>Ga0116227_10007239_pt1 | contig 21808 bp, 19 predicted proteins | sample S1TSphgellanicum_FD_89693 | JGI IMG/M metagenome (GOLD analysis project Ga0116227, IMG submission 89693) | Host-associated microbial communities from peat moss isolated from Minnesota, USA - S1T2_Fb - Sphagnum magellanicum MG | ecosystem: Host-associated > Plants > Peat moss > Unclassified...
AGGCGACACTTTGCAGCATGTCTGCATTGCGGACTACGGTCCACAAGCCATCACACGACAATCACCTATCTTGAAGATTTTTTCCCAAAATTGTAAGCGCTCCAACTTTTGTGCTCTGGATTTCTCCAAAATCTATGGCTTCAAGCGGTTTAGTTATCTTGTATTGTTATTATTTGAATACCTTTTCAAAACTATCTCAGTTTTATCCTCATAAGTACCTCATTCCTTTCCTTATCACGTGATGTCCATGTTATCTATTAAAATCAAATTTGAGGTTGACATAAATGATGATGAACTATTGAAAATCATATAGAAACATACAAGATTTTTTTTAAAAAAATTAATTAAATTGTTAGAGTACATTCCATAAACTTGATTAAATGATTATTATATTTTTATTGATAAAAATTGTTACAATGATTTAAAAAATTACAATACATTCTTTGTCATTGGAGATGTTTAAGAATATCTTTTTATTTACTCATTTTTTTACAATGTATGAATCATAAATATAATTATATTCAACTATAAAATCTTTGTATCAACATTTCAATGGACAAACATTTGCTTCAAATTATTTTGAATAATGAAAAGTGAATTGCCTAATGTTTCCAAATTAGTTTGCATTCAGTGAATAGATTTGGCATTAATTATTATTTTTGAATCTGTTGATTTTTTGAAAAAATATTGACCTAGGACAACAAAAATTTGTACAATTAAACTTTGTCACATCTAGGAATTGAACCCAAGTCTACAAGGTTAGGCGCCTAACACACACATGGTTTAAACATATTGAAATTATTACATGCTTGGAATGATTTTGTGTCTCTTTTTAATATTATTGTTTAAGCTGAGATTTTTCAATTTTTCAAAAATTTAAGGTGAACTTGCTTAAAATTTCAAATATATTAATTATTTAATAGATGCTTGCCAAATGCATTCAAGGATTATGATATATGTTATGCACAAATGTTGATCAATGAAACAAATAATCATTTTGTTGTTTTTATTTGTTTACACAGGCATGAGATTGAAAACAATTGATTTGCGAAATATGTTCATTGATACAACGGAGTGCATAGAGATGCCAAAGTTGACCAGCTTTACACTTCGTTGTGTTAAAGTGAACAATGATGCCTTGGATCACATAAATGAGAAAATGAAAAGCCTTCAAACACTAGCTTTGTTGGGAGTGTTTGGAGTGTTGATTGGGCGCTTGGAGTCACCAAAACTAAAAGTCCTATGTTTAGGACTTTCAACAAAGGCAAAAAAGGTCACAATGAATCTGCCAAATTTATCAAAGCTCCAATTGAAGATGGCATGTCCTAATGAGTTGTCCATAATTGCACCTGAACTAAAATTTGTTGCCTTCAATCTTGAAGCTCAAAATTGCTCTTCAATTGAATTTTGCGAGATCAAACAATTGCAAGAATTGCTTTATGGAGCATCAAAGTTCTTTGCACTTTCAAAGTTGGTGAAGATGAACCAATTCTTGAACAAAGTGTTTATTGATATTCCTTGTATGGCATTGGGTGAAGATGGGAAGTGGCTTGGAGTCTTGAAAGAAGTGACATTAAACCTTCCAAACTTCATAACACTACAATATGAATGTCCTAATCTTGAAATTTTAAACATTGGACCGGGGCTATGGCATTCAATGGAATTGAACCTCCCCATGGTCATGGAAGTGAAGAAGTGGCCACCGGTGAAAACATTAATCCTTCATATGATTCCTCAAACACTTGTAACTTGTGTAACCTTACTAAAGATGTTCCAAATGAGGATGCATGACACTTTGGTAAACCTTGAGATTTATGTACACACAACTAGTCCAGTTGATGGCAATGACTTTTTTGAAGCGATTCAAGATCAAGTGGCACATTTGTCCTTCAAACAAAAGGTATGGACAAAAAGTTTAGACTTTTCATGTTTCACTTTTTGAACTCAGTTATATGGTATGGTTTTTATAAGAATTTCATATTTATGGGGAGTATCCATCAACAAGCTGAAATAACAAATCAAAGCATTATAAAAAAAACTTATTTTGAACATGTATTCAAAAGTTTTAAGCACCAACCCAATGTCTTAAATCAATATACATTGTCATATGTTGCAACCATATATGTTTTGCACCTATGGGGAGTTTTTTAGTCTTGTGTTGTCCATGTGAGGTTCTAGTAGAGCATATATTTATATGTTTTCATGGTGTGCATATAATCATGTCATGTGGTCGTTATCAATTATTACTTTGGGTTTTTATTGTCTATGGGTTTTATGTATGTTGTTTTCAAAATTTTTGACCTCCAACAAGTTTTTTTCATTCTACAATCCATGTAAACCCCTAAATGGTCAAAAGGTTGTTTACTATGTGGGCGCTGACAAGTGGGGCAAGTATGCATGGAAGATTAATACTTGGTTGTGATAGTATGTATTATGCATTTTGAAAGGAGGCACTTGTGAGACTTGAAAGGTTAAGATTGATTGGTGTATTTAAAATTAATTACACGATGGTTTCTAAATTACTTCAACATTTATAGATGGAGTATGTTGGGGAGAAATAACATTGAAGTTATGGTCAATGTGAAGGATGGGAAGATGGGTACATATGGGCCTACATGAATTTTAAAAGATATGACATATTGTGGGATGCATCACCATCTCATTCAAGTTGGAGGCAAAAGTATTTTCGTGTGTGAGTTGACCAACTCATATTTTATATTTTGACAACCATAACAATATGATTTGTTCAAATTTATACATCTTGAAATTTGACAACAAATCACAAGTAATATATTATAATTGAGAGTTATCAAATTGATCTTCAATTATGTGAAAAATAAGTAAAACAATCTTTATTGCTCAATGAAGGAATTCAAAGGTGTTGGTGAACTTGGCGATTGATTACTTCTGTAAATTGAAGGAATATTGGAATGATTTTTTCATATTACTTCTTTACCTATTAAAGTGTGGGATTGGAGCTATGCAACTTCTTTATATTAATATTTGACACCTATCTACAAGATGAGCATGTGTATGTATTTTGAAACAAGATTCTTTTCTTCTTCAAAATTTTTGTATTATATCATAAAAAAACAAAAACAATTCATGAGAGGCTAAAGAAATGGTGAATTTGAAGGTCATTATTCAAGTTTTTGTGAATTCACATTACATTAAATAGTGCTCACATCCATTTTTTAACATTAAAGATGATGAAGAACAAAGTGTAAAAACTTGGTGGTTAATGATTTGTTGTTTTGAAATGTTTATAATTTAAACATTTTTTTTCATCTCAAGTATGTTTGTTATTATTTACTGAAATTAATACCATGTGGTATGCACAAGATGATGAAATTTGGAAATTTTTGGATATGTGAAATTCCTTAACAATTTTCATATTATGGGAGCCTTTAAATTTAATATATTTTTGGTCCAATCTACTATTTTGACAAGAAGATTGGCAGTTTTAACATATTCATTAGTTGATTGCATTTTGCAGGAAAATGATTGGGGTATCAAGATTGTCAATGGCTCAATTGGACCAATCCAACATTTTTGGGGCATTTTTATCCTTATTTCGAGGTAAAACAATTTTTCATAAGACATCATGAAGTTATATAAAATCATTGAAGTTGGAAAATTGGTTTGGTTCAAATGAAATAATTTGACATCAATTGTGTACACATAAAAGGTGTGCAACATTGCGGAGATGATTTTTTTCATTATCATGGAGATGAACTTTCATCATCATGAAGTGAATTAACCAAGGCAAGAGATTTTGAGGTTGAAAAACACAATTTTCACCAATGTCAATATATTAAACATTTCTACAAAGAAAGAGCTTAATAGTATGAAATTATATGAACTTTTGATATTATTTGATAGCAAAATGGTAATCATTTTGCTTTTGGAACATTGAAATTATATGTAACAAAGGTAATCATTTGGCTTTTAAGGGCATTTAAAACACATGTTACAAAAATGTCTTATTTCCACTTCAAAATCATTTGCATATTTTGATTTTTTTGGCTTTATGTCAAACATACATTATTTAATCTTCCAGAATGAAAATATTCATATTTTTAACACTAGGCATTATATCCAAACCTTTACATCACCTTTGAGTGTGATCACAATAAAAGGAGGCAAAAATCATGTTTAATCGCAATGAAAATTATCAAATTTTGTACATGTATTTATGCATTGCCCCATGGTGGATCCTAATGAAACTTGTGAAATTTTGTAAATATATTTATGCATTGCCATGTGAAAATCATGATCTAATTGTGGGAAGACATGCTAAATGACTAATATGAATGTTGAAGAATTCAAATTTTAAAATTTAATTTAATTTTAGGTGTTGGTTTTAGCAAATTACTTGTGAACTTGAATTACAATTTCATCAAATAAGGATAAATTTTCAAAGGATTCAAATAAAAAATCTTTTACTGAAAAATTTAAATGGCACAGAAATTGAATAAAATTTTTCATTTAATAAGGACATTTTTCCAAATGATTAAACAAAACATTCTTAATGGTAAAGAGTCGAGATGATGATAAGCTACAAATCACATTTTTAAAAATTCACAATGTAAAAAGATGTGAAATATGAAAATTTAAAAAAAAATGTGTTTCAAAATCGCAAAATTTCAAAAGTCATTTACCACATGTAAATGGGACATAATGTACATGACATACAAAACAAAGTTGTAACTTATAATATAGAAATTAAACTATCAAATAGTAGCTTATTTTTGGTATGATTTGAATTTATGATAAAGTTTTGAAACAAAATGGTAAACCAACACATTTTTGAAAATTCATATATGTTGAACAATGGTTGAAACATAAAATGTGATGTATTAGGAAAATTTTAGGCATATTTAATAAAAAGTTGCAAAAAAAGCTTGTTCATATATTCCTTTATATGAAAAATTCAAAAGGATTCCAAAGAACCACAATTCTCAAAATTAGTAACATGAATGGCTCCTTTTAATCCGATTGGACCCCTTCATGAAAATTTGAAGCTTGACCAATATATAAATGTGTATTATTTTTATTATTTTTGTAGTTGAACTATTGCTTCAAATGACACAATATTTTCATTTTAATAATATCCCTTGATTCTATTTGAATTCATTAAACATCTAGAGAAGGCTAACCATAAAATTAATAAGGCATAAATATGACATGATACTTTACAAACTTATCCCCTCAAATTAATGGGTTAAGTTCATTGGCTGTGATTGTTCACATTATTCATCATGAGTATATGATGATTCATCCATAACATAATGAAATTATGTTTGCATCACCTAATTTTCCAAACTTGATACACAACATTCTTATCATAATTTATGTTGAAATGTATTCTTGTTAAACCTTTGCCAAATGTTTTTGTGTTTGTTGTATTATCGTATTTTATTTTGTTTGTCATATTTTTTCTTTCTTTTTTTGTTTATAGCAATTTGTGTGTTAGTTGTCATAATTTTCATGCCCTTCACATTTAAACTAATCAAATAGGGTGAATTATTTAACCCATGTCCTTGAATCACCACCAAGTTAGTCATAACAAAATTTTGTTATCATTTTTGAAAATAAAAGAGGTTGTGGAATTAGACTATTCAAACTCAACTTCATTTTCGTCTTAAAGTGTGACTTGGTCATGTAATATTTTACATTTTTTTTTTGTCAAGTAAAAATTCATGGATACATAATTATAATGATTCCAAAATTAAAAGTTTTGATGGAAATAAACATGAACTTTAAGAAAAAATTGAGAAGGGCAAACTTAAATTATAGTTCAAAGCATTTTCACATTTAGACTCCTTGAAGCACCATTTTCACAAAAATGACAATCAAGTGCACACCATTCTTACTTCTAAAAGCAACAAATCTTTTTAGTTAAGGATGGTGTTTAATGTATTTCAAATGTTAATTTGATTATTTCAAACATTTCCATCGCAATACACGATTGAACCCTTCAATAGTTAATGTTAGGGACAAAGTGAACCCATTGAGGCTCCCATTACAACATTTGTATCTTAAGTAAAATTTAGCCTTGACATTTTGATCACTCTTTTCAAGCAACAAGGTGTTTTTTGTTATTGTTCAAAAGTGACATTACTTGAATTTGCTTGTGTTTTGAATTGGTTTCAAGTAGATGAAAATAAGGTTTTAATTAGATTTTTGGTAATTTCAAGTTGATGGCACACTAAAATTTATTAATCATTTAAAATTTTTGCATGTAGAGGCCATGTTTTGTCAAATTATTAATTTAAAAATAAAATTTAGCACCTTTTACTCAACTAGTTAACAATCTGTTTATTACATTTCTTTTCACACTACTTTTTTTGAAACTTGATACATTATAGCTTATTATAAATTTAATGAATGCACGATGATTTCATATTGATAATTGAAGAAGTTTTGAATTTATTTTTTCACATTTATATATTTAAAAAAATTATAATGTCAAAGGATATGTTTTTGGCCTACTTTTACATGCTTGCTCCTTCCAAATAAACAAAACATTCCAACAACTAGCTCCAAAGGTCTTTAACAAAATTGGGTAAAAAATATGGGGTGAAACTTCTAGTAATGTCAATAAATGTTTTTTTGTAACTTCTAGAGATGTAGTATGAAATCTTACATTGATCGTAGGATTGACAATTCAATTGATCATGCACAAGAGAAAACAAAATATTTCAAAAATCAATGACACATCCCTAAGTTCTTCCCAAGACTTGGGGGACGGATGTTTAAAGTGTTTAGTGGGTAGAAAATAATTTAAAAAAAAACTTGGAAGCATCCTCCCTAATTCCATGCACTAGGAATTTGTTTTTTTCAAAAATTTTGGGATAAAAATTAGGACAATATGACAACTTCATGAACATTTCATGGATCAATCATTTGCATAAGCTAAATAATGTAGATGATTAATGAAAATGGAATCAATTTTGAATTATACACTTGCCTTGAATTCATTACATTCACACATGTTAAAGTCGAAAGGAGACCATCACCTTCCTCTTTGTAATATACTTTGAGTATCACGAAAACTACATTGAAATAATTTTTTATTTCGAGAAAAAATCTTCTATTAATTAATTGTTTTTGAGGACTTGTGCATCCTATCTTCGAACATGCCTAGCAATAGTGTTTATTTTAACCTATATTAATATTTAGCACTTCCAATGTGCAATATTAATTCTTCCCTCATCCCCACTTATAAACTTGGAAAAGTGGGTTGCACAAAGTGATTGATTATTTAAGGCTCACAATGTGTGTCAATGCCATAACCGGCTCTTCCTAAATTAGTTTCAGTCTCACTTGGTTCTAGAACCAGGACCCAATTCCAATTAGGCCCGGTTTACATGAGGGCTCAGGTTCAATTTGAAAATTGATTAGAGCAATCTTATTGGTTAAGAACTTAAAATTGGGCTCAGGTGATTTCACATGTGGATTCGGGTCTAAAATCGTTAAAATGACATGTCATCCTACATGGCACACCTTATAGTGCCAAAAAAATTAGGTCCAAGACAGTAAAAAAGGAATGCTCTTGGGATGGAGACCTAATTTCCTCCCTTGTGCCCAATTTATGACTTTGTTGAGTTCAATTGTTGGGCCAAAACATTCAATCTTGGGCCCATGAGCAATTAGGCCCAGGCCTTTGTGTAAACTGGGCCTTAGGTTCCTTGGAATTGGATTGAAACCCTCTTGAGTAACTTGCTAACTCATGTACCCACGCCAACACTAGTATATACCCACTGGCATGCTAGTTAAAAAATAAAAATCAAAGAACCAATCTTGATATATAACCGTGGGTTTCAAATTTTATACTATGTACAAATTAGGCAAAACATATACCTATGCATCTCCTTCCTTTAAGCAAGAACCAACAAAAGCCCATTGCCGTATGTTAGTAGTACCCTCTAGTACCTACTTTAGTACAGCATCCCAAGGCGTGGATATGGTTGTACCTCCCTATCCCCCCCTCCCAACACACAAAATGACAGGTACATGGTGGTTAATGCCCTAAATTAGTAGTGTACCTCCCCATCCCCTCACATAACTAATGTACAACAAATAATAATATTCATAATCTCCAACCAACCAACCAATCAGGGGCTCGTATTTGAGCCCCCACCCCCACTCTTGTTTTCCCTCCCCCTTTTATTTAAGTACCCCTTTTGGTGGCTTCTTTGGGGGAAATCAAGGCCCAATTTTACAAACAGCCTTCCTTAATTAACTAGAGCCTAGTCTTAAGAAGAAGCTGAAAAGACGGCGCCTCATTTTGACATGCCATTATTACCAACACTTGGTAGGTAAAAATGTGTTACGTACCAAGTGTAACTTAATCAGATGGGGGGGGTGGTGGGGGCTGGGGTAGGTAATTTAATTAGCTGTTAATTTTCACCTAGGAACATAGAAGGGCGCAAGTTTAACGTGGGATTAAAAAAAATGCGGGTGGGGGTAAGTAGTAAGGTAAATAGTAACTTATCCAGGGTACGTATCAGATTCCGGCATGTGACGGCGCCGACAACTGGCTTCAGGCTTGGCTGGAATCCCACACGACGTTACGCATTTCCCGCTACGCGGTTCCACGCTGAAATCACGCCGGGACACTGGCTGCTGGATGAACAGAGTAATCCATCCGAAGTGGATGATATGTGGATGACAACCGGATTGGCTGTTTTACGCCTCTGGATGTACAGAGACTATGATGCGAGAAATGACCGAATGGATGTGTTTGGGGGGGGGAGAGAGGAGAGTGGGTGGGGGGTTGGGCCTAAATTTTTTTTCTTCTGTCTTTTTGGCCTAACTTCTACTTTCCCGTCTGGAGCCAGCTGTGGAGTTTAGCTTTGCGTAAGGACAAAGTTTGTTAGAGCACTTGACTAGCGATAATACTTCACTGCAATTTCTGAAATTTTGCTGGCAACAACTAAGGTTGCCAACTATATAACCTCTCACTTTTTTTGGGTTCTAAAACTCATACTCTCCACCTTGGAAAGTGTTGAGAAGGGTGAGATAGGCCGTTCATGTGAAGTGGTAACTAACTAACTCTTTTCTACCAAGGATTGTTTCCAACTGGAAGCCATATTTTCCCCCCCACTTTTGATTCACACAACTATATTGTTCGTCATAGTCAATTCATACTACAAGCAGAGCTTGGGGAGCCTAAAGTGGGACCCATAAGCCTAAAGTGGAACCAACCAACTAACTCGTTCTACCAAGGATTGTTTCTGGCCGCAAGCCATGTTTCCCCCCACCACCTTTGATTCACACAACTACATTTTTCATCATAGTCAATTCATACTACAAGTGGCACTTGGGGAGGCTAAAGTGTGACCCATAAACCTAAAGTGGACCCAATCTTATATAACGACCTACCCCAAAAGACATCATCAATTTGGACAATCTCATTGGTCACAAATCTTTTCTCCACATCTAGACACAAATTTGCCACCAAGTGGGTGCATTTACAAAATAAAGATCCTAGGACGAGGTCGGTAGCTGAGTGCGGCCCCATGATTTGGGAATCAAACTCACCCATGGGCTTTAGTACCTCTCAAAAGTTATTATGAACCTAAATTGTTGTAAGATCCCTACTACTCTTAAGGAGTAGATGTAAGATCCTTGTTTTCTAGGAGGGACTCATCTTCATGAATGTTACATGTAAAATGTACACTTCAAATACAAAATAATTTCTCCAATTGCTTGACTTGTGTACAAGTCAAGCTGAGTGGATTGAACTTTGGATCTCTGTCTGCAAATATATATATCCAACTTACATAACAAATGAGTTTTTTGGACAAATTTTGTCAAATTTTGACCCCAAAAATTGGGAAATAAATTTGAAAATTTTTTCTAGTGTAAATTCAACTAATTTTTCAATTTTTTTGAAAAAATCACCAAATTTCTGATATAATTTTTTTTCAGAAAAAAAAACCTCAGGTAAATATCTAACATACATAAGTTTGCATGATGTGAAAAGAAAGAAGTTGTTACTTCCGCAAAATGAAATTGTGCAGTTTGGGTAGGGCTAAATTTGCTCAAGAGCTTTACAAATTTTGAATGCTGAATAATTTTGCTTCATAGTTCCATTATTTTCAGTCCTTTTGAGTTCATATTTCTTGTCATATGTGCACAATACCATAGTACTTGGGCAAGTTTGACATTAATGAAATTATTTGTGAAATATTCGAAAATTTCAATAAATATCCAGTAAATGTGTCAAAAGTTTTTAAGAAATATAACTCTTTTTTTTTCTTTTAATCTTTTTCCATGTGGTTTTTCCCCCATTCAATGGGCTTTGTTTATTAAGTATTTTCACAAAGAACTCAAGCGACTGTTTAATATATGCACATGAGAATATAAGGAACTTGATGGGAGAAAAAAATAATGACTCTTTCACTACTTTATAAATAGAGTAATCAACCCCTCTTAATTTCATGAAAATGTAAAACGCTTTTTATTCTAGCTAATTAATATTCCACCTTTGTCAATTTGCTAATTAATATTTCACCCTATGTTGAATATTTAGAAAAATTAAAAAAAGGGTGACTAATTGAGTTTTAAAAATTAATCAATAGTTGATAATGGATTGTCAAACTGACCCACATACTAACAATATTTGATATTAAGAATTATGAAATATTTTTTAATTTTCCCAAACTTAAAGTATTAAGTATGATGAATTAATAGGTGCTTTGTTTTCTGCTATCCTGCTATATTTTGGCCTGCTGCAACCTTATTGTCTAAATATGACAATTTCAGATTTTTTTTGGCTTCAAAATCTGGCGAATTTGCTGCATTTGTTTTTGGCAAAACTCCTTTGAATGAGTTGCACTGGGTTTTTTGGTTGTTTCCAAGCGGCAAAAAATTCGTACAAGAAAATAATAGACACTGCTAGTTCAGGATGCAGCACTGATTTTATTTTTTGGGTAAGTTTTCATTACCTCGTGAAATTTTTGTTGAGAAAAATCTTGGAATTTTTTAAAAAAAATTTAAAATTTTTCTATTTCACCCACAAGTTTATCCAAGGCCCCAAAGAACAATCTACTCCTTGGGTATTACCCTATTTAAATTTTTTAAAAACAAAATAAAATCTGTTGTCTTTATTCCCCCCTAAAAATGTCCCAAACAAATAAACAAAACCAAAAAAGAAAAAGAAAAAAAAGAAGCACCATAAAAAACTCCCTTTTTCATTTTCTATGTGTATTTTGAGGGATTTCCTGTAGCAGAAGAACCTTATGGCGCTATGCTGGGGGAGCTCCCCAATTTTATATGTTCCCATGTTCCCATGGAAATATTTCTTTTCTACGAAACGAGAAAGAAGGGACGAAATCAAAAGAAAGTTGTTTGCATGAGGCAAGGTTCTTGTACTTGTGCGTTCTCCTGAGGTTTGGCAACACCCTTGGGCTCACGTCCTTGGGTGCCCCTCCCTCACTTGTATGGGAACCTCCCCTACAACTACAGCATGCAGTAGAGTCAACCAAAGCAAGAATTTAATGAGGAAAGAAAGAAACCCACGCATGAAAAGAAAAACTGAGCTTGAAAAATTGAGTTGAAAAAGGAAAAAGAAAAAAACAAAGTAACCTGAAAATTAGAAAAGAAAAAAAAAAAAGCTTTTTCTTTTTTTGGTGAGTGGTAAAAAGTGGCAACAACAGTTGCAACAAGGATGAAAATAAGATGGATGCGAAACGAGAGTTGAGGATAAAAAGAGGATGAGATGATCCTCATCCATCCCTCATCCATCCATCGTCTCTCTCTCTCGGTCTCTCGCTCACTCTGTTTTGTATTCTTCGTCGTCTTGTCGCGAAAGAAGTCGAGGAAGAAGAAAACGAAGTCCCGGGCCCCACTGCGTTCCTCTTCTCGTTGCTGCTGCTGTTGCTACTCTGCCATTTCCTTCTGTTTTTTCCCCTTGTGTTTGGTCGTCTCTCGCATCGCGTGCATTTCTGATTCGCGTCTGCGAGGTAATGCAATAGCTGCAAGTTTTGTGTGGAAACTCTGGCGATTTTTGCAGCATCTGATGAGCAAGGGAGCAGTATTATTTGGGAGGGACGGAAGAGGAAGAAGAGGTAAGTAGGTACAGAAACGCGTGGATCGGGCGGGGTGCGAACTAGTTCAGTGCTGCTGCACAGTATATAATAATATCTTGTGGCATTTGCTTGCTCCTTGGAAACTGAAGCACTTTCGTGAAATTGCGTTTCAGTTGTGTCTGACTGACATCATCCTCGTTCTCAATCTTTCGCTTTTGTTACGTGTTCTCCTCTCCTTTCCTTTTTGGAGTGTGTCAATTGGTGATGTCTCGATGCAAATGCTGCTGCAGTTCAATTTTCTTTTTTCTCGCTCTCTGGTAAAGCAATTGGACCAGTGTGTACTCATGTTTTGACTCTACACTATTAGCTTTCCGTGTGCAGTTAGTTCGTCAGGCAACGGTCGTGTAGTCTTCTGTGAGACTACAGCAGCAGCGGGATTTTCGTGTTTGGGTAAAAAGAGTTAAGAAGGGGAGGAGATGGCAACAACAGGAGGAGGAGGAGGAGCAAGAGGCCGGGCGAATTACGATGAACTCATCAAGTTGTTATTGATAGGGGATAGCGGTGAGTCATGGCATTCTTTCCTACAGTCTTCCTTCACGCACACATCGTTTGTTCAAGTTCTGTAGATATGTGGATCTGTGGATCCGTGCTACCGTCTCCTTCCCTTTGTAAAAGTGTGTGATTATTATCCGTGTCGTAGTGTTCATCCTTTGCGAGGATGTTTCATGTATTCTGGGATTGCTAAGCGCGCCGGAAATCGCTTTGGCAGGGGTGGGAAAGAGTTGCTTGCTCCTTCGGTTTTCAGACGACACCTTCACTACGAGCTTCATCACAACCATAGGGTATGGGAACTTGTGTTTTTTTTCGGCTGGTTTCATCTGCACTCAGGGTAATGATGCCAGCCAGGTCTTGATGCTTTTTTCGCCTTGTGTTGAGGAGGAAGAACAACGTCGGTTGTGTCTGAATCGTTCTCCATCTTTGCAGGATTGATTTCAAGATCAGGACCATTGAGGTTGATAATAGGCGTATCAAGCTCCAGATATGGGACACGGCTGGTCAAGAGCGTTTTCGCACAATCACAACAGGTTTGCTTGGCTTACTGTCTGCTGTTTGGGGGTAATATATAAGAATTTTGTCCAATGGTTGAGCGTTGTATCCTGGTCTTTATCTGTTTTGTGGCGTCAAATATAGCACTTTGGCTTCTGGTGAAGTAAGAGAGTGGCAATGTGCAGCTGTCTCTCTGTTTAAGCTAGTGGCAACTGTTCTCCAAGATGGTGAAATCTCAATAGCTATGTCCTTGGGATATTTTTGCAGCATACTATCGAGGTGCAATGGGAATTCTGCTAGTTTATGATGTCACGGATGAATCCTCCTTCAACAGTACTCACTAACCTGCCATACAACCTGTGCCAAGTCTATGTTCTTGTTGGCAGTTAGAATTCTGCACAATGGTCTATGGCTGGTTGTAGAGAGAATTTGCAATTCTGGGGAAATTTTGCTGCATTTTAATATTGTGAAGCTGCACAATTGTGTGAACTGGGCATATTTTGTAGATTTGTAGAGGGTTTTGTGAGGGTTCTAGTATTGCAAGATTTGTTCTGGCAGTGCATGGTGCTGGAGCAATTCAGTTGCCAGTTTTTCTTTTGTCCAATTGTAAAGTTACACAATCACGTAGTGTGATGATGCTGAGTGTTGACCTGGTTGCCTGCAGATATCAGAAACTGGATTAGAAACATTGAGCTACATGCGTCAGATAATGTGAACAAAATCCTAGTTGGTAACAAGGCTGATATGGATGAGAGCAAAAGGGTATGGGATGAGCAGTAGATCTTCTGCCTGCTGTACCATTCAACAGGCCTGGCAATTGTTTGTGACTGTTGCAATTCTCTGATTGTTTTACCAGACAAGTTACTAGGATGTTTGCCAGGCTTGGAGATGCAGAGATGGAGCATTATTGTCCCTCCTCAAATCCTCCATGGTGCTAATGCAAACTACAATTTGACAGGTGGTGCCAACTGCAAAGGGGCAAGCACTTGCAGATGAGTATGGGATCAAGTTTTTTGAAACTGTGAGTTATCCATGTTCTCTTGGCCACCTTCTCATACAGTGTCACACAAGAATGAAATGAAACTTGTCCTCACAAGCTTGTTGCAGGTTGAATGAGGATACTGTTTACCATTCTGAATACCTATATGTCTTGGAGGCTAGCCAAAGTCATACAGAGTGTTTCCTGTTGCTTCTGGAAATTCAGTAGAAACTCAGAACACTGATTTTTTGTAGAATTATTTGCCTGAAATTTTGGGCAGATTATCATCTTCCTAATTATGCCCACAGTCAGGAGCTGTTTTAAGTAGGTGGGGAGTCAAGGGAGCTAGTTAGTGCTATTCATGATGAAGCTGATGGTCTAATGCTTTGTGACTGACTTCATAAGGTTCTGACCACACTCATTGTTGTCATGTTAGTTTTGATTTTGCTAGAACTTTCAGAATGGGTACCTTCAAAGTGTCATGGTGTACTTTTCTCTTCAAACTCATAAATTCCCTTGGTGATTTTCAATTCATGGTGCATAATGCAGCATATACAGGCCAATGTATTTCACATATGTAGTGCCTATATGTGGCACTATCATCAATATGGAATCCTTCTGTCATGCATTTAGGTCAATAAGAACTAGTTCATAGCATGTAAGTATATTCTTCTAGCTGGTGGTCTATTCTTACTTCAGAAGTAATCTCAGGGCTTGGTATTGATGTCATCAGTTAACATGTGAGGGTTTTGGTCAAGTGTTCTTAATGTCCCTCCCTTCACATTTAGTGCAGTTCCTTGATGTTTGGTGTGCACTCCCAACTTCATGATTGGTGTAAGTGCGGGAAGTCTTTTGAGAAGTTTACATGGTGTGGCATACAGAGTGCCAAAACAAACCTGAATGTTGAGAATGTCTTCTTCACCATTGCAAGGGATATCAAAAATCGTGTGGCAGAGTCCAATTCAAATCGTGCTGAGGTATGAAAACCTTTCAAATTAATTGTGTTGGGCAAACATGCAGTATAGACTGTCAGGATGTGAAATACTGGTGTGGAAGTCAGTTTCTGAGCTCTTGTACAACAATCACACAATCAGCAAAGTATAACATGCATGGTTCATGAAGTTGTCTCCTGCTTGCTAAGGGTGCCTCCACCTTGACTCTGCACTCAAAGACAAAGAAGCCTGAGGTGATGTGACATTCAAAGATTAAGTGATTGACTTGTGAGTGGTGTTTGATGATGGTGACAGCCACCTGGTATTAATCTCAACGCATTAAATACTGCTACTTCAAGTGCACCAAGCTCATCGTGCTGCTCTTAGTCTTGGACGAAGAGAACCAGCAGGTTTGTGGTTTTTAGAGCTGTGATTGACGGCTGGCAAAGCATGCAGGGCATTAATTGAAACCCTGTGTGACTTGAGGGGCAGCTTCAAGAGATAGACTCCACTTGTCATTCCAGTTGTATTGTTTTTGCATGGAGGGGGAATTGGCGGTGAATGACCATTAAGAAAGATGAAATTAGTAATGTGCCTTTAAGTAATTATTTTTCAACGGCCTTAGGTTTTTCTCTCCTACCTACAATCCCCTTGGTGAAAGGATGAGGTTCAAAGAATATTCCCGGCCTTGGTACTTGATCATGTTTAGCAGTTTAAAAGAAAGTTTGGGGATCACTTAGAAGAATATGCAAGAATATGCACGATTGAATGTTTGGAACTTCTTGATAGCTGCTACTTTATGTAGAATCAAAATGCAAAGCAAAGTGTTTTGTAGTCTGGCACAAAGAATATATCTGTTTGTAGGTTCAAAAGTCACTAAGTACCTTTTGAAGTACAATTCATTGTCCATACTGCCATGATTGGTAGGATGAGCAGCTTCTTCATGACTATGTGATGTTCATGCTCTGTTCCTTGCCCATAACCTTTTGAGCTCTTCTAACCTTCCACCATTCAAACAGGGACAAGTTTAAACTCCACTCAAATCTCTGACATCCTTATGTTGTTTGGTAGTCTCTATAGCAAAAAGTGAAAGTTATTTCAAAGGGATGCACAGCAAATTCCAGAAATCATATGATTGCATGAAATTGCAGAAATCATGCTAATCTTAGGTTGCACAAGCTTCCTGCATGGTATAAGTAATAAATGTCTGACAGCAGATCATAAGTTCTCAAAATTCATGAAGAACTGGCAAAATAATATACAAGGCGCAGAGCAAGAACTGCAGGTAGATAATCTATCCCTGGATAAATCACCAAGTGGCAAGTAGTAGACAAATGGAGAGGTACAATCACTCAATAATTCTCAAATCACCAAGTGGCAATTAGCAGACAAATGGAGAGGTGCAATTGCTCAATAAATCTCTCTTCTACATTGCCTGTCAATGCTCATCATCTTGCAGAATGATGTACCTGTTGATGCTTGTCATCTTGCAGAACGGTGTACCTTCACATTTCAGTCTTATGTGGCAGAATTGAAGGCCCTAGCAGAACTTGACATTGAATTTTGCTGATGTATGGCACCAGGAGAACAATATTCAAGGTGGTCAATTACCTAAGAAAAAGCAGCAAAAGCTGCCACCAATAAAGAAAAGTAAGCCTAGAACTCATCATCATCTTCTTCAGCTATGTGTTTTGCAAATTCCAGTTCTTGTTGCTGATGCTCCCGTCGCTTCTCAGAACTCTCCAGCTCTTTCTTATGAGCATCTGGAGGGAACCTCAGAGCTTTAACAGCTTCATTATAAGTATTAAGGCAAAATGCAATACAAGAATGGAATGCCTGCTGAGGCTCCTGTGAGATCCAACCCCACTCTGGAAATTTCAGACACTGACAGAATAGAGTAATGCTAGAAGCAAGAGCCACCTAACAGCAACTGATTTGAAGCTTATCTAGAATACCAACCTTCCAACAAAGGTTCCCCATCCACTGCAACTTTTATGAAATTGTCTTACCTGTGTCGAATAAATATCTCCAGTTGCCTTTGATTTCATCCAACCCTTGCTGTGATCAACACTGGCATCAATGCCCCCATCCCAAATGGCTTTAGTCACTATACTCTCAGCATCAGCAACAGCAGTGGCTGAATCCAAGTGCAATTTCAGTGCCACATCCCTGAGTGAGATACAGGAATATGAGATGCTGATGTTGCGAAGGCCAGTCCTGATGACATTATGTCGTAGGCGTACAATCAGGTTGTGAGTTTTGTCTGTATAAAATACATTTGCATTCTTATCTGCAACTGCACAGAAGAGCTCCAGATCTCCAATTCTCACAGCCTGCCATGAGCCCCCTAACAATAAGTAACTTGCCAAAATAAGGAAAAGCCTGTTCAATAAGAAGCAAGGAAAACTATTCAAGGCCAAGTATGGATAGGCATACATTGGTGAGCTCAAAGTAGGGAAGGAGAGCTTTGCGCATGCCCTGTTGCATGAAAGTTGTGCGTTCTGGAATCTCCCCCAAGAGAAGACGGACAATAGCTGCCCACTTGGTACATTGGATTTGAAAACCTCTGGCACTTGATGGAGCCTTGCGGGCAGCTTGCAGTAAACATTCCTTAGCATCTGTGTATTCCAGTTGAATGGTTCAAATTCTTCCCAGGTAATACAAATACCGGCACAGCTACATAACACAGAAATGCAAAATTCATCATCTTGATTTACTCATAACAAGTAACCACCTGGATGTGACATGGCTACAAACCATAACCTGCTATGAAAATATTGGACTACACAGCACAGGTACAAGGACCTGCATGGGTGCAAGGATCTTCTCCTAGAATTTACCTGTTGATTGGAGTGAGAATCTGAGCGCAGGGTCTTTGATCGGAGTTTCTCAGCCTGGTCATACAGGCTATAGTGCAAATAATTTCGCAACAACAAATTCAGAAGTGTCTCCTGCTCCAGCCCCAGAAAACACTGACTCATATTAGGGTTGAGTCAGGCATGTACTCTAATACTACGCCAGACAGAGGGTCAAAAACTTTACCAACATTGTATACAAAACCAGAGATGCTGGAAATAATCTTGAACTACCCTCCATTGATGCAGAAAACCACTAGAGTCAATCAAAATATGAAGTCATGCAATCAATTTGTCTTGACATGGATATTGAAGAGCAATGGTGCCATACCTAGTTTCAAATCCTCTTACACTAGGAACCAATTTAATCTGACACTTTTACTTGGGGATTACACATTCTGACCCATGCAATAACAAATTGCAACACTCTCATACAGTTGTGATGCATGGGGACAGACCAAGCAATCAAACAGCTTGGAGAGGCAAACACACCTGTCCTAATTCATCATGTCGTAGAGTTGCTGTTTGATGCAAGGCAAGCAATGTCCTGATAAATGAAGAAAAATCAGAGAAGAAACTAGCACTTGTCAAGTACAAACAAATAAAAAAAAGCTTCATGAAGGATGTTCCAGATTTAAAGTAACCCTAAAACAGATGAGTTGTTTTTTCTCCTGATCTTCATCAGAACCCTTACCCTCTAATATCAGCAAGAGAGTCAGTGCGCTCATAGCTCAAGGAGTAATAGTAGTATAGTCGTGCTGCCAAAACATCAAGCATCCATCAATTGAACTGCTGCAATCTTTTTATTGCAGCTGATGAGCAGAGTTTGGCCTATTACACCATACCCATAAAACTCAGTCTTCATACAGTATTCTATCCTCATGGTACCAAATCAAGTATGGGAACACAACAGTTTCAAACAGGGTTGAAATTCGTGATTACTTTTTTCCATGGATGTAGCACCACGGTCTCAAAGTTGGGTACTCCATTGAAGACAAAATGATCTTACTACTCTAGTCTCAATGTGCACAAGGAGAAGAAATGCAGCAGCTCAAAAAGTGCAGGTGAAGAGACAAACATCCTCCAAGTGCTTATGATCAATCAAGAAGATGATGACCAGCAAATAAGAGAAGCTCTCAAGTTCAGGTAAAACTGATTGCTTATATGAAGGTTGTGACTGAGATGTTGATGATGGAGGTGAAGGTGTGTCCACCTCCATGCTTGCCTCCCCCATTTCCACCTGCAAACTTGCAATCAGTCAGGTAAATATTTGCGCAATCTGTAGGCTCCTTTCTCTCTGTGCACATCAAGCACATTGTGTTGCCATCCATACCTTGGCCACAAAGCTTAGAAGCCGAGACAGAGCTTCAGAGCTAGTTGGAAGTGCATGTTTCAGAAATGAAGATACAGTGGATGCTTTCAATCTGTGTCGGACAGCCAATATCTGGCGAATTGCACGCGCCATGAGCCGCATTTCCTTCTTAGTAACAGCCTTTTCTATCAATGTGATGATCCCCTTCAGATCTGCACCCCAGGCAAAAGAAGAAAGGAAGAAAAAAAACCCCATTCAGCCTGTGGTGTACACTTGCTACCCTATCTCCACAGACATTTCTTTGGTTCCCACCGCAACCAAGTTCTATACACCCATGGCTCAGAGTTCCCGATTCCTTCATCCCCAAGACTGATGAGATCCTTGAGCAACTTTACCGCACTCAACAACAATACAGACTGAACAAACAAAGCGATCCACCACCGCTTCCGAGCAACATTTCACAAAAGCCGTTGTAAGTAGAGCGCAAGATCCCGGTCGGTTTTCCAGTGCTGCAGCAGCCAGCATCACCAGCGGAGCAAAACGAGAGAAGTAAAGACACAGACAGGAAGCGAAAGAGAGAGAGCCCTCCCCGACTTACGGATGAGAGGAGAGGGAGCAGCTGCTGCAAGCTCTACTACTGTCGTCATTTCGACGTCCAAACCCGTGGCCCTCCCTTCCTTTTTCTGCCTGCCTCCCTCCCTCACAACTCCCCAGACGCCTCGATGACCGCCAGCACCGATGGATGCGCAACAAACAAGCAAACAAAAAGGCCACAACTAGACGACGGAATAAGCAAACCCTAGAGCAGCAGATCTGCAAGCCAAGAAGCTCGAGAAGAGAGCGACTACGAATGCAAGCGGAAGACGAAGAAGAAGGCTAATGGATCCAATGTGTTAGGTTTCGAGATTAGACCCCAACTCCTCTGTGAAATCTTTACCAAGTTTTGGGAAGTTAGGTTCAGCAGAAAATTCCACGGAAGAATCATCATAGACGTTCACTTCCTTTCCATTCTTGAAAGCGATTTGTGGGCCACAGCTGCTGTCCATAATGGAGGATGATGATGATGATCCAGACCACGCACAAAAACTGTTCCTTTGTCTTGTTCTTCTACGCTACATGATGCGCATTTGTTAGTCCTTGGAAGAATCTCTTTAGCCACTTTTTACTAGAGACACTTCAATGAGAATTCTCTTACAGTTGAAACAGGCTTTCAGCTCTTACAATGGAGCATAACAACAAACATCGGAAAGAGAGCCATTGCAATCTGTTTCAGACCCAATTGGCAAAAGCAAACAACCGAGAGAGATCATTGCAAGCTTCAGTACGATTGGCAAAAGTAAAACAGTAGAGAGAAGATATAATCGCAAGCTTGCAACAACAGCGAGAGTTAACAACAAAATCATTGGCAAAAACAATTGTAAGAGATGACTTCATGCTTCAGCCCAATTTGCGAAAGCAAAACATTAGAGAGACAGAGACAGCGACATAGAGAGAGATGATTGCATGCTTCAGCCCAATTCACAAAACATGAGAGAGAGAGAGAGAGAGAGATGATCTTCCATGTCCTCTAACAATGGTAATCAGATTTCCTTCACGATCCTCAAAGTTTAGAATCAAACTCATTTGAAGCTTGCTCTACTACCTTCCTACTCCACAAGAGAAACATTCAGGATCATGAGAAAACATACATAGTCTCCCTCCCACAATTTCATTCTTCTATCACCTTCACCACCTTTCATAAACTCTAGACTAGTTCCAACTTCAAGCAATAGCACCACTCTCATGTGCTAGATCCATCTGCTCTATTGCAACAGGGTACGAGAAATGCTTCAGAAAATTATGTTAACACAAGCCTGCAACTGCATGACTACTACTGGAGGATTCCGTAGTTGATTCTCATAAGTGACCCGTCACCAGGGTTTTTTTATTTTTTCTGTTTTTTTTGGCAATTTTGTGATGTAGCCACAATGGCAACTATCCACAAGAGGAAAAAGCCAAACTTGGCTACAGCTCAAAGAGGAAAGTAGACAGGCAATTTTTAGAATCCTGCTATTTTTGGGGAGGCTCATTACAGAACCGTGTGTCTAAATGTGATGGCTTTCATGTTTTTCTCCTCAGAATGGGGGCGAAATAAAAAGCATCTCAAAGGAATTCTTGAGACGGTAAAAAATGGTGTCATGTAGATGTGAAATTTGGCAATTTATCGGTAGTTGACTTTTGATTATTCTTTTTCCATCTGGTACTTAGAGCATGCCCAGCAGCCCAAAAACTTGGGGCACTATTTTCAAATTGGTGTGCGCCTAAAATCTCTCTGTTGAGGAGCTCAGACGTCGCCAGCAACAACTCCTGGCACTTTAAATTCTGGGGCCTGTTCAAAAATTTCCCCATTGGCTCACTATGTAGAATGCACTTGGTCCTTGAGGTTTCTCACATTCTACAATCGTTTTGGCTTCCCCAATAGTCTCCATGTCCGAAAATTCTTCTTCTATAATCTATTTATAGTCTGAATAAATAAGTACCCCCAGTTTGTAATGGGGGTATTAGCCCAGGCCAAAAATGGTGACGAACAGTTTTGGAACATAAGAAATTTCCTACTGCCAATGGGAAGGCTCAGCATGCACTCAAAGTGCCTTGATTTTTTG
>Ga0116227_10007241_pt1 | contig 21806 bp, 20 predicted proteins | sample S1TSphgellanicum_FD_89693 | JGI IMG/M metagenome (GOLD analysis project Ga0116227, IMG submission 89693) | Host-associated microbial communities from peat moss isolated from Minnesota, USA - S1T2_Fb - Sphagnum magellanicum MG | ecosystem: Host-associated > Plants > Peat moss > Unclassified...
AAAAATACTGACCCGGCAGCCCTGGGCACATCCCCGGCCGAAGCTGGAAAGCATTATCGTGGACTTCGAAGATGCCGAAAGTCTGGCGCCGGCATTGCAGGGAGATATCCTTTTTTGCTGTGTTGGTACCACCATCAAAAAGGCCGGTAGTCAGGAGAATTTCAAGTCGGTGGATTATGGCATTCCGGTAAAATGCGCCCGGATAGCCAAAGAGCAGGGCGTTACGCAATTTCTGCTGATGTCCTCTATTGGTGCCAATGCCCAATCCCGCAATTTTTACCTGCGTACCAAAGGCGAAACAGAGGAGGCGATACAGGCAGCCGGATTTCACAGTGTCAGTATCTTCCGGCCATCGGTGCTCATAGGCCCCCGAAAAGAGTTCAGGTTAGGCGAATGGCTGGGCAAATTTCTTATCCAGTTATTTTATTTTCTGTTACAGGGGAGATGGAAAAAATACAGGGGTATCAAAGCAGCAACCGTTGCCAATGCCATGATCGTAGCCGCAAAAGAAAATGAGGAAGGAGTAAGTGTATTCGAATCAGACGCGATCCAGCAAATGGGTGTCTCTTAAAATCCGGAATTCAGTCTTATCTTTAGCGCGTATGAAAAAATGGCTCCTTCTTCTGGCTGTTGCAGGTATTGCAACCTTACCGTTATCTATACAGGCACAGATAAACGCTTACTTTCCAGACGTATGGAAAGACGTACCCGAGCTGCATACCATTCCATCTACGGGTGATCCTTATACTATCCTGGACTACCGAATGGTGCGTGATTTTAACGTGGGGCCGCGCGAAAGAGGCCAAAACCTGACCCATTACAAAGTACTGTATAAAGTTATAAAGATCAACACCCAGCGGGCGGCCGATAGTCTTACCCGCCTGGTAATGGCGATTGAACCCAATGAGGCATTACGGAGCGTACGGATCCGTGTGATACATCCAAACGGAGAAGTAGTTGCGCTTAACGAGCAGATACGGATGGTAGAGATGAATGACGACCGCAAAGCCATTGTTGCCAATAACCTGGTGTTGCAGGCCGGTTCTGAAATAGAATATGAGCTGAACCTGAAAATATTGTTTGATTATTCCGGTTCAGAATATTTCCAATCCGGTATTCCCACCAAAGAAGCCTCCTTTTTACTGGTAGCGCCCAATACGCTGACATTTACTTTTAAAGCAAGTCCGGGACTGGCAGCCTTAACAGACAGCAGCGCCGGCGATAAACGGTTTTACCGCCTGCATCAGCAAAACCTGCCAGCACTGGAAAACAACGAACTGTATTTCTACCTTCCATTGGTAAAGCGGATTGATTTTGGTCTCAAACAGGCGATTGAAGGAAAAGATACTGCACGAGTGTCCTGGCAACAGTTCGGGGATGACAGGTATATTCCCATTGTAGCCATCTCCAAAAATGAATATAAACAACTGGAGAAAGAAGTAAAACAATGGCCTTTTACTTCCCTTCGGATGCCGGTACCACAGATGGTTTACCTGGTAGAGCAATATGTAAAAACAAATTATCGGCTCACCCAGCCTTCTGAAGGCGGTGAAACATCAGACCTTACTTTCATCATCCGCAACAAACAGGCCGACAAACAAGGTATGACCCGACTGCTGAGCGGGGCCTATTATATTTTGAATATTCCTACGCAGCTGTTATTAACCACCTCCCGCGATAGCTTACTGATGGACCCACAGGTGTTGTATCCCACATTGCCCACACATTCATTACTGTATTTCCCTACCCTGCAACAGGCATTGGCGCCAACGGAAATGGCTACACGTTTTCCATGTTACCCCTCCTTATGGGCCGATATTCCTGCATTGCGCTGCCGGGATACACTGGTAGATGGCACCAGCAAAGTGCTGACCGACTTCATTCAAACACCTTTACCAGCCTATACCTTAAGCAATATTACGACCGAGGCTACACTCCGTTCTGTAACCGATCCCACCTGGGAGGTGAAGCAATCCTTTGGCGGTTACCCGGCGTCTGCGCTGAAAACCGCTTTTGCCAATACCGGTAATACATCTGAAGGCAGACTCAAAGTATTCAATGCCATTTTGCCTTTTGAACCAGGTATGAGAAAACCCACCGAGGTAAAAGTGGAAAACGAAGTGTTTAATAACCGCCCGCTGGATGTGCCCTTGGTATTGAGAAGTACCTTGCTGACCACATCTTCCGTAGAAAATAAAAACAACAGCATTGTGGTGCATGTAGGCCCCCTGTTAGGTGGTAATATGCCGGCAGATGCGATAACACCTCCTCCCGGCGATCTCCCCATACAGGTGACCTTTCCTTACTACCAGGAAAAACGTATCATCGTTCCCGTGCCGGCTGGTTATAAAGTAGCCAACAAAGACGATTTTTCAGCAGAAATCATTGATAAGAGTACTGATCCCGCATTGGGCTTTAAGATGCGCTGCGAACAGGAGGGAAATCAATTGCGCATCTTCGTACTGGAATGGTATAAGCAAACGGATTATGCCGGCGCCAGCAAAGCCGTGTTCGGCGAACTGTTGCGCAGGATTCATGTTTTACAGCAACAAGACCTGATACTGGTAAAAGAGTAGGAACAGGATCAACGGCTACACGCCATTTACAGCCGGTGCCATCAAAGATGATAACGGATCATCGTTATACACCGTCTACATCCGGTATAATCACCACGGAACGGAATCTTTTTTCCGTTTTAAGCTGCATAATGAACTCCATCAGCACCCGTTTGATGTGTGCAATCAACCTGGCTTCCCGGGGTAATTTGATCAGCATTTCCTGCAGATAGTTATTACGTACCCGGGCAACGAGTGGCGCCGCAGGACCTACCAGTTGCGCACCGATATGCGGTTGCAGCCAGCTGGCAAGGATTTGTGCCGCCTGTTCAGCGGTTTGTTGGTTTTTATGACGGATCGTTAATTTCAACAAACGGAAAAACGGTGGATAACTGAATACCTGCCGCTCGGCTATTTCCGCTTCAAACATCGCTTTATAATCATGCGCCATCACATAATGCAACACCGGATGCCGGGTGTTACTGGCCTGGATCAATACCTTACCCATACCATGTTTACGGCCTGCGCGGCCACTTACCTGTTCCATCATCTGGAAGGCTCTTTCATTCACCCTGAAATCGGGGAAGCCCAGTAAGTTATCAGCGCTGAGGATACCAACAAGATTTACATTTTCAAAATCCAGTCCTTTCACCACCATCTGGGTGCCTACCAGGATATCGATACTCCGCTCTTCGAGCAGTTGGATCAGCTTATTGTGACTGTCTTTATTCCTCACCGTATCTACGTCCATGCGGGCAATGCGGGCTTCCGGGAAAGCCACCTGCAGGTCGTCTTCGATTTTTTCGGTACCAAAACTTTTTGGTTCAATCGTCGCGGAGCCACAGGCTGCGCAGGTATGCACATAAGGATAGCGCGTACCACAGTAATGGCAATGCAGCTTATCCTGGTTCTTGTGATACGTGAGTGATACATCGCATTGTTTGCAATGCGGAATCCAACCGCAGGTGGTACAAAGCAGGAAGGGCGCGTATCCGCGGCGGTTCTGAAACAGGATCACCTGTTTTCCTTCTGCCATACTCTGGGTGATGGCGGCTTTGAGGGCGGAACTGAAATGTCCGTCCATCGTTTTTTCCGCCATTTCCTTTTTGATATCCACGACTTCTATGGCGGGCATTTCCACGCCACCGAAGCGTTCATTCAGCTCAACCAGTCCATATTTTCCCTGTTGGGCGTTAAAATACGATTCCAGGGAGGGCGTGGCAGAACCCAGCAGCACCTTTGCTTTAAAGAGACCGGCATAGTAAATGGCGGCGTCTCTGGCGTGGTAGCGGGGAGCGGGGTCCTGTTGTTTATAGGAAGCATCGTGTTCTTCATCCAGGATAATGAGGCCCAGATCACGGAAAGGCAGCAACAGGCTGGAACGGGCGCCCAGTATGATTTGTATCTCTCCGGTTTTCACCTTGTTCCATATTTCCACGCGTTCGTTGTTGTTGAAGCGGGAATGATAGATGCCGATGCTGGTGCCGAAATGTTTCTGCAAACGGCGGATGATCTGAGCGGTGAGTCCTATTTCCGGCAGCAGGTACAGTACCTGTTTTCCGGTGGCCAGGCATGCTTCCATCATCTTCACATATACCTGTGTTTTGCCGCTGGAAGTAACGCCATGGAGCAGGGTTACCTGTTTATCTTTAAAATGTGTTTCTACTTCGGTGAGCGCGGTTTGCTGTGCCGGGCTCAGGTTAAAATCGATCTGGGTATCTACTTTACCCGTAGGAATACGATCTACTGTGCGTTTCTCCACCAGGAGAATATTTTTATCGACCAGCCCTTTTAGTTGAGCGGTGGTAGCGCCGGATTTTTTCAGCAGTTCTTTTTGCAATACAACACCCTGTGTTTTCTGCAGGTGCAGATAAGCCAGCAGCATTTCCATTTGTTTGGGTGCGCGGCCCATTTCATTGAAGAGAGCGGCCAGTTGGGCTTCTTCGTGATAGTCTGCGTGTAACTCCACAAAGTTTTCCTGCTTCTCCCGGTATGCTTCTTTCAGTTCTTCGTATACCAGCAGTACTTTTTTCTCGATCAGTTTTTTGATCACAGAGTATACTTCTGATTTATCGAGGATCATCTGTACTTCTTCGATGCGCAGTTCTTTGCGGATATGCAATGCCTCCGCGATGAGGTATTCATCATCGTCGAGAGCGGTAAAATCATCTCCGAAAGCATCATTAAAAAGCAGGAGTGTTTCGCTGGAAAGCTTCAGGTGAGCGGGAAGGGCAGCATTGAGTACTTCTCCTTCCGTGCACATATAGTAAGCTGCTACCCAGGTCCAGAAGGCTAACTGGGTGGGATATACGATCGGATCTGCATCCAGCATATCCAGCAGTGGCTTCGTTTTGTATGGGGGGGCCTGTTCGTGAATGGCTTTCACGATGCCGGCATACTTCTTTTGTTTTCCCAATTGTACAGCTACCCGGCTCCCAACCTGCAGGGCAGACATACTTTCAGGTACCGCGTAAGTATAGTTTTTAGGTAACGCCAATGGCAATATTACATCTGCGTACTTCATCCTATTGGCTGCAGGGTTGGATATTTATGATATTTACGTAATTCTGTGTCCATCACGTCAAACACCCGTTGTTTCAGGGTATTGATGTCATCGAGGGTGAGTCCTGTTACAGGTATGGGTGGCAGGAACACCACGCGGCATTTGCCGGGTGAAATATGCATAGGTCCTTTATGAGGTAAACGGTGGCCTGCATCCAGGTAAAGCACCGGTTTAATCGGTTTCTGTAATTCGATGGCCATCCGGAAAGCGCCGTTATGAAAGGGACGCAGCGGCTGATCACTTTCGTTGGTAGTCCCTTCGGGGAATACGAGGATAGAGATACCTGCTTTGAGGGCGGTCATCATTTCCCTTACACTGCGGGCCCTGGCGGCGGCGCTGGAGCGATCTACCGGTACCACAGAGTTTTTATAGATAAATCCAAAGAAGGGTATTTTAGACATCTCCACTTTACCCAGCGGGCGGAAAGGGAGGCGCATTACTTTTACGGCGATGGCGGCGTCGAGATACGAGCGATGGTTCACCACATAAATACAAGGCTCTTCATCGCGTTCGCTCAGATACTTGCGGGATACCCACATGCCTACCAGCGGAAACCAGGTATGTGCCCAGAAACGTAAAAAATAAAATATGATGTTTCCTCCCCTTTGCCTGCCCAGTAAAGAGGCCAGGAAAATAGGCGGCAATATCAGAAACATAATGCCCAGGAAAGTAGCAGCGGCGTATATCACATAAATAACACGCAACGGTTTCAATAAAAAATTCATAAACGCCTCTGAAGGTTTAATATGGCGGAAAACTACGAAGAAAATTACTAATTACGCGGAAGAAGGCGCGGATTAATCGCAATGACAGCTCCAGTCTTTGTCCAGATCTATGCAGGTAATTACCTTGGCATTGCTGGCATCGCAGGGGGCAAAAACGACCCGCAGGTGTTGTCCTTCGCTGGAATAGCCTTCCAGGGCGTAAGTAGGACAGGGACGATCGGTGGGGTTGGATTTTTCCATGTTGATCTTGCCCATGGCCAGGATCTCTTCCACCTCCGTAGGTGTCACCTGACGGCAACCCATCCGACAGATGGCATGCTTGGTATATTCCAGGTGGGAATGCCGGTTAATGACCTCATTGTTGATGGCCGCCGTACCGTTATTACCGGGAACGACTACCGGCCGGCTGCCCGGAGAAGGAGGTACAGGCGCACTTTTCCACCACTTTTGCTGCCAGCCGGCGAGCAATAAGATGGATAACAACAGAACGGGCAGATATTTTTGCATTGATTTCATAAAGCCATAGAACGCGGCGCAAAATAGTTAAAAATTCCTTACCCAACTATGACATAAAAAGTTCCTACCTTTGCCTCCCTTTATGGAACAGGTAAAAACAGTAGCATTTCATACACTCGGCTGTAAGCTGAATTTTTCAGAGACCTCCTCAATAAGCAGGTTGCTGGAACAGGATGGGTTTGTAAAAACGGATTTTGACGGAACAGCAGATGTATATGTAATCAACACCTGTTCGGTAACAGATAACGCCGATAAAGAGTGCCGTATGCTGGTTCGCCGGATACAGCGCCGGGCGCCGGGCAGTATGGTAGTGATTACCGGCTGCTATGCCCAGCTGAAACCGGAAGAAATTGCCTCCATTGAAGGGGTGGACCTGGTACTGGGCGCCGCCGAAAAATTCAACATCGCCGAACACCTCAAAACATTAACCAAAGGAGACAGCGCAAAAATCTGTTCCTGCGATATTGAGGATGTTAATAGTTTCCATGCTTCTTATTCTTTAAACGACCGCACCCGTACCTTCCTGAAGGTGCAGGACGGCTGCGACTATACCTGTGCTTTCTGTACCATTCCCATGGCCAGGGGCAAAAGCCGCAGCGACAGTGTTGAAAACGTCGTGAAACATGCACAGGACCTGGCCGCCACCGGCGTAAAGGAAATTGTGCTCACCGGTGTAAACCTGGGCGATTTTGGTAAAGGCTTTGAGGGTGGTAAGAAAAGAGAAGAAACGTTTTTCGAACTGGCGCAGGAATTAGATAAAGTAGAAGGCATCTCCCGTTATCGTATTTCCTCCATAGAACCAAACCTGCTCACCAACGAGATCATTGAATTTGTGGCCAACAGCCGCAAGTTTATGCCTCATTTCCATATTCCGCTGCAAAGCGGCAGTAATGAAATTCTTGGCCTCATGCGCCGCCGTTACCGCCGTGAACTGTATGCAGAAAAAGTAGCCCTCATTAAACAGTTCATGCCACACTGCGCTATCGGGGTAGATGTGATTGTAGGCTTCCCTTCCGAAAGCGATGCGCATTTCCGGGATACCTACGACTTCCTGAATGAACTGGATGTATCTTATCTCCACGTGTTCACCTATTCTGAACGGGCCAATACTGCTGCGCTGGATATCAAGCCGGTGGTGCCTGTTCACATCCGGAACGAACGCAACAAAATGCTGCGTAACCTCAGCCATAAAAAACAACAGTTCTTTAATGAGCAGCACCTGCATCAAACCAGAAAAGTGTTGTTTGAATCGCTTGGTAAAGACGGCATGATGGAGGGTTACACGGATAATTATATCAAGGTAACAACTCCTTTCCGCCAGGAATGGCACAACCAGCTGATAGACTGGGATCTCAGGTAATTATTTCGGGAAACCGGGATCTGCTTTTACTTCTTCCAGCTGCTGTGTATGCCGGTTGGTATGTGCTGCGTCCAGCAATAACAGCTGATATGCATCGATAGTTCCCAGCGCTGACTGATCCGTGATATGATCACGCAGATTATCTTTCGTATTTGTTACATAGTCAATCAGCTTATCCCGCTGTGCGGTAAATGCCTTGATCATTTCTGCATCGGAAGAATAACTGTGTTTAGGTATGCCAAACTCGGGAGCTTTTGCTTTGTGGCTGCGGTCTTCCACATTTTTCAGGATCTGTTCATCAGTCGTTTTGATGTCTGCCCTTTTTTCCGGATTGGCGGGCTGCTGCACCAGGTGCTGCACACCATCAGTGATTGCTTTTTCTATCAATGAGATGTGTTCCACACATTCTATCACGGACCAGCGATCCGGTGCGGGTTTGTATTCCAGTTGTGCATCGGTGAGTCCCTGTACATCTTTCAGGAGGTTATCCCTTGTTTGCTGTAATTGGGTGATCAGCAGTGTTCTGTCTTCCTGGCTATTTTTTTGCACGGGGCGGAAAGCGGTGATGCCCGAAAGGACAGCAACCGTCAGCAAAAGCGTTAGCTTTTTCATCATGGAAAAGTTTAAGAATCAGAAATTGGAGTTAATAAGGAGAAGAGTAAGTTACGAAAAACCGATGATCTCCAGAAATTCTTCGCGGGTGATAAATCCTGCGCCCAGGGAGGCCAGATGCTCGGTGTGTACCTGGCAATCGATCATTTCCAGCTCGCTGGCATAGGTTTGTACAAAGGTGATAAATGCAGCTTTAGAGGCATTGCTAACAGTGGCAAACATCGATTCCCCGAAAAAGAAGGGGCCTGTTTTCACCCCATAGAGGCCACCTACCAATTCGTCTTCCAGCCAACATTCTACCGACAGGGCAAAACCGGCCTTATGCAGGCGGATATAGGCTTTCTGCATTTCGGGGGTAATCCAGGTACCGGCCTGACCGGGTCTGGGCATACTGCTGCAGCGGGCAATGACCCCGGCAAAATCTTCATTAAACGTAATCCGGAACTGCTTTTTGCGCAGCACCTGTTTCATACTGGCAGATACTCTCAGTTCATCGGGGAAAAGCACAAAGCGGGGATCGGGGCTCCACCAGAGGATGGGCGGTTCATCGTACCAGGGAAAGATGCCCGAACGATACGCGAGTAGCAGTCTTTCTACAGACAGATCACCACCAACAGCAAGTAATCCGTCCGGCTCAGAGAGCTGTACGGGAGGAAAAATAAGTTGTTTGTTTAAACGAAAAACGGACATATCAGCAATCAGCTACCTGCCATTTCTTCAATTGTGGCGCTCAGTCCTCTTTCCTGCAGGGCTTCGCACAGGGGACGCAGTTTGAGGTATTCGCCCTGCTTTACGGCATACTTTCCATTAAAATGAATGATCAGCGCGCACTGCTCGGCCTGTTCATGGGTATGCCCGCAAACTTCCATCAGCGAAGAAATCACCCAGTCGAATGTATTCACCTCATCATTCCAGACTACCAGGCTAAACGGAAACTGCTCATCTTCCGCTACCAGCACATCTATCTCTTCCTCCGGTAATCCTTTTGTACTTGTACGATCGCTCATCTTTAATTAAAGCTTTACGCAAAATTACATGGATTATTCGTTAATTTATCCATATTTAGCAGAGAGCTACTGATTTAAAATGGTTATAATGAAAGGACTGGTTTTATTGATGGATACGAATTTACCGCTGAAAGATCCGGTGCCGATCTTCGCACTGTTATTGTTTATTATATTGCTGGCCCCGATCCTGTTGCGAAAACTGCGGATACCGAGTATCATAGGACTGATCATTGCCGGTATGCTGATAGGCGATCACGGGCTGCAAATCATACAGAAAGAGAGTATTGACCTGTTTGCCAAAGCAGGACTGTTGTATATTATGTTTCTCGCGGGATTGGAACTGGACATGACCGAATTTTTCAAGAACCGCTACAAGAGCATGGTGTTCGGTGCATTTACCTTTTTCATTCCGCTTGCCATGGGGTTTGTGATCTGCACCTACATATTGAATTTCAACTTCATGGCCACCCTGCTGGTATCCAGCATGTTTGCCACTCATACACTGGTGGCCTATCCACTGGCCAGCCGGCTGGGGATCACCAAAAATGAGGCGGTGACCGTAGCCGTTGGAGGTACCATTATCACTGATACCGCCGTGTTACTGATCCTGGCGATCATCACCGGGGCGCAGTCCGGCAACCTCGATACCTATTTCTGGGTGCGTTTGGGCATTTCCCTGGTCATTTTTGCCGCCATCATCCTATGGTTGATGCCTATGCTCGGCAGATGGTTTTTCAAGAAAATTAAGGACGATAAAACCTCGCATTTTATTTTTGTGCTCGCATTGGTATTTGCCTCCGCATTTCTGGCGGAACTGGCCGGTGTTGAGGGTATTATCGGCGCGTTTCTCGCCGGACTGGCACTGAACCAGCTGATCCCGCATACATCCCCGCTGATGAACCGTATTGAATTTGTAGGCAACGCTATTTTTATTCCCTTTTTCCTGATCAGTGTAGGGATGTTGGTAGATTTGAATGTATTGCTGGACAAAGATCCCAAAGCAAGATATATCGCTGCCGCCCTCACCGTTATGGCACTGAGCAGCAAATGGCTGGCCGCCCTGTTTACACAACTGATCTTTAAATACAGTCCGGATCAGCGAAAGGTGATCTTCGGACTGAGCAGCGCGCATGCCGCCGCCACCATTGCGGTGATCCTCATTGGTTACAACATGGGTATTGTGGATAAGTTTGTATTGAACGGCACGGTGATCCTGATCCTGATTACCTGTCTGGTGAGTTCTTTTGTGACCGAGAATGCCGGCAGAAGAATGGCCATCCAGGAAGCGGAGAGCAAGCCGGAAGTCCCGGATCAGCCGGAACGTATTCTGGTACCGGTTTCCAATCCCGAGCGACTGGAAGCCTTGCTGGACTTTGCCGTGATGATCAAGGACCACCACGCCCCCACCCCCATTTATCCGTTGGCGGTAGTACAGGATAATGCAGAAGCCAAAGAGAAAATACACCTGACCAACAAGATGCTGGAAAAAGCCGTGATCCACGCCGCTGCTACCGAAAGCGAAGTACAGGTAGTAACCCGGGTAGATCTGAACGTATCCGATGGTATTACGCGCGCTACGAAGGAGCTGCTGATCAGTGATGTGATATTGGGCTGGACCGACAAAACCAGCACCACCGACCGCTGGCTGGGCAGCATCTTTGGTACCACCCTCGATAACGTATTACAACGGGTATGGGAAACCGTATACGTATGTAACTTCCATTCGCCGCTGAACACCACGAAAAAAATGGTGCTGGTAATGCCACCCAATGCGGAGTATGAACTGGGTTTCCTCCACTACATGCAGAAAATGTTCATGCTGGCCAAACAGGCGGGCGCGCGACTGCTGGTTTTCTGTAACGAGAAAACACAAACCATTACCACCGGTTTTGCAGAGCAGACCAAAATGAGCGTAGACCTGAGTTTTCGTCCGTTTGATACCATAGAGGATTTCCTGATCCTGTCGAGGGAGATTACGAGAGATGACCTCGTAGTGGTTGTCACAGCGCGTAAAAGTACGCTCTCCTATCACGCTTATATGGATGGCATTCCTGCGAAATTAGAGCGCCATTTTAAAGACAATAACGTGATCCTGCTGTATCCTGAGCAAAGGGAATTTGAATCGCTGGAAGCGGGCCTGCAATCAGAAGATCTGACGCTGGCGCCGATACAGGAACAGATTGCCAACCTGAATAAACTGGGTAAAGCCGTGAAGCGGATATTCAAGAAATAATTTCGCCCCTGAGCGGAGACGAATGGTCTCTGCTCAGGGGCGAATATACCAAACGCAAAAAGGTCCCGCATTTCTGCAGGACCTTTTTGTTTGTGTGTAGTGTGGGAGCTACTGGATTCGAACCAGTGACCCTCTGCTTGTAAGGCAGATGCTCTGAACCAGCTGAGCTAAGCTCCCTTAAAGATCTAATCGAAAAGTTTGAAGTGTGGGAGCTACTGGATTCGAACCAGTGACCCTCTGCTTGTAAGGCAGATGCTCTGAACCAGCTGAGCTAAGCTCCCTCTTTAGATCTTTAAAAAAATATGTCAAACTACTTTGTGTGGGAGCTACTGGATTCGAACCAGTGACCCTCTGCTTGTAAGGCAGATGCTCTGAACCAGCTGAGCTAAGCTCCCTCTTTTGTTTCGTACCTATCGTCCCTTTCGTTCGATTGGATCGCAAAGGTATAAACTATTTTTATTCTACCAAATATTTTTTGAAAAAAGCAGTAAAATTAATGAAAACACATATCACAAAACAGGCCTCAAACCCTTTACTACAAAGCATTATAGAAAAAATAAAAAATGGATTCACTTTTTTAAAAGCGCCTCCATTTTTTTTCACTTATATATATTTCTCATCAATAATGTGCATGTTTTTCTATGCATTGTTTTTATGCGGAGGGAGCGCCTCCGCTACTTCTTTTTCTTCTTCTCTGCCTTCTTCACAAAGCCACCTTCAAAGAAACATTTGATGCCCCTATAAGCGCCACAACCGCCTATTTCGCGGATGCTGACCCGACCCGCAGAAAACTGGAAGGAGATGCCGCAGGAGGATTCCTTGTCTTTATATTCACCACGGTTACCGGCGATGTATTGTCCTTTGCCACTCAGTTCTCCTTTACAGTTGCCATTATCTTTGGAGAAGGTAATAAAGAACTGGAAAGACTTTCCATCCTCGCCATCGCGGATGGAAACGATATTCATTTCACCGGAGGTATAGTCGCCGGAGAACTTATGTTTACGGGGTAAAGTATCAATCGGGTTGAAGATCTGTCCGGCGTTCGTTGGTCCGTTGGAGTTAGTCATGATCAGTGTCACCGTACCATCGGGGTTCACCATGTAAAAATCTTCCTTTAAAGCACTACGACTGCCCGACAATCTTTTTTCACTGGTGATTTTGATCACATTCTTGGTGTCGATCAGCAGGGAATTAATGGTGCCATCTGCACTACCGGTGCTGGCTGCGGGTATACGATTCAGGTATTTTCCTTTTTTATTGAGGAAGCAGAGATACCCGACCGACTGCGATTTGCCTACTGCTTTTACCACCACATAATCCACAGTACTGCCGGAAATACGCTGGAGGGGATAAAACTTTACGGCTTCATTTTTTGCGAAATCGCCCTTAGACAGCGTATCCGTTAAAAAACGCATGGCGGCGGTGTCGAGCCGGATCGAGTCGGCCAGTTTGAGTTGCAGGGTATCCGGGGTGAGCCTGTACGGGAGAGTGCCGGGCGTAAACAGTGCCTGGAAATCTTCAAAAGTCATCGGCTCATCGCTGCCACTCCCTGCTTTCTTCTTTGATTTGCAGGCGGCTAAAACACCAATTGCCAGTAATAATAAAAGGAAACGCTTCATTAGAAAAGTTAATTCTGGGCGAAAAGTTAGATATAATTTTTATATGTGGCCGCTAAAAATCAAAAAACATACCGGATATAGAAAAGTTCAAATTAATTATTTAGATTTGTCTAAATAATATTTTAGATAACATGAATTTATCGATCGCGGAAGAGAACCACATTAAATCGATCTATAAACTGCAGGAAGGCGATGCCGTAGTAACCACTAATGCACTCGCCTATGAGCTGGACACCAAGCCTGCATCGGTAACAGACATGGCTAAAAAGCTGAAAGAAAAGAAACTGATCGAATACGAGAAATATAAAGGCATCACACTTTCACCGGAAGGCCGGAAAGCCGCCCTCCAGATTGTCCGCCGTCACCGCCTGTGGGAGTGCTTCCTGGTAGATAAACTGGCTTTCAGCTGGGAAGAAGTACATGAACTGGCCGAAGAACTGGAACATGTACGCAGCGAAAAGCTCACCAACCGGCTGAGTGAATTTCTCGGCAACCCGGTCATCGATCCTCATGGCGACCCCATTCCCGATGCCAATGGAAAGCTGGCCAAACCACGGCCACAAACATCCCTGGACCAGGCCAGCGCAAAACGCCTGGTAGTGACCGCCGTCACTGATCAGTCTACCGCCCTGCTGGCCTTCCTCAATGCCAAAGGCATCAAACTGGGCACCCAGCTGGAAATTATAGCCCATTACGAATACGATAATTCTATAGAGATAAAAGTAAAACAGCAACCTGCCATCACCATCAGTGAACAGGTAGCAAAAAATATCATGGTCAGACCCGTTTAATTCTTTCAATATACTATGAGCATGGAGCATACCCATTCATCAGCATCGTTAAGTGAGGTACATCAGAGTGTAGAGACGAGTGGAAAATCAAAGTGGAAAAAGATCTTCGCCTTCTTTGGCCCGGCCTACCTGGTAAGCGTAGGATATATGGACCCGGGCAACTGGGCTACCGACCTGGCCGGCGGTAGTCAGTATGGTTACAAATTACTCTGGGTGCTGCTCATGAGTAATCTCATGGCATTGTTGCTGCAAAGTCTCAGTGCAAGACTGGGCATTGTACGCGGCCGCGACCTGGCACAGGCCAACCGGGAAACCTATCCCCCTGTTATCAACTTCATCCTGTACATACTGGCAGAAATTGCCATCGCCGCCACCGATCTCGCTGAAGTATTGGGAATGGCCATCGGTATCCAGCTGCTCACCGGTTTGCCGCTGATATGGGGCGTAAGTCTGACCGTACTCGACACCTTCCTCCTGCTTGTATTACAACGCTATGGCATCCGGAAAATGGAAGGCTTTATTATCGCCCTCGTCGCCATCGTTGGCGTCTCCTTTCTGATAGAACTGATCCTGGTGAAACCGGAAATGAACGAAGTGGTAAAAGGCTTTATTCCCACGATCCCCGATAATACCGCCCTGTACATTGCCATCGGTATCATCGGCGCCACTGTGATGCCGCACAACTTATACCTCCACTCCGCACTCGTGCAAACGCGGAAGATCAAACGGGATGATGCCGGCATCAAGCAGGCCATCAAAATGAACTTCATCGACAGTACCATTGCACTGAACCTCGCCTTCCTGGTGAATGCAGCCATCCTCATCCTGGCGGCAGCCGTATTCTTTAAAAGCGGCCGCACCGATGTGGCTGAAATACAGGATGCCCATAAACTGCTGGACCAGCTGCTGGGCAGCAAACTGGCGCCTATCCTGTTTGCCGTGGCATTGATTGCCGCCGGACAAAGTTCTACCGTTACCGGTACACTGGCCGGACAAATTGTAATGGAAGGTTACCTGCGCCTGCGTATCAATCCGTGGCTGCGCCGGCTCATCACCCGGCTCCTCGCTATCATTCCCGCGCTGCTCGTCATTATCATTGCGGGCGACGACGAAGTAGGCGCCCTGCTGGTATTCAGCCAGGTATTGCTCAGCTTACAACTCGGCTTTGCCATCATTCCGCTGATCCATTTTGTAAGCGATAAAAAGACCATGGGCATTTTCGCCATCGGTACCGTCACCAAAGTGTTCAGCTGGCTGGTGACCATTTTATTGGTGTACCTTAACATGCGGATGGTATTATCAGAAGTCATCGATTATATGTCCGGTACCAATAATATTTTTGTAGACGGGTTGATCCTTGCAGGCTGCATCGGGTTTGTGATACTCTTGCTGATCACCATCGTGTATCCCCTGCGCCGTCGCTACCGCGAAGACGCCGCCGCCGGTATCCACACCGCACAGGTATCACTGGGAGAAATGGAAAAACCCGCCTATCAACGCATTGCCATGGCCCTGGACTTTTCCGCGAAAGACAAAGATATTGTTACCAACGCCATTGCTCACGGTAACGAACACACGGAATACATCCTCATTCATATCGTGGAAAGTGCTTCCGCCAAATACTTTGGTAAAGATTCCGACGACCTTGAAACTCGGCGGGACCAGGAACAACTGGATACTTACATCGCCCTCCTGAAAAGCCGTAACATCAACGCCAAAGGCGTACTCGGTTTCCGCCGACGCGCCCGTGAAATTGCCAGGATCGTGCAGGAAGAAAAAGCAGACTTCCTCGTATTGGGCGGACATGGCCACAAAGGCTTTAAAGACTGGCTCTACGGAGAAACTGCCAACCAGGTAAGACACCAGGTAAAAGTACCGGTGCTGGTGGTACAATAAGCATATTAAAATGAGGTACTGATATGTTATCTATCTTCCAACCCGGTGATACCAAGCGTTTCAGCCGCATCGTGCGGCCGGAAGATTGTGCCGCGTTTGACAGCGGCCACGTACATCCGGTATACGCCACCTTTGCACTGGGACGTGATGCAGAATGGTGCTGCCGCCTGTTTGTACTGGAGATGAAAGAAGCTACGGAAGAAGGGATCGGCACCCGGCTCACGATAGAACATCTGTCGCCCGCGCTGGCAGGCAGCCAGGTAGATTTTACCGCCACTATCACAGGCATACATCAGCATGAAATCATGTGTAGCTATGAAGCGGTGTGCAATGGCCGTGTAATTGCAACGGGTGTGCAGGTACAGAAGATACTGAGCAAAGAGAAGCTGGAGAAGTTATTTGCGCGGATCTGAGCGAAGGCACCCCCTTCGCCTACAATCCCAGCGCCGCTTTCAACCGCGGATAACCGGTTTTACTCACCAGCACCCTTGCGCCACTGCGTAATATCGCGAGGTGATTTTCTTTTTCGTAGGGGTCTATACGTGTTACCTGGTTTACATTGAGTATATAGGAGCGATGCACCCGCGTAAACTGTTGCGGGTCCAGCATTTTCTCAAAGAAAGACATCGTCTTGTTTTTCAGGAAACTTCCTTCCGCTGTTACAATTTTCACATAATCATCTGCCGCTTCGATGTAGTGAATATCCTGTACGGGGATGATCTTGATTTTACCGTTGAGTTTTATCACCACACGGTTGCTCTGCAAAGGTGTGGAGGCGGCTGTTTCCAGCAGCGCTTCGGTATTGGCAGAGGGAGTATGAAAATGATCCAGCCACTTTTGTACAGCCTTATCAAAACGGTCGCTGGAAAAAGGTTTCAGCAAATAATCGATCGCATGCACTTCAAAGGCTCTGATAGCGTGTTCTTCAAAGGCCGTTGTGAAAATAACGGCAGGCATATTTTCCACCAGTTCCAGCATTTCGAAACCGGTAATTTTTGGCATTTGTATATCCAGAAAAACGATATCCGGCTGATGTTGCTGGATGGCTTTCAGTCCTTCAAATCCATCGTTGCATTCCTGCATGATCTGGATCTGAGGGAAGTTTAACAGATATTCTTTCACCACCTCACGGGCCAACGGTTCATCATCAATTATGACTGCTTTTATCATGCGCTTGCGGTACTTTAATAATTGTGGTAAATATATTTTGATTGGCCGCAGTTTCCAGCAGGTCCTGCCGTGCAAACAACAGGTATAACCTGCGTTGAATGGAACTCAGACCGAAACCGGTGCCTTTGTTGGGTTGTTGTAATTCGTTATCGAACGGATTCTGGATAGCGATATACAGCATATTATCCTGCCACCATGATCTTATGCTGATGGCAATATCACCGGTGGTATCGTATAGTCCGAATTTAATAGCATTTTCCACCACCGGCTGTAGCAGCATAGGTGGCATCATCACATTTTCCAGTCCTTCTTCCTGTGTCACGTTAGTGGTTAAACGATGACCAAAACGGACCTTTTCTATATCGAGGTAAAGCTGCAGATATTTCAATTCTTCTGTGAGCGTGATCCATTGCTCATCTTCCCTTTTTAATGATCCCCGTAAAAAATCGGAGAGCTTCAACACCATTTCCCGGGCTTCTTTCGGGCGCAGCATGATCAGTGCGTTGATAGAGTTAAGGCTGTTAAACAGAAAATGCGGCTGCAATTGCTGCCGTAGTTTAAAGAGTTCTGCCTCTCTCACTATTTTCTCTGTCGCTTCTTTGCGCTGCAATGATTCCTGCTGATCTGCGGCATCGTACCACATCTGGCTTCTGAAACCGATACTTGCAATCAGCATCCATCCAACAAAGGCATGAATGGGGATAGCATTGTTAAGCCAGTTGATATACTGCAGTTCGGAAGGGAAAGCAGATACGAGGATCCAGCGGCTCAGGCAAACCCATAATACAGATAGGGCAAAACTTACCACCGCTACATAACCAAACTTCATCTTACCATCAGCCGGGCGGTAATAGGCCACGTTATGGCTGATCACTATACCGGCTGCACCCAGCAGGATCACGTGTACCGAACTATCGGTAATGGACTGCATGAGGGGAATATCGAACCAATACCAGAGCAACCCGCCATACAGCAATAGCCATATAGCAAAGGAGCAAAGAAAAGTCCACCAGGAGTTACCGGTGATTATTTGTTTTGCCAAGGGAGCGGATTTATACGTTCAACTCAAAGTACTGCTGTCCCTGTAACTGGGCCGATTTCATCTGCAACCAGGCGATGTAGGAATTAGGATCTCCCGGTTCTTCGATGCGGGAATACAATTCCATCCCGTCGGTCAACTGATCCAGGGTATATACTTCCGGTACGTTGATGAACTTCCATTGCACCAGCTCCTGTTGTTGATTTTTAAAAGCATATTGTTCCTGCAGACCAATTTCGCGGGCCTTATCGCAGGCATCTTTCTTAGTTACAGCGCTGATTAATCTTAATTGTTCATCAAATTGCGGGGTATGATTGCCTTCGCCGCAGATGATCTGATATACTACTTTCGCAACAAACCAATGCATAAAATAAGTTTTTAAAGTTGGAGTAAGATAGAATAGAAGGTGAGATATGGTTGTTTATAATCAGTAACTTTTTATTTCTACCCCACCCATAATACAGGTTCCTTTTAATATCAGCAGCTTTTCTGAGCCGCCTGTTGTCATATCCATGTGGCGTTTATCTTCCACGCCGCCCAGGATAGTGGTAATGTCTACTTTTACTTTCCAGTCGGCCGGAACAAGGATTTCACATCCACCGAAAACGGCCGTCAGGTCCATCACCGCAGTACCATCTATGTCTGCTTTCATAAAGTTGAGTACCGCGCCGCCGAAGATGGCGGTGATATCGCCTCCTTTAAAATGCTTGGACATGATTACTTTATTCACGCTGCCAAAAATAGCGGTGGCATTGAGTACATCTTCACCGGAGGTAGACTCCAGGTTAGCGCCATATGCCTGATTGCCGTCATAGATATGTTTTTTGGGCGGCCATTCCGCGCCGGGACTGGTTTTCTTCAGGATGAGCATAATACCGACCAGGATCAATGCTACGGGCCAGATAAACCGGGCGGTATCATAAGGCAGGTTCATTATTTCTGCGGTCAGGAAGATACCTCCTACCAGCACCATCACGATCCAACCTCCAAATCTGAAGTTATGTTTGGCGCCTACGGCGATACCCACACCTATCAGGATCACTTGCCAGGAAAAAAGCCAATGAGGCAGGTTGAGATCCAGCCGTTGCAGTAACAGGCAGGCACCAACGATAATCAGGATAGCGCCTCCTATGTTGCGACCTTTCCTTCTTGATGCTTCGAGATCTTCGTTTTTCATTTGTTTTACTATTTATGATACAAATGTAGAACGGCCTCCCTTCATTCAAAAGCGGGTTTAGGCTAATAAAGTACCCTTACCGGTAAAAGGCAGGAAATTGCCGGTGAAAACGGCCAGCTATATTTCTACCGTTACCAGGGCATCATCTCCGGCCAGTTTTACCAGGATGGCTTTCAGTTGTTGCACCATGGGATCGGGACCACAGATATAGAAATGCTGGTTAAAGTCCCGGATCTTCTCTCTCAGGTAGCGTTCATCGATGGTATGGTGGTCGTAGCCCGGCACTTCCTGGGCTGTGAGGGTATTGATAAAGCGGTTGCCCAGCATGGCTTGCAATTCATCTTTCAGAATGATGTCGCCCAGCGTTTTATTGGAGCAGATCAATTGATTGCCCCCCAGTTGTCCTTTATGCTGCAGGTCTCTCAGGATGGCTATAAAAGGGGTAACACCGGCGCCACCGGCAATAAATACACCGGGACCTTTATAATGAATGGTACCCCATACATCATGCAGGATCAGTTCATCTCCGGCTTTGAGCTGCCCCAGTTCATGGGTCACGCTGTTATGATCGTCATAGATTTTGATGGTAAATTCCAGTTGTTCCCATTCGGTGAGACTGGTAAAGGTAAAGGGGCGGCGTTCTTCTTCCCATCCGGGTTTATTAACGGATACTTCAGTGGCCTGACCGGGTACAAAGGTATATCCGGCGGGCTTCTCTACGGTAAATTGCCGTACGTTATGCGTGATAGGGGTAACGCCCAGGATTTTTACGATATGGCTTTCCATTAGTTCAGGTTTTCTTTAATATGAAAGTAGGATTTTTTTTCTCTCATTGCAATGCAGGGAGCAACAAAGGCACCAATGCGGCTGCCCAGCGGCTGTAATCCTTTGCAGACGGGTGCAGGCCATCGGCGGCTACCAGTTCGGGATCCTGTGTAGCTTCCCGGGTAAAAGGTGTAATATCCAGGTAAGGCACCTTATATTCCTGTGCGATGGCCTTGTTGGCGGCATTGTACAGGTCTATTTCCCGGGCAATCTGTTCCCGGTCGCGGCCTGCCGCATAAGGAGTGACGCCCCAATCGGGGATAGACAGCACCACTACATGTGCCGGACGGTTACCGGCAAAAGCGATGGCTTTTTGCAGCAGGGCGGTAAATTCCGTTGTGTATTCGGCTACGGAGCGGCCACGGTACTGATTGTTCACCCCAATCAGCAAGGTTACTATATCATAGCTTTTATTTATATGAGCAGCAGCGATACCTGCTTCGAGTTCATCGGTGGTCCAGCCGGTGGTGGCAATGATCTGCGGATCTGCGACCGTAAAGCCCTGTTGCCGGAGTAAAGCGGCGGCCTGTACGGGGAAACGGCCGGATTCGGCCACTTGTTCACCGATAGTATAGCTATCGCCGAGGGCGAGATATGTGACAGGTATCATGCTGGAATCTGAGATTTTGTTGCTGCAAAAAAATGAGCAGCAAAATAACATTAATCCTAACATAAGCAAAAAGTTATATGTTGCTGTTAAATTTGCAGAATAAAGCGCAAATAGGCCACTGCTTAAACGGAAATGCGTTACCTTTGCACCCGATTACAACAATTACGTAACGCATAAAGAAACCGTTTTATGCCGGCAGAAAAAATATCGATGAACAATGGCCTGTTACAGGTCCCTGCACAACCCATCATCCCATTTATAGAAGGCGACGGAATAGGTCCGGACATCTGGAAAGCCAGTGTACGCGTATTCGACGCAGCTATAGAAAAAGCTTATGGCGGTGATAGGAAAATTGAATGGAAAGAAGTACTGGCAGGTGAGAAAGCCTTCCAGCAGACTGGTGAATGGCTGCCAAAGGCAACACTGGATGCGCTGAAGGAATACCTGGTGTCTATTAAAGGCCCCCTGTCTACTCCCGTTGGTGGCGGTATCCGCTCCCTGAACGTAGCAATGCGTCAGGAACTGGACCTCTACGCCTGTGTAAGACCTGTACGCTGGTTCAATAAAGTACCTTCTCCCGTGAAACACCCGGAGAAAGTGGACATGGTGATTTTCCGTGAAAATACGGAAGACATCTATGCCGGCATTGAATACATGACAGGTACGCCAGAAGCCAAGAAGCTCCTTGATTTCCTCCAGAATGAAATGGGCGTTAAGAAGATCCGCTTCCCGGAAACTTCTTCCCTGGGCATTAAACCGGTATCCATAGAAGGTACGGAAAGACTGGTACGCGCTGCCATCAGCTACGCACTGGAACACAAACGTCCTTCCCTGACCCTGGTACACAAAGGCAACATCATGAAATTCACCGAAGGTGGTTTCAAGAACTGGGGCTATGCACTGGCAGAAAGAGAATTCGGCGATCAGGTGTATACCTGGGAACATTGGGAAAAAACCAAGAAAGAGCTGGGTGAAGAAGAAGCCAACAAAGAACTGAAAGTAGAACTGGCCAAAGGAAAACTGCTGATCAAGGATGTGATCGCGGATAACTTCCTGCAACAGATTCTGCTGGCGCCACAGGATTACTCCGTAGTAGCTACGCTGAACC
>Ga0116227_10007242_pt1 | contig 21803 bp, 16 predicted proteins | sample S1TSphgellanicum_FD_89693 | JGI IMG/M metagenome (GOLD analysis project Ga0116227, IMG submission 89693) | Host-associated microbial communities from peat moss isolated from Minnesota, USA - S1T2_Fb - Sphagnum magellanicum MG | ecosystem: Host-associated > Plants > Peat moss > Unclassified...
ATTTTTTCCCTCAAAATCACTTCTTTTTCAATTTTTCAATTTTTAATTTCACTTTTCTGCGAAATTTTTCCAATAAATAAAAGGGCTGGGGTTGACCATTCAGGCTCACCTGGTGTTTAGTTGAGACCCAATTGCACTTGCTGCTGATTTTGTCATTCTGAAACTACATCCCTACTCTTAATGTCAAGAAAGGGGTCCTCTATGGCCGGCCTACAAATTTCTCATGGGGCTTGACTCCTTACTTTTAATGTTAAGGATTAGGTCCTCTGTGGCAGATTCTGCCACTTAAGCCCTTGATGCCATTATTTTGACCAGAGAAATTTTGCTGAAACTTTCTCTGTCATGGTCTGTTTACTCCGAGGAGGAAAAGAAAGAGTGGAATACATACGCTTTCATCAACGAAATCGATTCGCTGAATGTGAAACCGGTTCTAATAAGGTAAAGCTTCCAAAAGTTGGATCCAATGCGATAGTCCCTGTCCCTGTGAGGGCAGGGCCCAACAAAAGACAGGGTTAACCAATGGCTGAATATGGATATATTTTGGAGCCAGCAAAGTGAGTATGTACGTATGCACATTGTCTTTTGGGAAGTTGTCGAAGGATCGCAAATGTGGTAGGTGGTGAATTTAGGGTTAGGGTTTGGGGAAGCAAACAAGAAGAAACAGAAGTTGGAGGTAGTGTTTAGGGTTTGGGCTTTGCCCAGAGATGCATTGATTTTGAAGAATCTTTTATTGTTATTCTCAATGTTGGGGTATGTTTGTCATCTTCGGTCTATTCCCATGGTCAGCTATATGTTGCTATCTCATGGGTCACAAGCAATGCAAACATCAAGATTTTCAACGGCCAAATGGATACATGGGGAATGTTGTATATAAAGAGGTTTTGGAAATGTAGTTTGTAATTGTAATTTTGTAACATGTATCATCAAATACACACACACATGTGCATTAGGCTTGCAATTTGCCAAAAGCTAAAAAACTAATTTAAAAAAACTAAAAATTGTTGAAAAAAACTTGAGAAACAAGAGAAGAAATCTTTTTAAAACAACACAAGAAATTTCAAATTAAAAAATAAGAAGACAAGTTATTAATAAATAAATAAAATGAAACAAAGTTGTAACAAAAAAGAAAAAAACAAAACAAATACATATTTAAAAAGGGAAAAAACTAGAAAAAAATAAAAATAGAAAAACACTTTAACAATTAAAAACTTTTTTTAAACACTTAAACATGAAACAAAAAAGGGAAATACAGTAAAATAATCTTAAAAGAAAATTTAAAAATAGATGACAAAAAAAAAGAAATAAAACAGAGAGCAAAAGAAAGAGAAAAAAAACCATACTTGAAAAAAAAAAAAAAGGTTTGTCTTCTTTTTCCAAACTTCAAACTTGCATCTTTCTTTCTTTCTTTCTTTTAATTTAACGTCAATATCTAGACCAGAAAGATCCATTTGATAACTATTACCTAATTGGTTTGAGCAAAACACTCCTGTTATCTAGGCAAGAAACTAAGTACAAAGCTATCGCTTTCTGATTAGTCGAATGCATCAATTCAGGCAGTAAGCTACACGATGTCAATTATTTCCCTAGCTGTTGACCAAACTTGCACCGAATGTCATGGTGAGTTGGGCACACTAACAACAGGTGGTCTTCATCTTCAACAGCTCTTAGGGGACATAGGCGACAAACCCTATCTCTCCTCGGTACACTTTCAGGCTTTGCATGCTTGTCACACTCTACCTCCAAACGATGATTTGAACATTTGAACCTTGACAAAGATTGCCTGAGCTGAACATTTGTGATCACTTGCAAATAACTCTGATGTGCATATGAGTACCCAGATTCTGTTATACAGCTCGTGTTCATCAGCCGGTATGTACGTAATCTGCTACTTCTGGCTCTGGCTTGTTCACCATAAATGGATTCTAGATAAGAAGCATGTGCACTTGCTACAACACACTTGACATTAGTATAGAGAACCCCAACCCCTTGGTCGTCAAGCCATAACTGCACGTTCTGGAGCCAACACTGTTGGTTATCATTGCGCACACTGAGCATCTGGAGCTGGGTCTAATAGGCACAGTACAATAGACGATCTGGTGTGGACTCCTGTAGTCTATCATAATACTTGAGAGTTTGTTACCACTAGAAATACTCCAATGAATACCTTCCAAACTCCCCCAACACAACAAAAGTGCTTGTTGTTAAATTGACCCTTTAATATTCCTCTCAGGAACATTCTATGTACTTATTCTGCTTGTTGCAACCCTTTAGCCCCTGTACAACCTATCCACACCTCGCATGCATAGCTTAGTACTGGGCGTACCACTAAGTCAAACAACTGGCACACTATTTCTAGATCTGTTATGCTCAAATCATTGCATCTGCGACATAATGCAAACAATGCCTTCTTCCCAGCGGCAGTCAGTTTGTCTATGCCTACTGCCATGTCTCTTGTACTATGTAATTTTAAGCCCATGTATCTGAATGATTGAACCCGTTCAATGGTTGTCCCTCTGTATGTGAACTCTGGCGTTGCACTATGGCATTTTTCAAACACCACCACCTTGGTCTTGCTCACAGTGATGACCAATTATCGTTCAACACAAAACTCAGACATAACATCTATTTGTTTCTGCAACCCTTGTGGGGTTTCTGACATCAATGCCAAATCATCTGCATACAACAATAATTTGACTACTATGTCTGCCAGCTGTGGCGGGTTGTCACCATCAAGTGCATCTAGATGCTTCTCAAGTCCATCAAGGTAAAGTCCAAAAAGCAATGAGCTCAGTGAATAGCCTTGTTTGACCCCAATGCCACATGAGATTTGGGTTGATAGCCCTTCTGTTGGATGCATAACTCTGATGTTGTCCTGGTTGTACATGTTTTGTAGGCACTGCATGAAGCGACCCACAATTCCCATATTAACCAACACTTGCCATAGCAAATCACGAGGCACTGTATCAAACGCTTTGCGAAAGTCCACAAAACAATAATACACCTTTTTGCATTTGTGAGTGCTCTGTTCAACGAGCGTTCGCAAAATGTACAAATTATCCGTGGTGCGGAAGTCTTTCTTAAAACCAGCTGTCCCCTGGCACGTAAGCCCCTCTCTTCTGCCCGGCTACTCAACCGTGCCTCTAGAATCATGGCAAACACCTTAGCTAGTACAGGACCCACTGTGATTCCCCTGTAGTTCTCAAATTGCAAGGCATCACCACCTTTGTGCAATGCATGAATGACTCCAATAGACAAACTTGGTGAATAACCTTGTTGTAACAACTTGTTGAACACAATCTGCAGTGGTACATGCAACATATCGCCAGCATCTAGCAAAAACTCTGCTTTCATGCCATTTAAGCCAACAAACTTGTTACGTTTGAGTCTCTTCATCACTTGCGCAATCTCATCTAAGGTTATGTCACAATTTAGTGTGTTGCAATCATCACTTGCAAAAGGGTGTGACATGCTCGAGACCACTTGATTTGTAGAGTTGCCCTGTCCCCCAGCTGTATTACTTGGGCATTGTCCTTCCAACAACTTCTGGAAGCCACCAACCAAGTCTGCTTTGCTAATAGCCACAAATCGCTCCTTGCTCTTCGAGTACTGCCTCCAAAAGCTGGTTGGATCTGTCTTTGTTAGTGCACACAACTATCGGCCTTGCAGCTTCTTGTACGTGCGTTTCTTATAACACAGTAGCTGTTTAAGTTACTTCTTCCATTCACGTGCTAGATGGTTGTCAAGATGAAGCTTTGCATATGCAAATACTTCCTTGTGCTTGCTGCGACATTCAGTATCAAACCATGATTGATGACGATGTTGTGTTAAACTGGTGCGTGCTACAGGGTAGTCGTGCACAGTCGCAGCGACATTACAAATGCAGTCATCCAACAATTGCACGGTCATGTCAGCATTGTCTATGTCACTCATCTGTGCTATGCATTGGGCAATATGTTACTACAGGTGCTAATAATATTGTGTGCATTTGTTAGCATCATGTTTAAAACGATGAATGTCTACAAGTGATTCTGAAGTTGCTGATGCCACATGTTGCTAAGGTAACTGCAAGTTGAGTGAAAATGGCCTATGGTTGGAATCACACCCTTTTCCACAAAATAGAGGGCATTTATGTACAACAAATGATGTGGCACAATCAAACAGAGCAGGTGATGTGACCATCTAATCCACAAGGCTGGAGCCGCCATTGGTAAAGCAAATGCACTCCCCTGATTCATCGCCTGCAATCCTGCCATTGAGAATGAGCAATCCCAAGGAGCGGCAAAGGTCTAAAAACTCATTGTGCCAGCCTTTCAACCCCCCCTTGTCTGAGTTATGTCGCTCAGGCAAAACCTTCGGGAAGTCATTCCCCAATGGTAGCATGTCAGGCATGTGGTCGACAAAATAACGACAATCAACATAGTCGTCAGCTGCACTGGTCCTTGCATTGAAATCACCAGTTAGTAAAATACTGCCCCCAAGATCCTGAATCATGCCGACCTTTACAGCAATGTTATCAAACAAGCCTTCATTAGCATATGGGGACCCTTTGGGTGGATCATACATTACAGCCAAAAATAACGGTGCAGCCCCCGAGCGCTTGAACTGCAGCCACAACTTGGTGCCAGTTGTGCTCTATTTCCATAGGGATACATAGTCCGACCATGAGTCATTCATAAATATTGCAACACCACCACTATGTTTCATTGTTGCTCTAATTGAGTTCATGTCAAATACAGGGCGTGGATTGTGTAAACATTGAAAACCAGGCATATGCAATGGTGTTTCATCAGGGAACAATTGTGTTTCAATCAGTGCAACAACATCTGAGTCATCAAACAGTCTCTTTATATGTGAACTGGTACTTAGTTTCGTGTTTGTCCCCCCATGGATGTTCCACAGGGAGACTCGTAACGCTCTCTAGTCCCAACACCCTTAGTGCTGGGCTGTGACTTTGGTGTCATTGATGTAAAGGTCTGCGCCACACCAGTAAGCTTTCTTCTTTTCCGCTTTGGCCTTCTCAAATAGATGCCATGATGCCCTCTTTTGCTCTTGTTGTCGTTTGGTCAAATCCTCTTCCAAGCCCCAGCGGGTACTTTTCAGGGTTACACGATTTTGACAGACAACTTTTCTGTCCTCAAATGTAGCAAAAGTAACAAGTACAACTCGTGTGCGTACAGTCCCAAGCTTGGTCTCAGCTCTCCTGTTGAGGGGCTGGCGCACTGCTGCCACAACCTTGATGGTTAGCTTCATCTGTACTTATAGAACCTGATTATTGACTTTATCTAGCAGTTGTTGTGTTGTCTCGCCTTCTGTTTTGTCAAATCATATGATACGTGCGTTGCAAGCGTGTGTGGAGCGTTCCCTAGCCTCACCTTGGCTGACAAAGTTGTCCATCTGTTTGCCCATCTTCTTCACAACATCCACCCACTTTCCCCTTGACTCCTCCACCACCTCCTTAACAAGTTGTTTTGTAACCTCATTGTCATGACTGGCAGTAAGGGCATCTAATCAAACAAAAATACAAAATTTTTTTTTCTAATTATTTTTATTATAAAACATATTAGAAAAAATAATTTTTTTGAAAAAGAAAATAGAAAAAAAATGCATAAAAATAGAAAGAAAATGAAGATAGACAAAATAAAAATTAAAAAAATAAAAACCTGAAACAAACATAAACAAAAAAAAGTAAAAACACAAAAACTATAAAAAAGGAATGGAAATAAATGAAACAAGGAAAGGGAAATATAATAAAATAATTTTAAGAGAAAAAAATTACAAAAAAGAAGAAACCGAATAAGGAGTAGAAAATAAGAAAAAATAAAACTTATAATAATGAAAAAAAACCCTACTTGAAAAAGAATGAGGTGTGTCTTCAATCTCAAAACTTCAAACTTGCATCCAAATAAACAAAAATACAAAAGTGAAAAAGAAACACATAAAAATATGAAAATAAAATAACTAAGCACCCTTTCATATTACAGGTAATTGTGATGATTTTGTTAATAAAAGAAAAACTCATTGTTTGGTTCTTTTCTCCCACAAAAAACAGGGAATTTGTGAAAGAATATTCTTTTTCCAGAACTTTTTTTCCCACCACAAAATGACGAAAATTCGCCACAAATTTTTTTTAATAAATAAAATCACTGCCCCACACGAAAGATCCTTTAATAAATAAAAATAAAATAAATAAATAAATAAATAATCCTTTTAATCAATTGAAATGGAAGAGGTGTTTTGTCAATTGAAAGGAACCTTACACATGCGGAAGGTGCTTTTGCCACGTGTCATGGGAAGGTGGATTGAAATGTTGTATTTACCATAAGCCCTAAGGGGGAGGACATTCTGCACAGCTACTCAACATTCTAAATATGAAAAGGCTTTTTAACCGTGCATAATGCACAGCTACTGAAGATTCTAAAAATCTGAAAAGGCTTTTAACCGTGAGTAACCGCACAGCTACTCAACATTCTACATCCGAAAACTTCCTCCTACTCGTCTCAGCAAGAGGAACTTTCACGGTTATATAAGGTGCCCCTCCGAGTACACTGTGAAAATAATGACCGTAATGCACTTTTTATGGGTAGATTGAAATGTTATGTGACAAGACATTAAAAAAAAAAACCGTTATATTCCGGACACATAAGAACATTCATGTGCGGAATAAAACCCTACATCAAAATGAAATGTTATGTTATATGACGAAATGTTATGTGACAAGAAATTTAAAATGCCTTATATTCTGGACACATAAGAACATTCATGTGCGGAATAAAACCCTAGATCAAAATGCAATGTTATGTTATATGACGAAATGTTATGTGTCAAGACATTAAAAAAAAAACATTATATTCCGGATACATAAGAACATTCATGTGCGGAATAAAACCCTAGATCAAAATGAAATGTTAGGTTATATGACAAAATGTTATGTGACAAGACATTAAAAAAAAACCCTTATATTCCGGACACATAAGAACATTCATGTGCGGAATAAAACCCTAGATCAAAATGAAATGTTATGTTATATGACGAAATGTTATGTGACAAGACATTAAAAAAAAACCGTTATACTCCGGACACATAAGAACATTCATGTACGGAATAAAACCCTAGATCAAAATGAAATGTTATGTTATATGACGAAATGTTATGTGACAAGACATTAAAAAAAAACCGTTATATTCCGGACACATAAGGAGCATTCATGTGCGGAACAAAACCCTAGAAGGAGTAAGAAAAAAATTGTAAAATAGTCCTTTTTTTTTCAAAAACAAGTTATCAAATTTTGTCATATTTTTCTTTTTTTGGGGAGCGTGTATCCCCCACAAGTTTGTCTATTGGCCTAATGAAAAAAATTTCATTAATTTCTTTTTTGAAAAATATTTTTTAATTTCTTTTGTTTCTTGGTTTTTTTAATTCACAAAAAGGGGATTTTTTTTTTCTGAGAATTTAATTTAATAAAACTACATTTTTTCAAGTTTTTTTCTTTTTTAAAAAATAATTTCCTTTTTAACCTTTTTATTTATCAACTTTTAAATTTGGAAAAGGGGCTAATTTTGTTTGTTGAACAAACACATGGTACATTTTTTGTAATGCAAAAAGCAATCAAGTTTTTTCCAAATTTTTCATATAATAATGAAAATTTGCCACAAAAATTAACTTGAGGCTACATTATATGGGCAACAATGTTTGGGATGTTATTACCCAAATAAATTGAACTCTATGCTACTACATATTATTAGTGATGATCAACTATATATATATTATTTTATTTCTTATGGTTTTCAATAATTCATCATTATTAATGTCAATTTCATATTTAATTTAAATTAATACACATTTCATGGACATGAAAAGAAGCATGTTAATTTGTTTTTTCATATCCATGTTGGTGGACAAGGAAAAAGAATGAAGTAGTTATAAAATGGTTTTGAACTGGGCCTAGAGATTCTTGAATTTGAAAAAAATGTTAAAATCAAAACAACAAGGTTTAAAAATTGGAAAAACAAGGCTCAAACCAACATTGGATAACTCCAACCCCCCCCCACCCCAAAATGACAAAACCTAGTTTTAAAAGTACTATTCAAAAAGAAAAATTACACAATATTAATTTATATTAATGTTGGTTTCTTCTTTTTTTTTAATTGTAACTTTTAGGGAGGGTTTAAAGAATCAACCTAATTTTATTTTCCTTTTATTCAAGTTCAAAGAAATGATTTGGGTTTCAAGTTTTTGATTTTTTCTACAATTTAAAGTTATTAATCAAAGTTCAAATTTCATAAATTTAAAACAATCAATTATCTAATTTTTGTCTTAGAACTTAATTATCAAATTTTTATTTCATATTTTATATAGTATCCCAATCAAAAAAATTCTTGCAAAATGAAAAAAAAATTATTCCAACAAATCTCAAAACTAACAAGCTTATTAGATTCAATTCATAATAGTAATTTGTTGTCATTCATTTTTCTGATACACCAACCATCCCAAATTCATTTGAATCAATGAAAAAATGTTTGTACAAAATTTGTGTTATTTTTTATTGAGTTTACATTTTAAACTTGATATGTGTGTTTTTTGTTTTCCATGGTTGTTGAACATGTTTAATTTTCATTGTGATAGGGACAATGTTTAAATTGAAAAGTCTATTATGGTTCCCCTTTTTTTTAATCATTAATGTTTTTCAATATAATTATTACTAAAATCTATTTCAACATGAATAATTAAAAGATTGATAATGTTAATGTCGAATATGATTTTACATTTTAAGTTCATCTATGATTCACAAAAATTATAATAAGTTGATATTCCAAACAATTCATCTAACTATGATTTCCCACTCTCTTTTGTATCCTTCCATTGTTGGAAACAATCCATTGTTTAAATAAATTTTCACAAGCCAAACATATGTACCTATGTTTTTGACTTTGTAAATGCCATGAAGTTTTGTGAAACATCTTTATACACCCACTATGTGAATCTTGCTACCAAATATTACCTAAATACATATTCTTTGAGTAGCATAACCATGCACTAATTTCAAACTCTTTGTACCATGATTAAGCACTTGGCCTTCATTTTCAATGGGATCCAAGTCTAGTTTAGATGTAATGACAAAATGACATGGAAAATAATTTTGTCACAAGGGAGGTTTGAGATTGTTTGGCAAACTGTATTGAACTTGCCATCGCAAGCAAACCCTTCCAACCTTAATCTTTTTTTAAATCATTTTTGTACCATGTGTTTACCTTCGCCTCAAGTTTTTTATTCCTTTTTGTGTTTTTGTGATGTAAATATAATTGATTAGTTATTCCCAAAACTCAACTCTAGATTTCTTAGGCATGAGTTTTTTTATGCATTTGGCATCATACAACCCTACCATTGGTTTCTTGACGGGGTTTAAGAAACATTTCCAAAACATCTTAATATTTTGAAACAACATTATTTCTCTCTCATAACATTCTTACAAATGATAATAGTGTCATGCTTAAGTTAGTGCATGAAATGTTGTTTGCTTCAACACCTTGGACATGAAGTTTGGTCATTGCAAGGTTATCCTAAAAAGTCAAGCCCAAGCAACCCATGTGCCTTCCTTTAAATGACAATCCTTTCATTCATTACATGGCATTCAATTTCCTCTTCAAGGATTTTATGCCACATGCTTCATGAATACTTGAAGCTTCTTCATATACCTACATTAATTGCATGAATCCTAATGTAGAGGATGAAAGATGTTTTTGTAATTTCAAATTCTTTAAATTTAATTTTTAAAAAAAGATATTTCCTTAATATTCTATTATTTCATATCATAAGAGAAAACCATTTTTTACCTCACATGTTTTATTAAATATATGAAGAATAACATCCTCAAGCTATTTAAACTTCATTGACTACAATTTGCACATGTTCTCTCTATATTCAAATTTCTCTTTCAAAGTTTTGTCTATATTAAAGGCCAATGTGTGCATTTGTTCAAAATTTTCTCTTGTTATGTCTTACTACAAGTTGTTTATATTAGGGACTAGGGTTACATTTTGTATGTGATTGAAATATAACATGAAATCATGCCTCTCTAAGTAGTGGATAAGATTTGCCTTCATATTAATTATACTGAACAATGGAGTTAGTTTGGGCTCAATAATCATTACTTGTTACATACATTCATACCTTCCAAATTGTGACCAATATTGTTGGAGATTGGTTTTTTTCAATACTTAGTTGGGTATAATATCTTTAAAAAATAAAATTATGTCACACATTATTATATAATTGAATTGTAAAATTTTTATTGGAATTACATGGTATCAAATTGCATATGTAAACAATGCCTTTAATTATCAATTTGCATGATTGTATTATTTTGGTAATACATGTTTAACATGCATAAAAGTTGGTTTTTGGTTGTTGTATATTTTGATCAATATGTAGTGCAATAAATTGAAAAACATCCATGATTCTTTTCGAGTTTTCATGACAAGCTAAAACTTTTTATCATACAACAACCAGATTTTGATGAGTTGAATTTTGTTCAAATGTATTGTGTAAGCAAATGTGATGTTTAATAATTGGGCCCACTTCCTTTCTTTTGTTGACAAGGTTACATTCCCTTGTTGCAAACCATGAGGATAAATAATGAAACCGTGCCAACCATAAATAAACCAAAGCACCCAAAAAAAAAGGGGAATACAAGGAACAAAATGGAAGGACCCATGTTCAAAAAAAAAACAAAAGAATCACCTAAGAGGGTGAACCACAAGGGGAACATAAAGTTCCTGAACCCCTTCTTGTCGCGAAAAGCATATCAAATAAAGAAAGGGGAGGACCTCCTAAAAGGATGTTTGATTTAGAAGAACCCTTACTTATTGCAATAATACGTTTCAAAATAGAAATTGCATGTGCACATTGTAACACCATTGACATTGTCTGCATATAAAATGCACACAAAGCTAAAAGAGGAAGGCCTTTAATGGCCTTTGTACCCTAGGCCATGTTGGCACATTGATGAAAAAACCCATCCACCTACTAGTGTAAACATTCAAAAACTTTTATAGCTAGAAGAAAAAACATGTTCATTGGGAACCAATTGCAAATAAAGATCATCCTTTGCTTGAATCATGATTATTGCAACAACCCCATGAGAAAAAGCAACCCACAAAATCAAATCAACTCAAGTAGGGTCAATGATGACAACGTCTGTCAACCCGTGGACACCATCGATTAATAACATAATGTCAACTCAACATTGCAAAGATTGCATGGCAAGGGGTTTGTGCTTGTGAAATATGAAATCTCACATTTCTTGTAGTGGTCACGAAAACATCTCACATAACATCATGTGAGATTGTCGTTTTTTCACCATGCACGCAACCAAAAAAGGTGAATCCCCATAGGATCCAAAGGCTGACTACAAATGCATTGTGACACCCCAAATGATTCATATTCGATTAAAAAATACATTCACATGCATGACATGAAAAATCATTGCATTGCCATATTCATATATTTCATTTTTCCATTCTGTAACCAAAAATGTAGAAGGATAATTAAAGATTTGCACTTTATTTCTAGATTATAGCCAGATTTAGATAAATCTTCCTAGTGACAATAGCCATTTTTCTCTACATCTTCCTTATATTTATGGATGGTTACCACTTTGGCTACAAACAAAAATTCCTGAAAAGCCACACTGCAAGTTAAACTAATTTAGGGTTAAACCCCGAGCATTTTGTCACCTCATTTGGGATGTGGATGTTGTTCGTGGGTGTGAGGGGGAATTAGGGCACAGAAAACAAACGTGAATACACTCTAAAGCTCGTCTTCCTTGCTCGCTCGCGCGCTCTCTCTGTGCCGCTCGGATCTCAAGCAGACTGTGCACATCTTTGCTGCTGAGGATTTTTGTAGCGAGCCTTGATTCAAGCCCCACGACGTTTCAACCATGTTTTTAACCAGGTAAGCTTCGCAAGCTTCTCTGCTCTTTCCCCCTTTTTTTTCCTCCTCAGTATCGGTTCCGATTTGGTGGCTTGGAAAATCATTGATGTGGCTAGTTACTGATCTGTCTGCGGAAGAGAGAGCGGCGTGGCGATGATGGAGAATATTTGGATGTGTGCAGGAGTGAGTATGACAGAGGTGTTAATACCTTCTCTCCAGAAGGTCGTCTCTTTCAAGTGGAGTACGCCATTGAAGCTATTAAGGTTTACTGCAAAATCTTGAAATCGTTATTGGCTCCAAAATATTGGTGGAATAGCAGTAGTTTTTTTTTCCTTCTTTTTCTGCCTTTCAAGATTTGTATGTAACCAATATTGCAAGCTCCTCAGATCAGCCAAGAATTCAAGTAAAACCCTAAGACCTAACCCTAATCGTCCACATGCTTGCATTTTGGTTTCTAACAAGGTTCTCTGTCTTTTTGGTTGTTTTTTAAAAAAATTTGTGGATTTGATCGCAGTTAGGATCAACCGCAGTGGGATTGAAGACCAAGCAGGGTGTGATTCTTGCTGTTGAGAAGCGAATCACCTCTCCTTTGTTGGTGCGTTTGCTTTTACTCCTGAGATGCTTTGGCAAATTGAGAAACAATGTCTACTTTGCCTTTTTGTTTTACTTGGTAAACTTCTTTTTAATTTTTTTGTGGTTTTAATAATTCATTCTGTTTTTGTGCTTTCACAAAGGAGCCGAGCAGTGTGGAGAAGATCATGGAGATAGATGAGCACATTGGATGTGCCATGAGTGGTTTGACTGCCGATGCTCGAACCCTTGTGGAACATGGTCGAGTTGAGACTCAGGTTGTCATCTCCCTGGTCTATCATGTTGATCTAGACCTAATTGTGAAAGATACCCACATGAGATTGTATTCAAAGTTGAGGTGATCAGGTCCATAAAAGAGGTGACAGACTTAGAGTAGTATCATGTGCCACAGTCGGTGTGAAACATTCTGCAACTTTTTTGTAATAGGGTGCTTCACGTATACTTGGCACATACTGAAACTTGGAAACTTTCATAGCCATGAACCCCAAATGGTTTAGGGTTTCAAGCAGAGTTTCCAGACATATGATAGCTAAATGCATTCTCTCCAGATTGAAGACTTTGATATTGCTGCTGTCAAACACCATTATGCCCCATAAATCGCCTACAACACTAGCTGCTCTTTCCCTGGTCGGCTTGTAACTAGCATGTGTTATGCCTCAATCTCAACCTTTTGTTGGGTGTTAGCACCAGGCAAATAGTGTTGTCAGTATGGGGGGTCAGGGTACAGTTAAAAATAGAATTTCTATCCTCTGAATTATTCTCATTCTGTTATTTCTGTTGTGTTTCATGGGTTGTTACAGAACCACAGATTCTCTTACAATGAGCCTATGAGTGTGGAGTCAACAACACAAGCCTTGTGTGATTTAGCCCTTCGGTTTGGAGAGGGTGACGAGGAATCCATGGTTTGGGCTCTTCTGCTATTTTTCTTTGCTTCTTTCCACTGGCTTACTTTGTGCAGATGGAGAGACTTGAACATGTAGCTGTACACTTCATTCTATTCTTGATGCTTTGCCTGATTTTTGGATATCCTAGTTTGTTGGACTGGGTGAGTGAGAACCATTTGCAGGCTCCTGTGTCATTTTAGTTTGACAAGTTCTTTTGTGCACAGTCTCGGCCCTTTGGAGTGTCACTTTTAATTGCTGGTCATGATGATAATGGCCCATGCTTGTAAGATTCCTAACTGTCCTTTTGCAATCCATACTCCATATTATGATGGTTGGGATGTTATGTATCATTTCTTTCAATGCATGTCTTGGTTGGTGTAGTTTGTGTTTGTGTTTATCTTTTGGATATTTTCTATGCCTCTTGACTGCTACCTCCTGCTTCCAGAAATGTAGCAGGAACTCAAGATGTGGATTTTCGCTGAATTGTTTGCCCTAGGTTCTGAGTACATTGTTATGTACTCATCTAGACCCGCAGTTGGGAGCTAGTGAAGTTAGTGGGATTCAATAGCAGCTAGTGATTGCTAAGGAAGGTGCCAGTTCGATACTTTGTGAATGACACTCAGAAGGTCATGACAGCACTTGTTCTTGTTATGTTTGGCCAGACTTGATACCTTACATATGTGTTCAGAGTTACTGTCTACAATGGTACTCTTATATGGAGAATGCTGCATGAACATAAGCACGTGTGCATGTGAGTAGGTATCACACAGACCCATCAGGGACATTTTGGCAGTGCAATGCAAAGGCTATTGGCTCTGGCTCTGAAGGTGCTGACACAGCCCTCCAGGAACATTATGATCTGGTGCACACTCTTTACTAAGCATGCTCTTTCTTGGTCACTACTAACAAGCTGTGGAGGTTTTCATGTGAACTGTGTGGATGGATTTTGTAGTCGCTCCTTGAGGAATTTAGGTCATATGACGCACTTGTGGTTCATCCATAGAAGTGTGAACTCAGTTTGTTCCAGCATTAAGTGTTCTGGCATGACAGAATGGTGTGTCATAGCTTTTCATGTTCAACATTTCCCACTTTTCTGAAGGAATAAATTGCAGAAAGCATGAATATATGTGGATTTTTTTGGTGATGTAGAACATGACACTGGAGGAGGCAGAAACACTTGCACTCTCTACCTTGAAGCAAGTTATGGAGGAAAAGGTAATAGAATTAACTTCCTAGTCAATTGTTGCAATCTAAATCTGCTCTTTCCATTTATCTCCTTGCCTTATTCTCTTGCAAACCCACTTTGCCATATACCAGTTAATGGACAAACATTGTAGAAGTTCACACGAGGCCTCAAGATAGCATCTGGTGACATGCATATGTTCTGTTATTTAATGTGCATGTAGTGCTACTTTTTGTGTTATTAGGTCTATTCAAGTCTGTAATGCAACTATAGGTGATGCCCCCATGAACCATGCATAGTGTTCATGGTTAGTTTTCTTGAGTATGAGTTGGGTTGCCAAGTACCCTTGGAACTGAAAGATGGTTTCTAACAAACCTTGTACTCTTTTAGGTGACATCATCGAATGTGGACATAGCAAAAGTTGCACCAACCTACCATCTTTACACACCGCAAGAAGTGGAGGCAGTGATTCAACGTCTATAGAAATGTGTATCATTTACCACTTCCCTGGAGGTCAAGTTACAAGTTTCCAAGACACAGTATATGTGTCATTCTAAATTGTTATTGCATCGAGTTGCTAATTTGCAGTTACTAGTGATATTTTTTGCACCCAATCATGAGCAATTGTTGACAGTGGGTTAATACTCTATGGAGCAACTCTCCCCTGTCTGCTTTTTATATTTGAGAAACTTCCAAAGCTGCTGTTTTGCTGCTTTTGTGTTTACCTCATTGCCATTGTCTGCCTTGATGGACATGAATGAATTTTGCAGCAATCAAACCTCCTTAGTTTAGGAGAAGTTCAGTGAATCCGTCTGCACTTGGATTTCCCATGGTTGCATGGTTCTAGGCTCCCTGTGAGAAGGAAACATGGGCACCAACCTAACCAAATACAAGTTTCTACATTGTGGAAAATGCCAGCACGAGGAAAGATGAGAAGCAGAATTGGCAGTTGAGTGGGGGAGGGGAGAGGGGGTTGTCTTAAGCCTACTTGTAGCTGTAAGATCCTTACTGCTCTTAAGGAATAGGTGCAAGAACCTTCCTCTTTTCTAGCAACTTTAGGATATGGTCGGAAATTTTTGGAAAAGATGAGGGTTATAAAGGAGTGGGATGGATTCATTCCCTGCATAAGGAAATCTTGGGAATATAACCTACTCATGGAGGTAAGCTCTAAACTTATGTGTGCATTATATTTCCAAGGAGTTGAGCTTTGCTTTGGGTAAATGCAGGGCTGGACTTGGCTACCACCTTGGCGTAAATCTCTTATTTTGAGAATGCCCACACCCCTGGGGCTTTCTTTGCCCTACACATAACTATCCTGGGTGCAAACTGCAAACCTTCATGTACTAGAGAGTGGCCTGCCCAGGGCGGATTCCTGCTCCCAGCAAGCCCCAGGGCAAGGCCGTTGGTGCACTGGGAACCACAATCTGCCCTGGGTGGCCCACTCTATGGGCTTATTAATGTCAGGTACCTCAAACTGAGGGAACAAACAGTTGAATAAAAGATCGATGGCAGGAACCATCACAGGAGAGACAAAACGGGTAGGCCAAAGAAAGGTCAAAAGACACAACCAGCTTGCAGGAACCAAAAGAAAAAAAGGGGAGAGAGCTAGTCCCTCCCGTGGTATGAAGCTATCTCACCCACAGCCCCTCTAATGTCACCTGCATGTTAATTGTGAGATCTAATAATAATGGGGTTCTAGAACACTCATCACTCGACAACACAATCTTCCTCTCTATAACAGAGTCTAAAGCATGGTGGAGGGCAATATTAAAACACTGCATGAAAAATTAAATGCAAAAAGATAAAGTGATGCAGGTACCCAGTGGGGAGCATGAGGGAAGGTGGGAGGAGGGCAGCAGAAATGGCCGCCTGCACAATTGTTAAGAGCATCTACACCCCACACCAGCAAACAACTCCTTCCTACTGTCCGTAGCCACTGTCCGTCCGGAGTCAGGGGAAGGAACTTTCTTCCTTTACAATATATAATACTGTTTAATGATCACTGTCCTCACCCACAAATGTCCTAAAGGACCCTTTAAACATTCAAAGACCATTTATGTCTACATCTGGATGAGTAATAATCACTGTCCAAATCCATAGTAGAAAATAACTTTCAAAGCGGGGTTCAAACAACCATTGCAAAATGGACCATCAATACCAGTAGGATTTGTGCTACCCTGCTCCAAGATTTAATGAAAAGGGGTGTTTGCCAGTGTGGGGGTGGAGATATGCTCTGAGGGAGGCTCATTCAGCCATATTAACTAGTGTGGCCTGTCTCGTTGGCCCAAGTGTTACCACGTCCTCAACTGATTTTTCTTTTCAAAACCTGGTTTTTTGGAGTTTATTTGAATTTTCAGCGGCAGAAATCACTTTTAAATCAATATCTCCCACAATATGAATCTAAATCTTATCAAATAAATTCCATTAATTCCTGCTCATCAAGATCTTTCCAATAACACCAAAGGCACATTCCAATTCCTCTGAAAATTTCAGCTCCAATTTAATTTAATTTTCAGTGAAAAAATCATTCAATATTCAAGAACTTTTGCACTGCAAGTCCAAATGTAAAGGAACCAAGCCCACGCACCCCTCCTTGTAGAGAGCTTTCCAAAGCCACCAAGAACACAATCTAAAGCATCCTGGTTCAATGGATTTCATAACTACAAAACAAAACAAACTACAAACTACCTTCTTTCATAGATAGATGAGCCTGAAAATGGGGCCTAATACTTTACTTTAAGGCAATGTTAACATCTTCAACCCTCAACTCTCCCTCTTATGAAAAATACCTTCAATCCTCTTGTTAGCATTGCAAAAGTGAGCAAAGACTTGCACCTAGCAAATAGAGGTAAAGTACATACAAACAATGGTTAAATACACTTTGCTAAATTTTGACAAACCCCCATCAATTGTCAAATTTTGCAATCGTAACATTACAAGAAAAATAAAAACAAAGAAATTAAGAAATAAAAACATTTAAAAAAAAGATAAGCAAAGCTCATCAAGAAATGTAATGTGGTTACATTTGAACAACATTTTTTTATTCAATTGATGAGCATCCATGAGTATATTTAGTCAAATTTGGTGATGTTCAAAATATGAAAGGTAAAAAAAAGAATTAAAAAAATCCTTTCATATTGTAAATTTGTAAATATGGGAATTCTCTTGTTTCAATGAAAAGAATTTGTGACAAAATATGCATTTAAAAAAATATTTTTCAAAATGATGATTTCTTTTCCCCAAAATGGTAGGTCAAACCAATGGTAAAAATCTTCACCTCTTGAGTCTCGATGCATATCAAACTTATATTTTCAAATACAAAACTCATCAATAAATGGTTCCATCTGCAATCACATGCATGAAGGATTGGAATCACAATTTATTTATTTTTAATATAGGGAAAATGAGTTTCAAGAAAATAATAAGTTTCATGAGAGGAATTCAATAACAACTATATAGATGTAATGAAAGCCAATTCAAGTGAAAGAGAATAAATGAATATGTAAAAAAATGTTACCTAGTAGACCCACCTTGTTTGAATGGAGAAGTTGATGAAATTGGTATCAAACGAAAGATGATATGGTAGACCTAGTGCATATGCTTTGATTTCACTTCTTTTTTACGTGTCAATGTTGGACTACCAAACATTAAGAAATAATGAAATCAAAGCGTATGCACAAGGTACATTAACTAGGATGTCTATCGTATCCCAAAATTTGATGCCATTACATCAAGCATTATTGGAAAAGTACTAAGACATCACAATTGACAAATTATAAGCTCCATCTTTGAACATAACATGTTTTTCCTTATTTTTAACTTTCTTTTTCAGAGCAACAAGCAAGTTGAGTGAAGTATCAATAGGAATTGCTTCAACAATTGTGACGGAATAGTAACAACACATAATAAAACATATGTTGTTACATATATTAACACTACCTTATTATGTTGAAATTACATTTTCCCTTTATTTTTAAAAACCAATCACTTCCCCATCAACGAGGACATTTCCAATACAAAGGGAGCTAACACTAGCATAAGATGGTGTTGGTCATAGTCTTGTGAGCATAAACACTAAGCAATGTTGGAAGAAGTTGAAAGACAATGATAAATGATAATGCATGAAATACCAAAGTTGAAATCATATAGTATCTCAATAATGTTGATGTCCTTGGTAAATGGTGTAGTTGATGGCATTTCAACATGCAATGTGTCAATGAAAGATGGCATTCTAGTAATGAAAATGATTCCTCATTCTTAAACACATCATTCACATGATGCAAATACAATACCAAAATGGTCAAAAAACTTCACGTGTTTATCAAGGTGGATTTCTTACATAACCTTGGTCACACTTGGAGTTGCACCCACATTTACCCATTTTGTTTTTTTCAAACCATTGATAAAATTATTTTCCCCACATTTCAAAATCCAACTACATTAGCTATAATTCTAATGTTCAGTTGCAAAATCAAAGTGCTTGTCAACTAAAGTAATTCCATCAACAACAACATTAAAAGTTCAATAGAACCAAATAATAGTGGGAGGAAAAAAATAAGACATAAGTGATACAAGAAGTTTACTTGCTAGCTCCTATAATAGTTTTAAAAAGTTGTAACAAAGTCTTAGCTCGAAACCAATCACTAGTTTACATAAATGTGTTAGTCATCTATGCCACATAGACAATGTCTATGTGCTTTCTTTATTTATCTCAACACCAAATGATCTTGCAACATTTGAATGCACAACCTCTAGATCATCCTCAATGACAATTTCTATCTCCAACTAGTATGTCATTTTGCCTTTGGGCCCAAATTCTTTAAGTTGTACCAAAAATCTTGTCACATCCTCACCTTTTTATAATCCTTTTTGTATTTTTTTTCCACCATCAACATCGCTACAACAAAAGGTGTCCTTATACACCAAGTGATTTCACTAGATTTTGAGCAAATTCATTAGTTTTAGTAAATGGAGATTAGTTAGAAAGTAGTGAATTCATTGGTCTAATGCATGGGGACTAGTGAACTATACCCACATTTTGTGGTAGTGCATGGACACAAAGTGGATGAAAATGATGTTTCTAGATATAGGGTGGTCTAAGTTATCATATTTCAAAATATGACAAGTTTTTGTTCATTAATGTGTACAAGAACGAAAATATAATATAAAATTAAGGACTGAATCAAGGACTACCTCTACTTTGTTTTGGGTGGTGCACCTTACAAAATTTGGAACACTTTGGTCACCCTAGTCATGATCACATTTCCTTCTTGGATCAATTGGTAACCATCTTTCATGTGCAAATTGAAGGTGTTCTTTTGAGCTATTATAAAGCATGAAAATAGGCTTTTGCTAAGATTCGACACATGCAACACATTTGTTAGCACACTCATTTCATAGTTGTCACTATTTTTGACTTGTACCAAAATGTCTCCAAACTTTTTTCACTTTCATCTTAACTCCATTAATGCCCTCAATTGGTTGATCTTTTGTTTTATTGATGGGTTGATAAGTTTTGAACCATGACCTTTGATTTGTCACATGTTGCATACAACCACTATCAACATACTAATGCAAGTTACGAAACTTTGACGAGTTCACCATGAAAGTTTTGTAGGGCATCCTGATTTCTAATTATTTGACCTATCACTTTTTTTCTCTTTTCCTTTATCTACATCTTCATATGCACATTTTCAAGCCCAATGCCCCTTTCTTCCACACTTGTGGCATTTTGAGTTCTTTTTCTTCTTTTCATTCTCCTTGTGTTGTGCTTGACATTGCTCATATGTGAGGGTAGGTCATTGCAACTTGTTGCATGTTTCACTAGCCTTCAACGAGGCTGCATATGTTGTCACTTTTTTAACACCTCCCTCTAATCTATTCTTTAATCCTATTTCTTGTTGGAATAATCGAAGGGTGAAATTCTCCAAAGTCTTAGTGACATCTAGAGTGCTATCCAATGCAAACATGACATTGTCATATCTAGGAAATAAATTGTTCATGATCTTGGCAGTGATGGCCTTAGTAGTAAAAGTCTTATTTCTTCTGTTGGTTAATTGACTTCAGACCATTTCAATCTTGCCAATGTATGAAGTAATGGTGTCTCCTTCCACCATATCACATTTGAAAAACTTTGTTGCAATGCATGGACATTTTTTCCAGAGTCTTCTCTTGGATAACATGGACCTTGTCCCAAATAGCATGCAACAACATACTCCACATGCTTCTTGTCAAGTGCTTGGCACATAAGACTGATCATTTGATTGTCATGCTTCTTCCAATCTACTTGAGCTATTCCAATAGTTGTTGGTACATCACTTGTGGATGTAAAAAATTTGTACGGAATTCATTGATTGAGGATAGGGCAACAGTGGTCTCAACAATCAAAATGGTTCCATTGACACATCCATGTGGTTGTTTTTGTCTACCATCCATTATGGAGCCAAGTTGATGGTTTTATGGCACCAAAATCCCATGAAGGTTAGATTTTTATATTGTTACAATTAAAAAAACATGTCGATCAAAATTCAATCAAAGATGAATTGTTGCAATTTCTTTACAAGGAAATATATTTTTAGTAAAGAAGCTAATTTACTTCTAGACTCAATGTTTTAGGCCCATTTTGTGGTGAGAGAAATTTAGGAGGCATGTGCTTAGATTGCAAAAGGTTGTTTTACTTGTCTTTTCATAAGATTGTATTGTTTCAATTTGTGAAAGGAATCCATCAATATGGGATCGAATTCAAACCAAGAAGATGAATAGGTTGTCCATGAAATAAATGGAGCTATTGATCTTTGTGCAAACCAATTTCCAGGTCATTGAAAACCTTGGTGTTAGAATGCATTTGAAACAACTCAATCATGATAATATTGACATGATCAAAATTCCAACAATGCCTTTGCAAGCTGAAGAGGAAGAAAATCACTATGACAACAAGCTGAAAGGCATTTTCAAAGGAGAGAAAGAGAGACATGCTCGTGACACCTTGAAATCAAAAAAATGTGATCCTGAATTTTTTTTTGATTTTGTTTGATGTTTAAACTGATTTTGACGCATTCCCCATTTTTTCTTATGTTAATTTAATTTTTTTCCATCCCCTACCCCCTTTCTTTTCTAGTAAATGAAAACCTACCAAGAGTCAATAAAACAAAGCACCCCCCAAAAAAATTTAAAAAAATGGAGAAAAAGGTACAAGAGGGAAAGACCCAAGTCCAGGC
>Ga0116227_10007244_pt1 | contig 21803 bp, 19 predicted proteins | sample S1TSphgellanicum_FD_89693 | JGI IMG/M metagenome (GOLD analysis project Ga0116227, IMG submission 89693) | Host-associated microbial communities from peat moss isolated from Minnesota, USA - S1T2_Fb - Sphagnum magellanicum MG | ecosystem: Host-associated > Plants > Peat moss > Unclassified...
ATCCAGGCAGATATGCGGCGACAGCACGGCCACCACCAGGTCGCGCAGAAGCGGCGAGACGGTTAGGACCAAGGTTCGAAGTGCCGTCGCCAGCCTCCCCCCGCCGCGATATCAGGGCACGCAATGTGCTGCCTGACGCCGCCCAGGGATATGCGCCCGAGGATGGAGAGACGATGGAGAGACCGCCCGGGGGCTTAGCGCCCGTTCGAGATTGACCGAAGCGGGTTACGGGGTCGAACGGGCCCTAAGCCTTTGATTGAAGCGGCATCTTTGTCGGCGTGCCGACGCACTTATTTGCCGACGATGCCTTATGTGCCGACGATGCCTTACGAACCGGGCGAACGGGCATGAACGAAATGGGCGGCCTGGCCGCGGCGCTGCACGTTCAGCTTGGCCAGAACGCTATGGACATGGGATTTGGTCGTTGCCACGCCGATATTCAGCCGGCGGGCGATTTCCTTGTTGCTGAGGCCGGTGCCCAGCAGGCCAACGATTTCGCGCTCACGAGGGGTCAGCGCGGGCAGTGCCAGATCAGCTTGCGGCCGAGGGCCGGGCGACGTGGCGATACGCCGCAGCAGCCCGGCCGACACCGAGGCGGAGCAGGCCTGCCGACCCGCGCGAATATCGGCCAATAAAGCCTGCACATCGGCCAAGGCGGCTTCGCGCGGAATATAGCCGGCCGCCCCAGCCTCGGCCCAGAGCAGCACCGATTCCACCGACTCGCTCACCGCGAAGATCACCGCACGCAAACCCGGCAAGATTGCACGCAGCTGGCGCACGGCGCCTGTTCCGTCGCGCAAGGCGGCATCCAGCAGCAGCATGTCCGGCAGGGAGGCCTGGCACGCGCCGAGAATCTCATCGCAATCACAGGCCAGACCGACCACCACTGTGGTTCCGTCACGGCCGAGAATGTCGCCGAGGCTCTCGCGCAGAAATCGCACCTCGGAGGCGATCAGCACCCTGAGCGGCGGCATCAGGCCACCATATGGGGCGGCGGTATGCATATCTCCGTGCATGCTGCGCTTGCCTCTAGATATGTCCGAAAGATGACAGTGCCACGCGTATTTGAGCGGCGAAACCGCCTTACTATTGTATGTCAATACGTTGCGCGACCGTTCAAAACGCGTTTAGAACGACCAGCCCGCCGAATGCAATATGACCGACGCGCGCCAAATTGTAACGGCTCGTCACTCGACCGACCAGCCCCTTCAGCCGCGCATTGCGCTTGCATCGACAATTTTCCGTTCGCTTCACCGCGTGAACAGGGACCCTGCCCACCGCGCGCGATTGCCGCAAAACCCCCGCCACGGGACTCATTCTGATAGCAGCACAGATATCATGTCGATGATGGCGGCCGGCTGACCTCAAGCGCCCATCCGACCTGCGGAACCCATAGTATTTCTGGGTTTTCACCGTCGCAGCCACCGACCCTGGTGACGGCGCAGCGGCAGATCGACCTCAACCTGACCTACGCGACACCGGACGGGCATTGGCATGCGGGGTTTCTTCCTGGCCGGAAGGGAACGCCCACCGCGCCTACCGCACCAACGCGAAAACCACCGACGAGAAAACGCAGAAGCCAACAATTGCCAGGGGCGGAAAGCGCCAGCGCTCCAGCAGCAGCAGGCCGGTTGCGGCGATCGCGACGTCTCGGCCGCCGGCCACTGCGCTGGTCCAGACGGGATCGTACAAGGCGGCGCCAAGCACACCCACAACGGCGGCATTGACACCCGCCAGTCCCGCTCCAGCCGCCGGATGGCGTGCGAGCCACGTCCACAGCTTCACCCCGGCAAGTGCGACCAGAACACCCGGCAGGAACATGAACATGACCGACACGGCCGACCACAGAGCGGCCGAGCCGAGCGGTGCAACCGCCGCGCCCAGATAGGCAGAGACGGTGAAGAGCGGCCCCGGCATGGCCTGAGTGGCGCCATAGCCGGCCAGGAAGGCGCTATCCGATAGCCAGCCATGGGGCACCAGGGCGTCGCGCAACAACGGCAGCACCACATGGCCGCCGCCAAACACCAGGGCACCGGCCCGGTAAAAGATGCTGGCCAGCGCCACCAACGAATGCGGCGCCATCCGCGCGGCCACAGGCAGCAGCACCAGCAGGGCCACGAACGCGAACAGCGCACTCCCGCCAGCCCGGGATGTCACTGGCATGGCCGGGGGCGCCGGCAAGCCAGGAAGATGTCGGCACAGCAGCAAGCCGCCAAGCGCACCGATGGCGAGTGTCAGTATCTGCACCCCCGCCCCGCCCGCCACCAGCATCAGGCAAGCGGCCGCCAAGGCGAGCCCGGCGCGCCGCCGATCCGGGCACAAATTGCGCGCCATGCTCCACACCGCCTGCGCCACCACGGCCACCGCCGCCAGTTGCAGGCCGTGCAGCACCGCGGTCAGCGCCGGACCCTGCATGCGCGGGGCCAGAAGTGCGAACGCGAACAGCACCAGCGCGGAGGGCAAAGTAAACCCGCCCCAGGCGGCCAGCGCGCCCAACCAGCCTGCCCGGCTCAGCCCGATCAGCAGGCCAAGCTGACTGCTGGCCGGCCCCGGCAACATTTGGCAAAGGGCAACAAGCCCGGCAAATTCTTCCGCAGAGAGCCAGCGCTGCTCACGGACATAGGCGCGCTTGAAGTAGCCAAGATGGGCGATCGGGCCGCCGAACGAGGTCAATCCCAATCCGAGCGCCACGCGAAACACCTCGCCGGCGCCGTGCTGGCGTGGCGTTACGGGCCGAAGCGGAATGGGCGGTTCAAGGTCGGGCGGGATCAACGGTCAGAAGCTCTCGTGTTATTCCTCCCAGACAACCATTTGAGAGCTGCTCCGGCTATCGGCCAGTTTGCGCTTCCACCGAAGCGGGGTATCGGTCCCCCTGCACGGTGATCCGCGCGGCGGCCTCTGCGATGTGGCGGAGATCGTCGGGCGTCAGGCCGATGCCGGCAGCGCCGACATTCTCCTCCAGACGGTGCAGCTTCGTGGTGCCAGGGATCGGCACGATCCACGGTCTTTGCGCCAGCAGCCAGGCCAGCGCGATCTGCGCGGGCGTAGCGCCCTTGCGGCCGCCGATCTCCTCCAGCAGGGCCACGATTGGGCGGTTGGCACGGCGTGCCGCCGGCGCAAAGCGCGGCAGGATGCTGCGATTATCCCCACTGTCGAACGGCGTCGTCTCGTCGATACTGCCGGTGAGAAACCCCCGGCCCAGGGGGCTATAGGGCACAAAACCGATCCCGAGTTCCTCGCAGGCCGGCAGCACCGCCTCCTCCGTCCTGCGCCACCAAAGCGAGTATTCGCTCTGGATCGCGGTGATCGGCTGCACTGCATGGGCACGGCGGATGGTGTTCTCACCTGGCTCGGAAAGGCCAAAATGCCTCACCTTCCCCTCCGCGATCAGCGTCTTCACCGCGCCCGCCACCTCCTCGATCGGCACATCGGGATCAACTCGGTGCTGGTAGAACAGATCTATCGTATCGACCCGCAGCCGCATGAGCGATTCCTCGGCGACCTGCCTGATGCGTTCCGGGCGGCTATTCAGGCCGCCCGATCCGCCAGCGCCAAGGTCGAAGCCGAATTTGGTGGCGATGACGACATCGTCCTGGAACGGTTCAAGCGCCTCGCCCACCAGGCTCTCATTGGTGAACGGGCCATAAACCTCCGCCGTATCGAAGAAGGTAACGCCACGTTCCACCGACGCGCGGATCAAGGCAATCATCTCGCGCCGGTCAGGCACCACGCCGCGGTGATGGTTCATGCCCATGCAGCCAAGGCCGATGGCCGAGATCCTTGGGCCGCCTCTTCCAAGTATTCGTGTTTGCATCATCTCGTCCTACGCAGGCAAAAGCTGCCGATGCTCCAGGCCGGCGAGATAGTCCGCCTCGGTCACCTGCTCCAGCCACTCGACCGCGCGGCCGTCGAGCGCTTCGGTGATAGCGATATGAGTCATTGCCGTGCTCGGCGTGGCGCCATGCCAATGCTTGTGGCCGGGCGGGCACCAGATCACGTCGCCGGCGCGTATTTCGACGATCGGCTCGCCCTCGCATTGCGTCCAGCCGCACCCGGCGGTGACGATCAGCGTCTGGCCGAGCGGGTGGGTATGCCAGGCCGTGCGGGCGCCTGGCTCGAAGGTGACATAGGCCGACAAGGCGCGAGCAGGTGTCGGCGGCGTGTTGAGCGGGTCGATACGGACCCTCCCGGTAAAAAAATCCGCGGGCCCAGGCTGGGAAGGCTGCGATCCGGCGCGTTTGAGGTGCATGTGGTCTGTCTCTCTGCTGGCTTGGGCAGCCTGGAAGCGCCCTTCTGCTCATCGATGAGCCATCATCTGGTCAGTCTCCGTTCGGCCGATTAGATGCTAATATCTGCATGCACTTGTGAGCGGGCCTCAGGAATGGCGCGACCGAACATCAACGATCTGATTGCCTTTGTCGCGGTGGCCCGGGCGCGCAGTTTTACCCGCGCGGCCGCCCGGATCGGCGTCTCACCATCCGCGTTGAGCCACAGCATGCGCGGCCTGGAAGAGCAGCTGGGATTGCGGCTGCTGACACGCACAACGCGCAGCGTGGCGCCGACAGAAGCAGGCGACCGCCTGCTGAACGCGCTCGGCCCCCGGTTCGATGCGATCGACGCGGAACTTGCCGCCCTCAGCGCGCTGCGTGAAAAGCCGGCCGGCAAGATACGCATCACCGCGGATGAAGTGGCGCTACAGGCGGTGCTCTGGCCAAAATTGCGCCTTCTGCTGCCCGACTACCCGGATATCGAAGTTGAGATCATTACCGAGTATGGCCTGACCGATATTGTCGCCGAACGATACGATGCCGGCGTGCGCACCGGCGGCCTTGTCGCCAAGGACATGATCGCGGTGCCGATCGGGCCGGATATGCGGATGGCAGTGGTCGCGGCGCCCGCCTATCTGGCGGGGCGGCCAGCCCCGCGAACGCCGCAGGAGCTCACGACCCATAGCTGCATCAATCTGCGCCTGCCGACCTATGGTGGCCTCTATGTGTGGGAATTCGACCAAAACGGCCACGACATTCGCGTGCGCGTTCAAGGGCAACTCGTGTTCAACAGCATCTCGCCGATCCTTCAAGCCACGCGCGACGGCTTCGGCATTGCCTATCTGGCGGAGGAGCATGTGCAGCCCTGGCTGGATAATGGGCATCTGGTTCGGCTGCTGGACGAGTGGTGCTCGCCATTTGCCGGCTTCCACCTCTATTACCCCAGCCGCCGCCAGCCCACGCCGGCGTTCACCCTGCTGGTGGAAGCGTTGCGGCACCGGGGATAAAGCGGCCGCTCGTCACACGATACGGCGGATCCTGCCTGATAGGGTGGGATGCTCTTTCCTGTGCTTTGTGCCTTGGTGGTCAAATTTCACCACCTCATAGGCCTGCCGCGCGACCATTCTTGCCAAGGCTCAGCATTTTCGTGTTATCCGGGCAGGACCAGTTGGCGGCATCCTTTACATCACCCTTGCCGGAAAACGCCGCCTGCTGCGGAAACGGGCAGAGTGGCATGCTGCGGTCGATGGTTTTGCCAGCTGGATGCACCGCGGCGATCGAAGACGGTGGAATGCCGTGTTCAACCCATTGCTCCAGCGGTGTGAGGGTATCGAAAACGCTTGGGCCGGTGCCGCGGCCGCAATGCTGCATATCCGGCACCAGGAACAGCCGGGCAGACCGGCGTAGAGTCTGGTAGCCGCCTGGCGTGGCGGCTGCCATCTGCTCGTAGAGACGCATGGTGCTGAACGGCGAGATCGCCGGATCGCCCAGGCCGTGATAAAGCAGCAATTTGCCGCGGCGTTGGAAAAATGCCTTGTAGGAATCAGCCGAGATGTTAAAGCCGGCGTCTGGGTGAGGCACGGTAGCAACACGCAGTCGTTCGTCGAACAATGCGAGATCGGCCGGGCTGACAGCGCCGGACGAGATACTGCCAAAGGCGCGCATATCGTAGGTCGGCTTCTGCTCCACCAGAAACTTCATCAGGTGATCAACAAATTGCCAGCCGATCGGGGCCGGGGCGAAGCCGGCATTTCCCCAGGGTTCGGCAGCAGCAAAATCGGCCGGGCGCGTGCCGCCGAATGTCCAGATATCGGCGCCTGCAAAAGCGGATATGCTCCATCCGGTATAGAGATAGCCGCCTGCCGCATCGCGCGTTTCGCCAAGATAAGTGCTCACCGTCTGTGCCTGGGGCGGGGTGAGACAGCTATCGGTTTCGGCACCCTTGCAGATCAACACAGCGGGATCGAAATTGCAGGCAGCAGGATTCTGAATCAGCCCGTCACGCACGCCATCGGCGGCATCACAGCTTTGCAGAACCGCCGCTTCAATGGCCGGAAGCTTGGCGGCCGGAACGTAGCTCTGCGGTGAGGCCAGTTGCCGCCGAAAGAATGTCAGTGCGGCGAGATTGACGTGTTCGTCGAAGAGCGGCGCGCCGGCAATGATGCCGTCGTAATCTGCAGGGTAGTCGGCTGCCTCGGTCGTGCCCTGGTGGCCGCCATTTGAACAGCCATCGAAATACGCCCTGCTGATCGGCTGACCATAGAAACGCTGCACCAGGGCTTTGCCGGCTTGCGTCACCTGATGGGTGGCACGGTAGAGAAAATCGGCGACCTTGGCAGCGGCCGGAACCCCGGGGCGGACCAGCGCCCAGCTTGAATCCGTGCTGCCGCCCTGGTGGCCGGTATCGGTGATCATCGCCGCGTAGCCGCGCGCCAGCGCAGCCGCGATATCGGTCGGGTTGGCGGATGGATCGATGGCGGTGCCCCCATAGCCCCCGACGCCGAAAAAGATGAATTTGTGGCTCCACGTATCTGGAAGCCGCAGTTGGAACACTGCCGAACCCGCCGGCGCGCCATCCGTATTCAGCGTGCCGAACACAGTGCAGGTGGCGGCGCCCGGCTGGCCGGGTGCTGGGTGGGAAGCACTGACGACCGTCACGCCATCGACGCCGAGGGCGGAGATCGCGCCGATCGTGCAGGGCGTCGCCGCGCGGGCCGGCCCGGTGAGCGTGAGCACCAGAGAAACGGCCGGAATAGAGAGGGCAAGGTATGGTCGCACGGGATCAGGGCCTCTTGCGCAGTTTGCTCAACCTGTAGCCGAATGCGGCATCCGCACAAGCAGCACACCGGGATTATCGACCTGAATCGGAATGCTGCGCGACGCGCAGCACTGACGAGGCGCCCAGGAATGCGCAGTCGCGTTTCGGCCGTTCGCGGCGGTGACGCGGCGCCAGGCGAAAGCGGCCGGTGCGTGGTTATCCGTGCTCCTGGAACTGCCGTGTCAGCCTAAGATAGCTGATCCTCCAGCCGGAGCGGCCCTTCACGAAATCTTCATAGTAACGACCGAACGCATGTGAGCGACGAAACGGAAACGGAGACTCTGTCCCTTCGGGAAAAATCACATAATCCTCCATGGACCAGATCGCCTTTGCCGCAGTCTGCGACAGAATATCGATCTCGTGCCCATAGCCGTTATGGATCATAATGGCATCGCCCAGAAGGCCGCCGATCTGCCGAACAATGGCGGCTGAGCCAGTGAGCAGGATCTGCTCCTTGGGTGTGCCTGCTGGCAGAACCTCGCTGAGGTCCATTGTCGCATCGTCGGTAAACAGTGCTGCCAGTTCAGACCATTTCTTGTCATCCAGAAGCCTGAAATAGCGCGCTTTCAGCGCACGGATATCCTCGATCGCCGTAAGTCGGGTTACCGCGTCCATATCGGCTCCGTAGGCGAGCGTCATTCCGGCACCGCCCGCTGATAGGCGTAGGGCACCAGATCACCTTGGCGGCGCACCAGGCTGACAACCTTGCCGCAGGCAGGCAATTCGGCGCGAAAACGGGCAAGTGGCTTGCCGGAGGAATGGGCGAGGAAATCCGCCTCGGTTTCCCATAGCTCGATCAGGTGGAACCGGCTTTGGTCATCCAGATCAGCGGAAAAACGGTAGATCAGGCAGCCGGGTTCCGCGCATGAAGCTTGCATCGTCTCTCGCAGCAACGCGGTCAGCTGGTCACTCGATCCATCATGCGCCTCGAGTGTCACATCCAGGAAAATCATCATACCACCAGAAAACGCATACGCGTCATTCTCATTACACGTCCAGGTTAGCCACTTTCAGCGCATTGCCGACAATGAAATCGCGCCTTGGCTCCACCACGTCGCCCATGAGGGTAGAAAATACCTGGCCAGCATCCTCGATATCGCCCACGCGCACCTGCAACAAGGTGCGCGCTGTCGGGTCCAGAGTGGTCTTCCACAGTTGGTCGGCGTTCATTTCGCCGAGGCCCTTGAAGCGCTGCAAAGCCAGACCGCGGCGGCCCTGTTGCAGGATGCGCTCAAATGCAGTTGCAGGGCCAGCGACCAGGATTTCCTGGCTGTCGAGTTTCAATTTGGCAGGCGTTGCATAGGCGCTGGCAAAACGCTCAGTTCGGTCAGCCAGCCAGCGCGCTTCGGCGCTGCGCATGGCAGACGCATCGAAACTATAGCGTTCCGCCACACCGCGCACCACCCTGGCAATTTGCAAGCCTTCCGCATCTGCCACCACTTTCCAGCCGCGCTCATTCGGCAGCGCCACCGCATCAAGGCGCGCGGCCAGGCTCTGGGCGCCATTTTGCGCGCGCTCCGCATCCGGCGTGAGTACGCCGGCGATCGCCGCCTGTTCCAGCAAGGCCAGCGGTATCTGGCTTTCCGCCAGGCGCTTCAGATTGCCATGGGCCTCGCGCAGCCAGCGCATTTCCAGCGCCAGGTCGGGGCCGGTGAGATGGGTGCCGTCGGCAAAGGTGAGTGCCGCGCTGCCAAGAGCCTTGTCGAGCAGGTAATCATCGAGCGCCGCGTCGTTCTTCAGATACCGCTCATCATTGCCGCGCTTGGCGCGATAGAGCGGCGGCTGCGCGATATAGAGATGGCCGCGCTCGATCAATTGCGGCATCTGGCGATAGAAGAACGTCAGCAGCAGCGTGCGGATATGCGATCCGTCCACGTCGGCGTCGGTCATGATGACAATGCGGTGATAGCGCAATTTGGTGATGTCGAAACCACCTTGCTCTGGCTCGCCTCGGCCGATCCCGGTGCCCAAAGCGGTGATCAGCGTGCCGATTTCGGCACTGCCAAGCATCCGGTCGAAGCGCGCCCGCTCCACATTCAGGATCTTGCCTTTCAGCGGCAGGATCGCCTGGGTTTTGCGGTCGCGTCCACCTTTGGCTGAACCGCCGGCGCTATCACCCTCGACCAGAAAGATCTCGGATTTCGCCGGATCGCGTTCCTGGCAATCCGCCAGTTTGCCGGGCAGAGTGGAAATATCCAGCACGCCCTTGCGACGCGTCAGTTCGCGCGCCTTGCGTGCCGCTTCTCGGGCGGAAGCCGCATCCATCACCTTCTGGATGATGCCCTTGGCTTCCTTTGGGTGAGTCTCGAACCAATGGGAAATGGCATCCGCGGCGGCGGCCTGCACCACCGGCTGCACTTCGCTGCTGACCAGCTTGTCCTTGGTCTGGCTGGAAAATTTCGGGTCTGGCACCTTCACCGAGAGCACCGCCGTCATGCCCTCGCGCATATCCTCGCCGACCAGCGCCAGCGAATCCTTCTTTCCCATGCCTTCGGCGTATTTGCCAACGATGCGCGTAAGCGCCTGGCGGAAGCCGGCCATATGGGCGCCGCCGTCACGCTGCGGTATGTTATTGGTAAAGCATAGCATCGTCTCATGGAAACTGTCGTTCCAGGAAAGCGCGAATTCCACCCTGATGCCGGAGGCCGCATCATCGGTTACCGAGCTGATGCAGGGCTGAAACACGGCAACCTTGGCACGGTCGAGATATTCCACGAAGGCGCGCAAGCCGCCCTCATAGAACAGATCGACCTGCACCGCAGGCGAATGGCGCTCATCGCGCAGCACGATCCGCAGGCCAGAATTGAGAAATGCCAGCTCGCGCAAGCGGCGTTCCAGAATCGAGAAATCGAATTCCACCTTGGTAAAGGTGCCGGTGCTGGGCTTGAACGTCACTTCCGTGCCTTGCGGCTGCTCGGATGGTCCCACCACCACAAGCGGGCCCACCGCATCGCCATGCTCGAACCGAATGAAGTGCTCCAGACCCTGACGAAAGATCTTCACTTCCATCCATTGCGACAGCGCATTCACCACCGCGGCGCCCACGCCGTGCAAGCCGCCCGACACCTTGTAGGAATTCTGGTTGAATTTGCCGCCGGCATGCAACCGCGTCAGCACCACGTCGGCCGCGGAAACGCCCTCCTCGGCATGCATGTCGGTGGGAATGCCGCGGCCATCGTCACGCACCGTCACCGAGCCATCGCCGTTCAGCGTCAGTGACACGTTTTTCGCGTAGCCCGCCTGCGCCTCGTCCACCGCATTGTCGATGATTTCGAACGCCATGTGATGCAGGCCGGAGCCGTCATCGGTATCGCCGATATACATGCCCGGGCGCTTGCGCACCGCATCCAGACCACGGAGGACAGAGATGGAAGCTGCATCATAGTCCTGGCCCGGAGCCTGTCCTTCGGGGTCGATATTGGGCACAGGCGCGGCGTTTTCGGACATGCCGAGGAATCACTCCATGAGTGTGTTGGAAGAGTGACAGATATAGAGATTCGCCACGCGTTATGCCAGGGATCAGTTGTCATGGGTGGCCTGCCCCAGCCCTTAGCCCTCAGCCCTCAGTTGGCCTCCCCCGGCGGTCAGGAACTCCGCCTCGCCCCTAAGCGGCGCGAATGTCTCCGAATCGGTACCGGTGAGGAAGGCCTGGGCCGGCAGGCGGCGCAGCGCCTCGAACAGGCCAGCGCGCCGACTGGCATCCAGATGAACCGCCGGCTCATCCAGCAGCAGCAGCGGCGCGAAGCCGCGCCGCTCGGCGATCAGAGCCGCATGCGCCAGGATCACACCGATAAGCAGCGCCTTTTGCTGGCCTGTGCTCGCCTGCCCGGCCTGCAGGCCGGTGGCGGCATCCTCCAGCCGCATATCGGCCCGATGCGCCCCGAGCGTGCTGGTGCCCGCCTCTGCATCGGCAGCCCGACGTGCCGCCAATTGCGCACGCAAGGCGTTTTCAACCGCCAGCGCCGGCTCCTGTTCCAGCTGCGCCGCGACCGGGTCGGCCAGCACCATCCTGGCACGGGGAAAGGCTTCCGAGGCCAAGGGGGCCTCGTTCAGCCTGGCCACGAAGGCAAGCCTGGCCGCCGATAATGCCACAGCGTGCCGGGCCATCGCCTCCTCCAGCCCACCGAGCCAGGCGGGGTCGGCGCGCCCGGCAGCCAGCAAACGTCGGCGCCCAGCCATCGCCACCTCATGCGAGGAAGCCTCGCGCGCATGGCCCGGTTCCAGCGCCCAGACCAGCCGATCGAGAAAGCGCCGCCGCCCGGAGGCGCTCTCCTGAAACAGATGATCCATCTGCGGCGTCAGCCATATGGAGGCCGCGCGAGCCGCCAATTCCGCCTGGCTGCGCGGCTCGGCCCCATCGAGCCTGAACACCCGCTTGTCGCTGGATCCCTCTGTGCCGGTGCCGATATCGCTGGTCTCGCCATCTCTGATAAGGCGCCCTGCCACCGCCCAGCGCCCGGTGCCGCCAACCCGGGCGAACTCGTTAAGCCGCGAGCGGAAAAACCCCCGCCCAGGCCCAAGTAGGGAGATCGCCTCCAGCAGGTTGGTCTTGCCGGAGCCGTTCGGTCCACTGATAACGGCCATGCGGGCAGAAGGGCGCCAGGTGAGCGCGGCATAATTCCGGAAATCGGTGAGGACGAGTCGGGAGAGGAACAGCACAGGGACCGGTGCTACACGCAAACCGCTCAGCTGTCAGGCGGCGAAGCGTTCGTCTTCGGCCGATGCATCGCTGCTCAGGCGCCCACACTCTCCTTGTGGTCCTTGATATCCTTGAACACCAGAGATGCATTCTGCTCCGAGGTACGCCGCAGAATGAATGCCGAGGTGGCGAGAAACACCGGATCGCCATCCACATCATCGGCCATCGCCGTCCGCTGATCCTGCGCGAATTTCGCCACCAGCGCGCGGTCGCCGGTAATCCAGCGGGCCAGGTTATACGGTGTCGGCTCAAACCCGATCGCGACCCCATACTCCCCGGCCAGGCGCGCCTGCAACACATCCAGCTGCAAGGTGCCCACCACGCCGACGATCGGCTGGCTGCCATCCTGCGGCCGGAACAATTGCACCACCCCCTCTTCTGCAAGTTCCTGCAGCGCCTGGCGCAGTTTCTTGGCTTTCATCGCATCATCCAGCCGCACCCGGCGCAGAATTTCCGGCGCGAAGGAGGGCACCCCCAAAAACTGCAAATCCTCTTCTTCGGTCAGCGTATCGCCAATCCGCAGCGTGCCGTGATTCGGAATCCCCACCACATCGCCGGCAAACGCCTCCTCGGCCAATTGCCGGTCGCGGGCAAAGAAGAATTGCGGCGCATTCAGCGGAATCACCTTTCCCGTCCGCACCTGTTTCAGCTTCATGCCCCGCTCCAGCCGGCCGGAGCAGATGCGCGCGAACGCCATTCTGTCGCGATGGTTCGGGTCCATGTTCGCCTGAATCTTGAACACCAGCGCCGTCAGCTTGTCTTCGGCCGCATCCACCACCCGTTTATCGGCCATCTGCGCCCGTGGCGGCGGCCCGAACCGCGCCAGGGCATCGAGCAGATCGGCAACGCCGATCTCGCGCATCGCGCTGCCGAAATACACCGGCGTCAGATGCCCTGCGTTAAAACTCTCAACATCCCACTCGGGCAAGGCCGCCCGCACCAGATCGAGCTCGTCGCCCAGCGCCTGCAAGCGCGGATCGGATTGCGGCAGATCCTGAGTCAGCCGCATATCGCGGGTATGCAGATCATAGGTGCCGACAAAATCGGATGCACGCCCCACCGGCCAGGTGGCGGGTGAGGTATCCAGCGCCAGCGTGCTCGCCACTTCATCCAGCAACTCGAACGGATCGCGGCTTTCCCGATCCATCTTGTTCACGAAGGTAATAATCGGAATATCGCGCAGCCGGCAGATCTCAAACAATTTGCGTGTGCGTGCCTCGATTCCCTTGGCGGCATCGATCACCATCACCGCGGAATCCACCGCCGTGAGTGTGCGATAGGTATCTTCGGAGAAATCCTCGTGGCCGGGCGTATCGAGAAGATTATAGACGCAACCGGCATATTCGAACGTCATCACCGACGTCACCACAGAAATCCCACGCTCCCGCTCGATCCCCATCCAGTCCGATCGGGTGCGGCGGCGTTCGCCCTTGGCGCGCACATTGCCGGCCAGCTGAATGGCGCCACCGGCGCGCAACAGCCGCTCGGTGAGTGTGGTTTTGCCGGCATCGGGGTGGGAGATGATCGCAAAGGTGCGTCGGCGGGCAATCTCGTCTTTGGCGCTCATGACTTAAAGGGCCTTCTCGGCTGGGCGGCTTGTGTTCTCCGCCAAAGCCAGGTTGTTGTTCCTGATCATCAGGTTGGGATTGGAATATGGGTCGTTCACCAGCATTTGGCCCCAGCGCGACCGCATGAATCGTGCCCCGTCCGGATCTGGTTTTTCAACCGGCAGAGTGCGATAGCGCAGCCGCGCATGCGGCGTCCAGACGCAGCGCAGCCCGGTTTCAGCCACACGCAGGCACAAATCCACATCCGCATAAGCGCCGGCTTCGGCATTCCAACCGCCCGCCTGGATAAAAACATCCCGCCGCACCGCAAGGCAATCCAGCGATACCGCCGAAATGCTGCGTGCCAGCAGAAAATGCCCAAAATACCCGGGATCGTGATGATCCGATCCCGGCCGCAAACTCTGGGCGACACGCTCCGGATGCAGCGTGTAGCCAGCCTGAAAAATGCGCCCATCGGGCCTATCCAGCCGCCCCCCGACGCAGCCTATATCTGGCCGCAAAGCCTGCCCAACAAGTTCGTGCAGCCACGCGCCGCTGCTGGACACCAGCCCCGCCGCCAAAAACACCAGCACCGCCCCCTGTGCACTTGTGGCGTCGTGCAGTATTTCCACCACGCGATACGCCGGATCGGCCGGCGCCTCGCCGCCCTCCGGCACAATGATCGACACCAGCTTCAGCGGTTCCGGCACCGGATAGACAATGCGGCTCCATTGCGGCAATTCTGCATTGACCGTTACTTCGGCCGTTCCAGCCATACATTCCGCCAGCGCCTTGCGGGCAGCCGCCTGACAGGCAGTCAATCGCTGCGCGGAGAAAGACTGCTGATGCTGGCGCCAATGATACAAAATCTCCGGCACGTGCCTGATCCGCGATGCATCGGTCGCGAAAGCAGCGCGCAGAGCAAAATCATAATCCTGGCTGCCATCAAACCCGGCGCGCATGCCACCGATGCGCTCAACCAATGAACGCCGATACACCCCCAGATGGGAAATCAGGTTTTGCGACAGCATCAGATCAGGGTTCCACCCTGGCTTGAAATAAGGCTGCCGCCGAATCCCATCGACAAGCTGGTCCTCATCGGAGAACACGATATCCGCATCAGGATATGCGGCCAGCTCCGCGGCCACCCGCGCCAACGCGCCCGGCGCCAGCTCATCATCATGGTCGAGCAGAGCGACAAACGCGCCAGCTGCCAGCGCCAGCGCCGCATTCGTCGCCGCTGCTATGCCGGCATTCCCGGGCAGTTGCACCAATCTGATCCGTCCATCCAGCCTTGCCTGTTCGGCCAGCACCTCCGCCACATGCGGGCTCGCCGAGCCATCATCGGCGATACATAGCTCCCAACATGGAAAACTCTGCTTGGTAACCGAGCCGATTGCCGCACGAAGCACAGCCTCCGGCGTTTCATACACCGGCATAATCACGCTGATCACCGGTCCATGCAGCACGGCAGGCCCGCTCCCCTCGCGCGCGATCCAGTCCTGATACCCAAGCGCGATCTGCACATCCGGCCGCCGCCGCCTGCGCACACGCTCGACAAGCCGCGACACAATACGAAAAGGGGGAGACGCCACGTCTCCCCCTTTTCGGCGGTAAACCAGCGTTTTGCGAACTAGCGCGAGTAGAACTCAACCACCAGGTTCGGTTCCATGGTTACCGGGTAGGGCACGTCCGTCAGCTTTGGCGCGCGGGCAAAGCGGCCCTTCATGGCGCGGTGATCCACTTCCAGATACTCCGGCACATCGCGCTCATTGCTCTGGGTTGCATCCAGCACCACCGCCATCTGCTTGGACTTTTCCTTCACCTCGATCACGTCGCCATCGCGCACCTGGTAGCTGGGAATGTTCAGCTTGCGGCCATTCACCAGCACATGCCCGTGGTTGACGAACTGGCGCGACGCAAACGGCGTGATGGCAAATTTCAGGCGATAGATCACCGCATCCAGCCGGCGCTCCAGCAGCTCGATCAAATTCTCCGAGGTGTCGCCACGGCGGCGCACCGCCTCCTCGTAATATTTGCGGAACTGCTTCTCGCCAATATTGCCGTAATAGCCCTTGAGGCGCTGCTTGGCCTTCAGCTGGATGTTGAAATCGCTGGGCTTGCTCTTGCGGCGCTGGCCATGCTGGCCGGGGCCGTATTCGCGCTTGTTGATCGGGCTCTTCGCCCGGCCCCAGAGATTCACCCCCAGGCGGCGATCGATCTTGAATTTGCTCTCAGTCCGCTTGGTCATGCGGAGCACTCCTGTGTTATGTGCCGTCGAGATTTTATCCCGTATGGCTTGTTGCACCGGTAGGCCACGCGCATGTGGCGGGAGCAGGCCCCAAAAGCCCGTCCACGTTCCCGGCAATATGGTAGAACCGGGCCTATAGAAGGGGCAGCGGCCGCTTGTCAAATGGCCCGGGCCGGGGAAAAAGGTCCAGCATGATCAAACGCAGCGACATCATCTGGCTCGGAATCTCCTCCGGCGTCACTGGCGGCCTGATTGGCGGCCTGATGCTCGGCATCGGCATGGCGCTGGCTGCAAACGGCCAGCCCTGGGGTTTTATGCTCATCATCCCCGGCGGCCCGGCATCCGGCCTGATCGGCTGGCTGCTCTCCCGCCGCCTGGCCCGCGAACTGGATCGCTAAAACCTGTCCCTCTCCTGGGCATTCCTCACCGCCAGGCCATTGCCCGAGGATGCCGATCTTGGTGGCACCGAGCAGGCCATCATCCATCTCTCGGCCGCTCTGGCCGCCCGGGGCCACCGCATCGTCACCGGGCCGGCCGAAGTCACGGTAGCGATCAACGACGCCACCTTGCTTCCTGCCGGCGGCGGCCTGCCCATCGTCTGGTTCCATAACGAGGTGGAATTCTGGCGCGAGCTGAAAAAGCGGCGCCTGCCCGACCTATGGCGCCACCGTCCCGCGGCCGCCTTCATCGGCACTGAACAAGCCCGCCTTGCCAGCCGCCTACTGCCGTTCCGCGCCCGCGGAATTCTGCCTTATGGCGTCCCCGCCAGCGTGCTGAACGCCGTCCCGGCCGACGCCCCACCACCACCGCATGCAGTCTTCACTAGCCAAGCCTATCGCGGCCTGGCCGAGATCATCAAGCTCTGGCACAGCCTGATCGCCCCAAGAAACCCGCAGGCACGGCTCACCGCTTATATCGCCGCCACCGATATCCCGCACTACCGCACGCTGGCCGCCGGCACCCCCTCCATCCGCCTGCAACCGCGCGCCCCCAACCACGCCATGCCCGGCATCCTGCGCGGGGCGCGGCTGCTTTTTGCCCCCGGCCACCGGGCCGAGACCTTCTGCCTAGCAGCGGCCGAAGCCGTCACCATGGGGGTGCCGGTGCTTACTTTGGGCATCGGCTCGCTGAAGGAGCGCGTCGATCACGGGCATACCGGCTTTATCTGCAACACGCTTCCCGAAATGGCAGCCCGCGCGGGCAGGCTGCTGACCGACGACGTGTTGTGGCAGAGCATGCACGCCCATGGCCTTGCCACGCGCAAAAATTCCGACTGGGATCGCGCCGCATCACGCTGGGAGAGTTTTGTTGACACCGCCGCACGCCGCCCTGCCTGACCCCTACGCCGCCTTCGGCCCAGCCGAGCCACGCGGCCTGTGCACCGATTGCGGCATTTCGCGCACATCCGATCCAAAACGCTGCGGCACCGCCTGCCAGTTCATCAAGCCGGACTATCCCGCGATGGAAACCCAAGTGCATGGCCGTCCGCGCGACCCCGCCCGCCCGGACGAGCTATTTTTCGGCCCGTTCCGCCGCATGGCACGCGCCACGCTCAAACCCCCTCTGCCGGGCGCACAATGGAGCGGGATCACCACCCGAATCGCCGAAAAGCTGCTGGAGACCGGCGCCATCGATGCCGTTCTGACCATGGCGCCCGACCCCGATGATCGCTGGCGCCCGGTGCCTATCCTGATAACCAAGGCGGCCGACATGGCACAATGCCGCGGCATGCGCATGGGCTACGCGCCGCTGCTGGTTCTGCTGGAAACCGCGCGCGCGCAAAACCACACACGGCTCGCCGTTATCGGCATTCCATGCCAAATCCATGCGCTGCGCGTGTTGGAAAAAGACCTGGCGTTTGAACGCCTTTATGTGATCGGCACGCCGTGCAGCGACAACACCACCACCGAAAACTTCCACGAATTCCTGAATCTGCTTGCGGAAGATCCCGACAGCGTCACCTATCTCGAATTCCGCACCGACTATCACGTGGAACTGCGTTTTTCCGACGGCCGCATCAGAGCGATCCCGTTCCTGCAACTGCCGCTCTCCAAACTGCGCCCGGATTTTTTTCCGCTCACCTGCCGAACCTGCGTCGATTACACGAATGTCTTGGCCGACATCACGGTCGGCTACATGGGCGGCGCCGGCGAGCAATGGCTGCTGGTGCGCAACGAGCGCGGCGAAGAATTGCTCGCCTTGCTCGGCGACGAAATCCAGCTCAGCAGCCCGACAAACGCCGGCAAACGCCACGGCCCGGTCGCCGGCTTTCTGAAAAATGTCGAACGCGCCGCGGGCGGCTTGCCCACACGCGGTATGCCAAACTGGCTCCGCCCTCTCGTCGGCTGGCTGATGCCGCGCATCGGCCCACGCGGCCTGGAATTCGCCCGCGCACGGGTGGAGATGAAGGCGGTGGAAACAGTCCTGCATCTGCGGCGAGAGCACCCGCAGCGGCTGAAAAACATGGTGCCGGCCCATATCTGGGCGCTGGTGAAGCCCTACGGGCTCACCCCCCCATCAGCCGACGGAGAGGTCGATCGACGCCTCAAATGACCGGTATTGTTTCGTCTCCGCGTCGATCTATGCTACATCTTATGTCGGCCAGGAGGACGTGCTATATGATGACAGTAACCGACTTCGCGTTTGAGAATGGGGAAAGGCAGCTTCGGATGGACCAGATGCGCGCCGATATCAGGCTGAAGAGCACCCAGGCCGCGGCCGAATGGCCAAAAGTGTTTACCCCCATCCTGGTCGCGGTCTTCACCGGCACAGCGGCGATCTTTACATTCTGCGGTTACAGTCTGGGCCATCACTGATCTTCACGCGGCTGGCCCTGGCACCGCCATAGGCGCGCCTGGCTGATGACCGCCCTCACTGCCTTCGGGCTATTCGCCGTTTCCGCCATGTTGATCTGCTACGCGCTGGAACAACGCAGCCCATGGTATGTGCTCGGCTTTGCCGTCTCCTGCGCCCTCGGCTCGATCTACGGCTTGCTGCAAGGCGCCTGGCCGTTCGGGCTGATTGAAGGCATCTGGTCGGTGGTGGCGCTCAATCGCTGGCGCCACCACAAGCCAAGCTAAGCCAGCCCTGCCCTTCAGGCCGCTTCGCTGATCCCAAGCGCCACTTCAAACCGCTCACCGGCCTGCTTGCCCGCCGCATAAGCATCGCTGAGCACCCGCTTGCGGCTGGCCGTGCTCCGTTGATGGAAATCCAGGCCAAGCTTGGCGACTTCATCGTCCACCATCGCCGCTTTCACCGGCACCAGGTCGCGGCCAGACGCGCTGCGACGATGCGCGTTGCGCGCCTCCTGCATCGCCCGTAGCTTGGAGCAAATTCCGCTCGCCAGGCCGATCTGGAACGAATTTGTCGCACTTCGCCGTTCACCGGCCATGTTCGCGTAGATTTTGCCTGCGCGGAACGCATCGGTTTCGGTGTCGAACGCCCGCTCCACCAGCTCATGCAGATATTGCGCGGCCGCCACATCCGCGCGCAGACCAAAAAACACGTAGCGCAACGGCGCACCCTTGGCGCTCTCAATCCAGACGCGGCAATCGAAAAAGGCGGCAACCACCGGAATGCAATTATCCACCGGGGCCATGCGGCGCCGGCTGGTCTCGATCGTCACACCATCACAGGGCTGGGCACGGAAGTCCAGCTCGCCCAGCGACAGCCCATAGCGATCCAGCAATTCCGCCACTTTTTCCGCAGCGGCGAGGGCTTCCTGCTCGGTGCAGCCTTGCGCCACCGTTTTGGCGCGCAGGCCCTGGATACGCTGCATCAGGCGCGCCAGCGCGACATCATCGGCCGGGGCATCGCTGCCGGCACCGGTCTTGCCCCCGGCCACACGCTGGCGCAGCGCCCGGAATGTCTGCGGCGCCTCCGCGGGCAGGACCGGCGTACGACTCTGCATCTCGATCGCGTGTTCCACCGCATCCAGGGTCAGCCCATCGGACCGGAACCGCTCGCGGCGCAGCACCGTCTCGATCTGCACCAGCATCACCCGCTCCAGCGCGGCTGCAAGCCCCGCCTGCCCGGCATCCCGGGCCAGGAACATGCCGGCGAGCGCCGAGACCATCGTTGGCATATCCGCGAGTTGGCGGGTGCGTTGCAGCAAGGCGGCATCCGGCACACCATCCGGCAGCGCGGCCCAGAACCGTGCCACGGTGATCAAGGGGTCATCAGCACCTTCGAACGGATCCTCCGGCTGCTGGCTATCCGGACGGTTCAGTCCAGGCACCTCCTGCGTGCCATGGCGCACGATATGCTGATACACCGCCTCGGCCCAGCGCGTATTGGCAGCAACGCCAGTCGCACCCGCCGCCTGGTGGCCGGTGGCCAGTGCCAGAGCAGCACCATCCAGCGGCGTGAGCGTGACAGACGGAAAGCATGCCCCATCACCAACCATGGCCACGCGGCCGAACAGCGACGTTCCGGCGGCAAGCGGCGGAAAATCTCCCTCTACGATTCGTAGCTTCTCGCCAGACAGCACATCCCGCACCGCGATACCCGGCATCGATGACGACTCTTCCACCTTCAGCACCCGAAACCGGGCAGCACGCAGAGCAGCCAGCGCCGCGGCCTTCGTCGCCTTGGCTCCAGCCATGGCCTTTGCCATCCGGTCGAACGCTGTGGACCCGCTTGCCGAAGGCTGGGACAGCAACAGATCGGCGGAGAGCAGAAGCGAATCGGCCAGCATGCACATCTGACGATGCTCCGACATCTCGCCGTCACTGGCACCCGCCACCCATTTATGCATCATGCGTGCGCCGCGCTCATTCGGCACGAATTGAATGGCCGCGTCACACAGCGCCGATATCTCCGCGCAGAGTTTCGCCTGTGACGCCACATCTTCCCGGTGCTTCACGATGACCTCCGCTTCGCATTCTCCCCATACTGTGCGAACGCCGAGTCGCGCACGGCTTTGCCTCCAATCAGGCAGGATTTTCCAGCCACAGGCCGATCCGTGTCGATAGCTATGACCTAAGCCGCCTATGGTGACACGCTATTGCTGTTTCCGACCCGACGGCTTGCTTACGTGCGGCCGGCCGGGCAAGGCTCCCGCCCAGGCAACGCATCATAGTCAAACCCATGCTGATCCGCCATCTCTCCTACTTCATCGCGCTGGCCAGGGAGCAGCATTTTGCCCGCGCCGCGGAAGCCTGCAACGTCGCCCAGCCCACACTCTCCGCGGCGATCCGTACGCTGGAACAGGATCTCGGCGTGCGGCTTGTGGTCAGAGGCCACCGTTTTGTCGCTCTGACATCCGAGGGCGAGAAACTGCTCGCCTGGGGGCAGCAGATTCTCGGCGACTACCACAGTCTGCGAGACGATTTGGCAGGCTTGCGCGCCGGTCTTACCGGCGTGTTGCGCCTCGGCGTGATTCCTTCGGCCATGCCGATGGTGTCATTGCTGGTATCCCGCTTCACCGCCATGCATCCGGCGGCGAGTGTTGAAATCCAGGCGATGACCTCGCGGGCGATACAACGCGCGCTCGATGCTTTGGAGATCGATGGCGGCCTGACCTATCTGGAGAACGAACCGCTCGCGCATGTGCGACGCCTGCCGCTCTACAATGAACGCTACGTATTCGCCGCAAGCCACCTGCACACCTTCGGCTCAAGGCACGCCGTCACCTGGCATGAGGCCGCGGCCGCGAAACTCTGCCTGCTCAGCTCGGATATGCAGAACCGGCGCATTATCGACAAGCTTGCGGCCTCGATCGGAGTCACCATTCAGCCGCAGATCGTCAGCAATTCCTTTCTCGCTATCTGCTCGCATCTGCGCCATGGCGACTGGGCAAGCATCGTGCCGCACACACTGTTCTATGCCTTTGGCGGCACCGCGGATCTCGTCGCCATTGAACGTGCCAGGCGGCGCGCCTGCCTCTGCGAGCAACTCGGCGAAGAATGCCCCCGAGAGCGGCGCCATCTCAGCAGTCTTCAACACCATCGTACAGCCGGCGGCCAGAGCAGGCGCAAGTTTCAGCGCGATCATGCCCGGCGGAGCGTTCCAGGGCACAATCGCCCCCACCACACCCACCGGCTCACGCAAAGTTGTAACGATGAAATCGTTCAGATTCTGACCCACCGAGGGCTCGAAGGTCTCGCCGCTGATTTTCGTTGCCCAGCCTGCATTGTAGCGAAACATCTCGGCTGCCAGCAGCTTGACGACAAAAACCGAAACGGCGCGGGGCAAACCGCTATCCAGGGTAACGATCTCG
>Ga0116227_10007245_pt1 | contig 21802 bp, 11 predicted proteins | sample S1TSphgellanicum_FD_89693 | JGI IMG/M metagenome (GOLD analysis project Ga0116227, IMG submission 89693) | Host-associated microbial communities from peat moss isolated from Minnesota, USA - S1T2_Fb - Sphagnum magellanicum MG | ecosystem: Host-associated > Plants > Peat moss > Unclassified...
AGGGGACGGATGAAATGTCCGTCCGGCTTGATGACGGGACGGATTTAGGGGAAGACCAGAAAAAAAATATTTAGGCCTTCGATAGCCCAGAATCAATTTTTATTTTTTTTGTATTGACCAAGACTACCTTTTTTTTCTTTTAGCTACTATCCGTCCCCATTAAGGGGATGGATGAAATGTCCGTCCGGCTTGATGACGGGACAGATTTAGGGGAAGACCAGAAAAAAAAAATTTAGGCCTTGGACAACCCAGAATCATTTTTTTATTTTTTTGTATTGACCAAGACTACCTTTTTTTTCTTTTAGCTACTGTCCGTCCCAATTAAGGGGATGGATGAAATGTCCGTCCAGCTTGATGATGGGACGGATTTAGGGGAAGACCAGAAAAAAAATATTTAGGCCTTCCAACTTGATGACGGGACGAATTTTGGGGAAGCTTTTTTTTTTTTAGCTACTGTCCGTCCCGATTAAGGGGATGGATGAAATGTCTGTCCGGCTGGATGACTACAGTGGCCGAAGGTCACGGGCACCCACTCGTAACATTAGATCCTCCAAAAACCCCACTTGTGTTACATCATCTTTTTAAAACTTACTAGGAGTACAAAAAAACCCAGAGATTATAGTTGGACATACACATGCCCTCTTTTTACTAGGCTCACAATTGAGTGGAGATCTCATGGCTATGTTTGTTGCATCTTTTAACAATTTCTTTAGCAAAATAGAATGGTCAAAATCAACATGTTTTTTCATCGAGTTGTGATGCCATTAAATTTATGGTATGTAATTAAACCTTTCCTACATCTTGTGCACATGGGCAAGATTTGAAGTGGAGTTGTATCATTGTGACAAATAATACATTTTTTAATTTGGTTCCAAGAAAGATTCACAAGTGGGTGCAAATGAAATATAATGAGCCAACATGATTACTTTTAAAAAGGACTACATGTCCATTTTCCTAGAAAAAACATTTTCACATGAATGAATTGTGGAACAATTTGTTATAATAAATGCTTATATAGTTGTCCCAATACATATTGTTTTGGTTGACCATTTTTGAATAAATATGAATTTTTGAAAGTGTCATGATTCCTTCCACCTACATTATTTCAATGTGCTTTCAAGTACAAACCATGAAGCAAGCATTAGCAATCAAGATTTCATTGATCAATGAAACGTGACATATAAGTTTAAGCCATGGCAAAATGACAATATTGTTCTTGCACCTTAGTGCAAAGTGAAATCCAACAAACATAATCAAACTTAGTGTTTAACAACAAAAAAAAGAATGTTTGGTGAAAGGCAACAAAATGCAAGCACAAAACTTGCTTAAAGGCTATAAGAAAACAAGTAAAAAGGTTGGTTGGCAAAAGGAGATCAACACTTAAGAAGCAACAGAGTTTGAAAGTCCTAAATCTTAAACCCATCACTCATGCACATTCATTAAAGCATAGAAAAAAGACAATTAAATAGTGGAAACCCACTAACTTTCATTTACTTTGTTGACAAATGCATGTTGCATGGTGAAAGCTTGATTTGGTGCTTGTGCCCAGTAACTTGCATTGATTTGTGTAATCAAAAGGAAATCCAAAAATCAATAAAGCAACTTTGTAAATGATAGAAACATAAAGATGTTGCAAATGGCAAAAAGATAATGGGAATGAAAATGACATCTAACCTTAAATTACAACAAGCCCTAACCTTAATTGAAAACTCTTCTAGGTCTTACAAAGGTTATATATCGAGGTTTGATGTTGATACTCTTTGTTAAATTTTCCCATTAGGTTGGGCCCAATTTGAAGTATTTAAATATCTAACAATGGCTTAGATGAAATTGGGGGGTATTAGAATTCTTAAATAATTAGGGTATGAGGTGGGTCCAGTTTTTTTTAAAGTATTTCTAATTGTTATATGGGTGTAATTGCAATAATAGGAGCCAAAATAGTCATAACTAATGTTTAATTTTCATGTTGCAAAGTCAAAAATTATAAATTAATGGTATAAATCATTTAAAAGCACTCATGGCAATGTTCTTAATATATTATGGAAATATGTGATACGATTTGGGATGAATATAATGAGAAGAGATTACTTAATTTAGGGTCTTGGTTCACTAGAGGTACTATAAAATATTATTCATGCTTGTTCACTATCAAATTTAGTTTGAAATTTCCAAAGAGATGCTAGTATTTAAGTTTTTCAAAATATCAACAAAACTTCTTAAATACTTCATTTTAAGTGTAAATTTTATGAGTTGAATACCAAACTCCAAAATATTCTCCATTTTTTGTTCACTCCAATAAACCAAGACTTAAAAACATTCATTAAGGCATTTATAACTAGTGGTTTTTTAAAAGTATTGTAAAAACATTTATTTTTAGGGAAATTTCTTAAGCATGACATATTTTGGATAAAATTCCTTAAACACACCTTTACATTATAAGATAATGTAATATCTTGTAAGGTCAAAATATTTTTTTTGATGATTTTTAAAATTGGCCTGATATTTTGAGATCATTTTAGGAAAGACTTTCACCTAAGGGTGCGAGGTCGGTTCATGTTAATGTGGAGACCCCCATATATATAACCAATCAAATACATACCCACCCAACATTGGTATATGCCTTTCACCATACTAATATTAAAATTTATTTCAAGCTGGAATTGAAAGTTATAGGAAAATATACAACTTTGGTCTAGTAAATTTTCGAAATTGATATAATTTTTTATAAAACAAATCAGGTTATAAATATTGAATAATTATTACACTTTACGTGGTTTGGGGTCATCATTTGAATTCTAGTTGTCACTGATTTGTCACATTGAATTTTTTTTAATGTAATTAAAAATGAAAAAATAAATCATAAAATTAAAAAAATTTATTGAAACATAAATTTTGTGCAATGGTTGCATGCCACATCACCCTCCAATGTCAACTCCTTGTCATTGTGCTTTTGGAAAAGAAGTTGGGTGTGGATCCTCTTAGCATGGATTCCTTCAAGTGTATAATGTATACATTTTATATCACATATAAGTTGGAATTTTTTTTGACATTAAAACACATGTATTTCTTAATCCATGCCATGTTCATAAACAAAAGCTAAATGAAAAAACTAATGTCTAGAAATTCATATATGTGTTTTTCTTTCATTTCAAAGTAGTTTTTTAAAAATCAAATGACTTGTTATAATGTTTTTATGGTTTATGGATAGAAAAACATGTTTAATGACTGATGTACTTTAAGAATTTGTCAATATCAATGGAATTTGTTAATTTGTATGAATAACATTCACCACCCAAATTTACATCCAAAAATAATTCAAATTTTTCATATGAAATGTGGTCCATGTATTATTTTGTGATAAATATACTCGTATATTGAAAAATCTAGTTCATTATTTAATACATTTTTTGCAAAATGATTAGCCAAGTTTCAAGCTCATCAAATTTTACTCAAAATTCACAAGATTAATTCCAATTATGAATTTCCATTTCAATAAAAAATATCAAATAGGGTAGATGCAAGTTAGGGTGGCTTAAAAGTGGTAAGAATCTGTCCCAAAAGTCCATATTTTAACACTAGAATGGAAGAAACAATTAAAAACCAATTTTGAATGGGCCCTATGTGGTGATTAATCAACTAATAAAGTCCATATAAAAGACTACACATCTAGACAATTTTTTGACATACATGTTAGGGGGAAAAAATATCAATCCAACAAAAAATGACCAAGATAGGGACTTTTGAAAATAAAGTCTAAATTTGGTCATTCAAAAACCCATAGTTATTTGTTGGTTAGAGTTTTTGTTGTAATGTTTTTCAATCCATATTTTTTTTTCCATCACTTATCATATATTGAATCCTTATAAAAAAATATTGAAGTGAAGTCATAATAAAAAATGCATTTGAATGATAATGCAAAATCGAAAATATAGTCCATATTTTAAAAGTCCAAATTACTATAGGATTGGTGTATGTTTATTGAATTTCACCCTTCAATTAATATTCTTATTCAGGTTGATAATCTTAATCCATAAATAATTTTGTCAAATTGATGATTTTACAATGTGTTCATGGCATTTAAATAAAGTACACTTTGCAAAAAGTCTAGAAAGGGTTTGATAGCTATAGCATTATCATGCATTTTGATTAAAACTAATTGTCATTAAAGATTGTAGGGTCCAAGCATGCTAAAGTGTGTTAGAAGCATAGTCCTCAATAATGCTTAAAATGAAATATTGCGTGCGAAAAAAAAGTTAGAACTAATGTGAAACCTTTTCACAAATTGAATTTTAAAACTACGTGACTATATCAAATGTGACATGGAACTTTTTTTAAAAGCTTCATAGATGTTCTATTGACCTTTTTAAAAATGTACACTCAATTTACTTGCAAAAATTGCATACTTTTTCACACTATTAAAAAACATTTGATGTATTTTACAATATTGAATTGCATTTAACATGCATATAGAAAATTATGTTTAAATGCTTGATTGTAAATGTATTTAGAACATATTTTTCAAAGGGCTTCACTTTCTTATAATTCAAAAATTCAAATTACATTGTTTATGTTTAATAAGGTGCATAAGTGTTCAACCATTAATAACACATCATTTGAATTGTTAGAATTGAAAAGTTATGTATAAAATTATTTTTTAGTTAGATTAATAAACTTGAACAAATAAGTGATGTAATATGATGATAGTAGAATAAATTAGGGATGACCATATGTGACCTTTCCAATAAGGTTGGTGTGTCCCAACTATTATGGCATTGCCAAAATGCCTAAAATTTGAAAATAAAAAAATTATTTGCATTTTGGGAGTAGTGAAAATTGACAAATTCTATTGAATTCTTGGACCCTATAATTTTAGAAATACCTTGCATTCACCAACAAATAAACACCTTGAATCACCTTAAGAAGTTTGATATTGAAGGTGTCAACAAGGTTGTGAATCCTCTAATTCATGAATATCAGGTAATGAAATTAGTAGACATTAAGGCATCACTTTTTTTCATTTTGAAGAAGTGTAGGAATGAGACAAGTAAAATGTTGAAAAACAACACAAGTATCAAAACATGAACAACCAAGATTAGTAACATAAAAAAAAAAATCAAGACAATTCAACCCTTCGAAACATTTCATTACTAGAAGTTGGGTCCATTTTCCATCAATAAATAATTAATTAAAAATGTTATGGCCTTCTAGTTCAAGCTTGTCAACTTTAATAAAATATGTTATGTGTTTCATGTTGGACTTTTATTACATGCATTAACAATATTTCTGAGGAAGGTTCCAAAACAATTTGAACCACCAATGAAAATCAATTATTACTAAGAGTGTGATATGCAAGAATTTTTTGTTTCAAAGATCTCACATTCACAAATATATATGTAGTGTTTTTTAACAAACTATGATAAAAGTGAATATACATGGCCTATGCAACATGTTTAACATACATGTGTGTGCAAAAAGGACTTAACAAACAAAAGACATTTGATATCTGATTTCATATAATCACATCATATGAATTTCATGATCAAATTTCAAATTGTCAAAACATGTTGGCTTTCAAAATATTATCAAAAACCATGATCATTAAAAGAAATCTTTGTATTATGCAACCATTCAATTTGTTTTTATATGTGACTAAATGTCATTTGCAATTATGTTTTATCATTTTCACAATTACTCACCATCCATTTCAATCTATTATTTTTCTTATGATTATGGTGTAACTAATTTGTAATCATTAGGTTTTACATCTTTCCATGTTGACTTTTTTTTGGGTTTTTCATTTAAAAAGAGGTTTCTATATCCAATTAGTTGTAAAAGTAATTGCAACTTGGTTACTTCTATGTGATGTACATATACCTTGGATGCATATTAAGGTGTTTTGGAATATATTAAGGGTATATTTATATATTCATGAATTTAATTATCTTATATTTAAGGCATATTAAATGTATATTTTGCATATATTGTGATTATGTAGGTTAGATAAGTTGGTAAGTAAATACTTGAATAATTGGGTAGGTAGAACTACCTATTATATTTAATATATAACTACTATTAGTTACATGTTAATTAGTTAGATAATAATAATAATAATTTAATAAAATGATTAATCATGAATGAAATATTTTATAATACTTATAGTTAATAAAAATTATTATTAATTATTTAATAATAGTAGAAATTTAACATTTTAATATTAATAGAAATTATTAATTATTTTTACTTAAATTAAATTAATTAACGATTTACATTTTTATTATTTAATAATTTACTAGTCTCGATAATTTATGTTACAATTAATTGTTACTACCTAATTAATAGGTAGTAATAAATAGTAGGTAGGTCGGTAAATGGGTAAGTAATTAATTAGTGCCTAACTAAACAATTAGTTTTAGTTAATTAATTAATATATATAGTTTACACAATTGTAAAAGAAGACAAAGGATATGGGATAAACTCTTTGGTTACAACTAAATCAAAAATTATTTATTGGAATTAAAACATTTACTTTATATGTTTTGTTATTCATTTTCATCTCGGAAAAATATAAAATGAAGATGCTTTGCTTTACATTTTTATCTTAAAAACATGTGTAATTTGGGATGAGTTAATCAAAGAGGCTTAACCTTCAAGGCTAAACTTAAATTAGAATATTGATATACCTACCTCCTAAATTACCTACCCACTTACCTACATATCCTACTTACTAACCTATTTAATCTTACCTACCTTTTTTCCTACCTACTTACATACCTATTTAAATATTGATTTAAATTTATTTTGGTCAAAATTCAATTAACATGCCACATGGCATGATCTAAAACCATCTAAAATAGATTATTAGGATTCATTATGTATTTTAAAAACACAATTAAACAAAAAAAATTATGTTATTACATGTCATTTTGTAATAGGTTATAACATAGTTGCAAATAATGGTAACTAGTTGCAAATTTTATATGATGGTCAATGGATGAAGTTGTATATGTTGACCATATACATTACATTCATGTGGAATATGATGACATCATGTTAAATCATCATTTGCAATTAAATGTTACATCTGACTTCATTTATGCAACTAATGGAATTTTTGTTGTACGTGTTGGTTGCAACTTATTTTTAATTACAAATTATAGTCACTATTGAAATTTTTATTCTAGTGGATACATTCCATAATGATGAATATGGATATCATAGACACCATTTTCATATGACGAATGGAGTTCATTCATATGGATGTTCATCCATGATTTGTTGATAATTCATTCTTAATTAACTTTTAGTTCACTTCTATTCCACTTTTAACTCACTTTTAATTAACTTTTAATTGGTTCACAATTAACATTTAAGTTCATTATTAGTTAAGTTTTAATTAACTTGTAATTATGAAGTGTTTTAAAAAGCTTTCATACTCATGGAAACCTCCATTGAAACTTCCTTGAATTACATCCTCAAATGGGTATGAACAAAGGTACAACCCCCCACTATCTTTAATCTATTTAACACAAATATAATGTACGATCTTACACCATAACCTTGTTATGTTTTTTTTGTGAACTTACATTTTTTTTTTAATTGCAATAAAAAAACGTTTGTACTTTGATCTTGCACACTTTATGTCCTTGGTTTTAGCCTTGACATTCTTTTTGGTTTTTTTATTTCATGTTTTGGATTTAAACCTATCCTTTATAGTTCCATGCATGTGACAATTTCAAAGTCAACATGGAATGTGATATGGTGACACAATACCAATTAGATTTTTTTGAAAGGATGTTGAGGACTAGAATATTAGTATGTAGATTTTTTGAATAATGAACCATTGGAATTAATAGTCCAAATACTCAGTTTCAGAAATAAAATTAAATCATAAACATTAAGTTAGGGTGGGAAAAATCTCTTCAATGAAACCTTGCCATTGAGCTCTTGTGATGCAAATTATAAATATAAACAATTGGTTTTTTGGACTAAACGCACGCTGAAGATTATTACATTTTAGTGTTTATTTTTCTTTTCATCCATAATCTTGAAGAAGGTGAACAAGAAAGTTCCTTGGACAATGGGCATTAAATAAAAGTTGCTTCTTTGAGCTAGTCCCCCAAATAGGTATATATATAGACATAGTCCATTCCGATTACTTTAAAATTGTTCAAGATCAATATAAGGTACAACCTTGTACAATAGAAGTTGTATTCAATTAATTTTGGACTAAATTGTCAATTCTAGATTTTTTCTAACCTAATGGTTGGGATCAAATTTGAAACAAAACATTATTAATATTTATTGTTGCATCATTTGATGGCCCCCAAATGAAAGCTTCTCTTCAATTTTCCAACTTTCAAATGGTTAATTATTAATTTTTGACTTTTCAAAAGTCTGAAATTGACTAAATACATGATAGCTTCCAATTCCAGTGTTATTCCACTTTTTTGTGTTATTTCATGCGACATGAGTGAAATTCCTTTATAAATATTTCTTTTTGTATTTGATGTCTTTTTTCAAGACCATATTTGGAGCAAGTTTGGACTTAGGTTTAAGCTAGTTTTGTTATAATGTTTTGTGAACTTTTTGCACATTTGAAAGTTTATACTTGTGGTTGTTTTTGTGCCTGTGACATTCCCATTACAGGTGTTTGCAAATTAGAGTGTCCATAAAATTGTGTGTTACATAATAGTTTTTTCCACACCCTTGTGGATTATAATGTGTCCCAAGTTAATATTTTTTGTATTTTATGGAAAGGAGTTCAACTATGTGATTCTCTTGTAACTTAGGTGTAAAATTTTAATTATTTGAAAATTCATATTTTACACCAAATGGGGGAGTTTTTAATTTGTTTGCCCTCCATCATAACATCACATAAAAAACTTTTAAATGGATTCATCATGATCATAGTTTGTAATGGTGAGTTCATTTATTAGTGAGCCATCATCATAAATGTCATAAGCAATTGAAAATAAAGGTTTTCCAAACCATTTCAAGATGGCATGAAAGTTTGGGGGACTTTGAAAAAAAATTCAAAATAATTGAAATGATGAAGAAAAATGATGAAGTCCATTAGCACATCATGAATTTTGTGAATGTTTATAATGTTTTTCACAAAGATTGTATTTTGGGATGTATTAGATGGTCACCACTAATTAATTTTTTTAAAATATGATTTTTAAAAACTCAAACATTGACACCCCAAAATGTCATTATAGTGTCATAGTCAAAATACATTACAAAAATGTATTTTTAATGAAACCTATCATGCCATTTTTGGTCCACATTAGCTTGTAACTACCCTTCTAACAATTTGCAATATTAAGAAAACATAACTTGCATTTAGTCTTTAAAAATAAACTTGGATGAATAGATGTATACACATATATTAAGAAATATTTGGCATGTGAGGCTAAAAGCATAATAAAATATACCGAAAATGTTGGAAAATGTTTTTAAATTATAAATGAAATATTTTTTGACATAATTATGAAAGAGAAAATTCAAAATTTATTCAAGTTTTATTATGAAGTCAGTTTGCATTCATTTAATTCATGATAAATTGAATACCAAATTTGAGAAACTTTAGAATAATAATAGTAAGAAACAAGTATTCTTGAAATTGACTAGTCAATATGGTGTTCAAAAATATTTTTTCATGCAAATATATATATATATATACACACTGTATTCACGTAAGGAATTTTTAAAAAATTTACTTGTTCCACATTCAAGCATAATTGACACATATTTTATACAAATGTTTCAATGCATAAATTAGATTATTTGAGTAAAAACATTGAATGTATAAATATATAATGATGGGTTTTGATGTTTTTTTTGTTGATGTGACAATTGATTATCAAGGTAACAATTTGGTTTACTTTATTTTGTTCACGCTTGTGAATGAAGTGGTCAAAATTAAATAAATTAAAACGAGTAAGTTTATTTTATTTTTGGTTGTGTTTAAGGGAAATGAAATCATTAGCATGCATTTAATGTGGAATTGCCAAGAAAAAGACTATAATGGCCATTGTGCCATATTTACTGTAATAGATCAATTGTGAAGATGTATCTTGTCATTTGGTATTTGAAATAACCAAAATTGTCAGAAAATGAATTCTAGACTTCATGGATCATAATTAAAGGCTTCCTTTTCAATTGAATTCACATAATGAAAATCATTTATAAGGATACATATCAATTATGAGAATATATGTCAACTATGATGTTCACGAATTTGAAATTGCTTATGGAAATTTCTTGGTATGGTTATTCAAATTTATACATATTATGTTAAATTAAAACATTGAAATTGTTTAATGTGTTTATATCATGACATTGCTTATAATATGTTAAATTAAAATGATGGGAATACTTCTAAATTCAATTATAATGAATATAATATATCCATTCAAGCATGGTCAAAGTAATGTAAATTTGGATTTGTTAAATTATTATTTGGCCTTATCTTAAATTACTTGAAATGACTTGTTAATGACATGTAATCATGAATGTAGTGCATTGATGGATTGAATGCCAACAACTATAAAAAAACCCATGTTATCAATTAAGGTTATTTAACTCCCTAATTTTATGTTGTTTTCACTTAATTGTAAACTTACAACATAACATGAACATTTGTTTTAAAATGTAAGTTCAACACATGCTTATTGAGATAATCAAACCCCAATGGGAATAAATATGTTATAGATGTACATGTAAGAAAACATAACTTGGAAAATTTACAAACTTATATACTATAAGTTATTGCATATATGCAACTCTCCTCTTCTTGGGGTGTTGAAAACTTAAGAAAATATGAAATGGGTCACAACAATATGAAGGGGTTTACCCACAAAAAAGGTATTAAAATTTTAATTTGAGTTTTTAGAAATAAAAAGTTAAGGGTCCAAGGTTGTCAAAAATGGCATGATGTGCCATTTTTGCATCAGTCATCGTGTTGGCGTCCATTTAGTTGACATGTCAATTTTTGTGTCAATCTAATGCATAAATCAACATTGTCATAATAAATTTTGATGGAACAATTTATATTATTATTGCTTACCCATAATTAATGAACGCATATTTACTAACTTCATAACTAACACACATCAAGATCACTTGCCACATGGAAAATATCGATCATGGATTAGTATTTGGTTAAATAATTCACCCCTTGTTTAGCTTGCAACCAAACCTATCCATTTTTTATTACAAGCTATATAGTGCCCTTGTTAAGGTTGGGACCAAAAAATGGACAAGCTTGGTTCTAAACTTGACAAGTCCCCATTTGTTTAACTTGCAATGAAACCTATTCACTCTTCATAACAAAGTTACATGATGGCACTCTTTAGTGTGTATTTGAAAGCAAATGGGGTTGATTGCAAATTAAATAGGTCACCTTTTGTCTAACTTGCGATTGAACCTATCCATTTTCAATCATAAGATACATAATGGTGTTATGTACCTTGTGACTGAAAGTAAATAGGTTTGATTGCAAATTAAACAAGTCACCTCTTGTCTAGCTTGCAAGCAAAGCCTTATCTAACTAAACAATCATGCTCTTATCTAACTTGCAATAAAAAAAGGACAAGTTTTGTTGTAAGATTAATGAGGAGTGATTGAACCTACGCATTTTTAGTTGCGTCTAATCACATGCATTAAACTTAATTGCAATAATGGGTCATTTTTTAACAAAAAAGGTAGTCAGAATTCAACACATGTGCTAGCTATCTTTGAGGAAAAAAAAGAGGGAAGAAAATGTGGGACCTTATGAGGGCATCATTCCCACCCATTTTTTTCTTCTATAATGTGTGAGGAATGTGGTGTGTGTAATCATTGCCTTACATTTCAAAGAAATTGGTGGGTTTTTGGGGGTTGAAAAGATCTGAATTCTTCAATTGTTTGACAATTATTATTAGATTCCATCAATTTGGCCTCCTTGATATTCATCATACCACTCCAAATAATAATTTTAATTTATGTTATAAATATTTTAAATCAACCACATGCCAAAAACCTTTCCTTTTAGGTGTTAAAAGTTAATAATAAACATTATTATAACTAGAAAGGTATAACAATTAAAGCAATTAGACTTTTAGGGATAGTATGATAGACTCAAGGGATGAACACATGGACCCCATATTACTAACGGCTAAGCTAGGTCTTCCTCCCAAAAAACAAACAAATGGCAAGACGCATAACCCAAATAAGGACATTTGGGAAAATCTTAATTAGTTGGCACATGATGGATGGTAAAATGTACCCAACCTTTCGACACATTATGTGGATTGGTGTCACATTGACAAATTTTGGCTAGCGCAAAGGCATGACATTCATGTGAAAAACAATGTAGCCCATTTTAATAGTTGTTGGGACCAACATATGAAATCACAATTGGCCGATGTCAATTTGGCTATTTGGGGTATATCAGAATTCAAATTCAATGTGGTGCTATTGTACATGGCCCAAATGGCTTATGTTGAAATAGCTCTAGGTGTTGGTATGGATTGGTCAATCATCCCAACAAGCTCATAAGCATAAAAGAACCAAACATTCATCATATAATTTTGTGGTTGATTGAACTTGGCCCAACCCCCTTAATGATTCATTTGAAGCTTTTGGATTCAAACAAACCTTAGTGGTGCCCAATCCCTTCAATGTATTTTTGAATGCAAATGTCCATGATATCAAGTAGATATTGAACATGATTTTCTTGGCACGGTTGAGAACATTGAAACAAACCAAGTTGTGGATTGAAATAGCCTTGAAGATGCCCTTATGAATGTCATTGAAAGGTGGGGTTTTGAACTAGAGGTAGAACATCAAATGTAAGTTGTAGAATTAAAGGTTAGGGCAAAATATGCAGAAAAGTAAGTCATAGAGTTGTTGGGACATTTGTAGGACATGGAATCTTGAGCTAAAAAGTTTGAAAGTAAAGCTTTTGAATTGTGATAACAATTGGAGCAATTAAATACAACAATTCAAACCTTGGAGCTTGAAAAAAAAACTCACATGTTAATAAGAAGCATTATCATCCCATTTGCTGAAGATGGAATGGCTCCATGAAACGCTACTAGAAATTGGGTGAGAATTGAAACAACAATATGTGATGCAAAAGGCATGGAAATCTAATATTACAATTGGAGGGTCACTTGCATATCGATTGCATTTTAAGAGGTGTAGTTCAAATTTGAACTTGTACAAATTGGTGTGGATTTTTGAAAGGATGGGGCCTTTTGAACACAAGAACTAACATCGTGGCCAAGGATGACATGAATATTTACTTAAGACCTACTTAAACATGGCAATGGGAATAATAACATAGATTGGCCCAACCATTCACATTTAGAATGAAAGTACGAATCAACCCAACCCACACATGGGCAAAGTGGGGTTTTTTGGCCAACACTTTAAGCTTTCACACATGATAGCACCACTTGTTCAATTTACTTTAACCCATATGGGTCTAGGGGGATAGCGGGGGGGGGGGGCGTTGGGCATATGTGTTCATATGTACCATCCTCAATGCATCATTCCTTTCATGGTGCAACGTAAGCAATGTGTGTTTTGTGAACACCATTCCATAGGTTATTGTATGCAATGTTCTAGGTTGAACATTGCATGTCATCACATTGGGAATAAATGCAATTAACTACAATAGGAAGGGGACTAATTGATTATGGAAATGGTAGCATGGTGTGCATGTGCAATATTTTGTAGTGACCTTTGTCAACTTTGAAAAAGACAGCACCATAGTCATTATATTTCACTAAAAGAAAATTACAATTTCGTAACCAATCAATTTGCAACTACTTGTGATTATTTGTCATTTTCAACTATCATTGATTATTTCTACAACTATTTTGTACATTTGGTTGTGTTTAAAATTACATTGCAATTAATGTTTTCTTCATTCTTCCATTTGGACAACTTTTAACATGGTTTTCATTGAAAAAAACCCATCTATGCCCCATTAGTTGTAAATGTGATCAAATGAGTTGCAACTTTATAAAATACACATAAAGTTGTAACTTGCCATGCAAAAGTTTTTGAATATTGAATGACTTTTTCACCAAAAATTAACTTAAATCATAGTTGAAAATTTCAGTGGAATTGGAATGTGCCTTTGGTGTTGTTGGAAAGATCTTGATGTGTAGGATTTAATGGAATATATTTGGTAAGATTTGGATTTAGAATGTGGGAGATATTGATTTAAAAATGATTTCTATTGTTGAAAATTCAAATGAATTCCAAAAACCTTGGTTTGGAAGGAAAAATCAATTGAGGATGTGGTAACACTTGGGCAAATGGCATAGGCCACACTAGTATATTTTGTATATGACCAATAAAACTTATTTGAAAAAGCAAGTGTTATTATTTATTATTTAAATTAAAAAAATTAAATTAATGTTTAATATTTGAGTAGTAAAAACATTATATATATCTCACAAGAAATTATGTAATTTATGATTTATAATTACCTATTTATGATAAATAATTATTGTTACAACATAATAATAAACAATTTTGAAGTAATATAAATTAATTACATTAGTTTGATAATTTATAATTGAACTTAGATATTCATATTTAAAACTTATCATTTTTTATTTGATTCTCAATTTTTTAAATAATTTCATTATAATTTTTTTAATCTATTTTTAACATATTATTATTTATTTATAGGTAATAATGAATATTTCAAATTAAACTTTATATTAATGGTTCATATTTTAAAAGTGATAAGAAATGAATTTCATAATAATTATGGTAATTATTATTGTTGTTGTTGTTATTTATTTATTTATTTATTGTATAAGTGGGGTATAAAAAATATTGTAATAATTAGTAAGGAAATTAGTCAATTATTATATAAAATTGAAAAAATATATTATTTATATATTCTTATTAATATAACATGTATTTAATTAATTTTAAACTTTGGAAAAGTCTGAAAATAAATTAATACAATTTGGATAATTTAAAAATTTTGAAATTACAAATTGAACTTAGTGACCAATAGGGTCAACCATATTATCATTATTGGTGGTGATCACAATAATCACATGAAAGAAGGTTAATTTGAATATTGTGCAAATCACAAAATCAAAAATGAAATTAGACTAATACCTAGTGGTCAATAGAGTGAATATGGAGGACTCAACAAGATTTGAACCTTGTAAAAAGTTCCAAGGTAAAAGAAAACTTAGATGGTAATATGAATATTATGTAAATCACAAAAGCAAAAATGAAATAGAACTAATACATGGTGGTCACTAGGTGATAAAAAATGAATATGGAGGATTAAACATGATTTGAAGGATTTAAAAAAAATCCAAAGTAAAAGAGGGTTTAGGATGATAATATGAATATTGTGTAGATCACAAAAAAAATAAAAATTAATAGGACTAATAACTGGTGGTCACCATGTGATAAAAAATGAAAACAGAAGATTTAATAGGATTTGAAGGATTTAAAAAAATTCCAAAGTAAAAGAGGGCTTAGGAGAGTAATATGAATATTGTGTAGATTACGAAAGCAAAAATGAAATAAAACTAACACCTAGTGGTCACTAGGTGATAAAGATGGGGGACTCAAAAGGATTTGAAGGATTTAAAACGTTTCCAAAATAAAAGAATGCTGAAGAGGATAATATGAATATTATGTAAATCGCAAAAGAAAAAATGAAATAAAATTAACACTTAGTGGTCACCAAGTAATAAAGAGTAAAAATAGAAGATTCAAAAGGATTTGAAGGATTTGAAACATTTCCAAAATAAAAAAATGTTCAATTGTGAAAGATCCATCATTTCAAATAATTTTTTTATTATAAATAAAACATTAGATTGTGTCATATGAATCAAAAATTAAAAAAATTGGAATGGAAGTTTGAAAGCCCAATGAAATCATCATTTGTTAACATGTTATTACTAGCACAATTAAAATAATTGTGATTTTGGAACAATTAGGTATGTAACTACATCAACATTGTCTCAAAATAAAAATCCAACTGTAAAACATCACTTTCTAACCTTTAGAGCTACAAACATTGTCGTGTGGTCTATAAATAATGATTTAAATTAACTACAAGTAAAATTCAATAATTGGATAAATAAAAAGAATTCGACAGTGAACAATGAAAACACATTAAATTAATTTGCTTCAAATATAAGAAGAGTTCATACCTAAAGGAAGTTGAGTAATGCCATCCTCCATGTTACTACTTTTCATATATATTGTATGAACCACGAAAAATTCAATGAAAAAGAAGTCAAATGAAGCTTTGAATATTTGATAATGATTTCATAATGGACACCAATTGTCCTCACCATTAATCCAACCAACATTGGCCATAAATGGGATGCCAAGTCCAACCATTGAACCTTATTTTTTAACAATTTATGTCCTCTAAAAGACTTAATGAAAAGACCATTCCACTTGGAATTTTGAAGGGCCTTGCTTGGCTCATCATCAATGAATAGTGTTTGGTCTTTTATCCCATAGGGTAGCTTTTGACATCAAAATACACACGATTCAAATCCTTAGGATAATAATATGTTCATGCAGTGACCCAAGGTCCTAGTGCATTGTTCATGTCCCCAAATTTTAAAAAATTGATCAACAAATGCTTGTGGCACCAACAAAGGAAGTACATCACATCTTCCAACAACATACAAGACCAAATTGCAATATAATTGTTTTTAAACACTCAAGAATTTTTTTTTTGCATTCTAGCTTTTGATTCTAATTTGTTAATGTCAATATTGTTCCCCCTCACATAACGATTGCCTTGTAGAACAACACATTTTGGGAAGTAACACACCACACCATTCACGTTGAAAATCAACAGTTTTTTGGGCATAGGAGGATATGACCAAAAGCATTTGTGTAGACCTCGGATGGATGGAGATGGACACAAATAAACCTATAAAAATCAAGAGATGTTAGTCTAACTAAGAATTTACAAGAATTGAATTGATGTCTAGGAGATGGAAGGATAATCTTGAACATTGGCCTTGAGCATTCATAGACAACTAATGAAATTTGTTAATCACATGTATTCAAAACACACCAAATACTATCGAGTGGTCATTAGGTAAAGTCAAGTCTAAATAGTTAAAAGTATGATAAACAACTTTAGGCAACCACTAGATAGTTGCATAGAAGAAAACAAGTTGGAAGTCAATGTGAAGTTCAACTTAAGGACCACTAGGCCAAAAATAGATGTTTTGAAGACAAAAGTTAAATGCAACATTTGTAATAATACAATTAAAGATTTAATAGATTTGAAAGGAAAGTTTTTTCAAATATTCAACTAAGGAAATTAAGATGAAAAAATAATAATGAAATATTTTTTTATTCATTTTTAAAATTTTGCATTTTTACAAAATGAAGGTTTTGCAACCACTATTACATTTCACAAATAACATTTTAAACTATCTAGGATCATTGTGAATAATACATTGAATTTTACCAAACTAATTGTGTTGTACAAATGTGGAAGGATGCAAACAAGCTAATACAAGCCACTAGTGCTCCTCTAGGTGATTGCCTTTTGGGGAATATTCTTGGAATATTCTTGGAAAAAGTTTTCAAAAAAGTATTTTAAAATATTTAAAAATTTCTTAATATTATTTTGTTAAGGTTTGTGTTAAAAATTTGCCAAAAATAGGTCATTTCCAAAGTTTTCCAAGTCCACTTACAATCTTTTTATTGCTTAAAAATAGTAGTTACAAGTCCTTTTACATAACTTTTGAAGGTCCAAATGTTAATGAAATAATTTCATGTTTTGAACATCTATACAATAAAATATTAAATTTGCTAATGTGCAAAAAAGTTAACTTGCTTTCAAGTAAAAATTTTTTAAAAACGAATTGGTGTAAAAAACACTAAATTAGATAGTGGTTACGATTGCTTTTGGCTCCTTTTAACATGACTACACTCGAAAACACTATCTTGGGAGAAATGAAAAGATTCCAAGTAAGGGAAAACAATCCCTATAAAATAATGGTCTTCCCCACAAAGGCCATCAAAAGACTCCAAAACAATGGCACTATATGGTTTGTTAAACATACTTTTGTATGGCATATCATCTACAAACAATGTGTTGCTAGTGTGAGCAGGTGTAGTCATAATCAATTGAGCCAAAAACCATGTTGGATGACCGCCAAAATTCTTTGAAAATTGTAATTTTGTTAGATATGTTTTTATGGTACCACTTTAATCCCATGGTAATCATGGGAAGTTGTGCTAAATGACTAATATGAGTGTTAAGGAATTCAAAATAAAATCGAAAAAAAAACTATTTTGGGTTTTGGTTTTAATAAAAGACCTTTGAATTTGAGCAATAGTTACATCAAAAGCAATCAATTTTGTAAATTACTAGGTTAAAGACTCTCTGAATAATGAAAATTTGATGAGAAAAAAATGGAGATGATGCTAATTGATTACCCACACTCAAAAAAACTCACAATTAAAAATTTGTGGAATTTGAAAATAAAAAGAATAAAAATCCTATTGAATAGAATTTTAAGATTTCAAGAATCTTTTACCACATGTCAATGGGGTGTAATGTACACGACATCTAAAGCAAAGTTGTATTTTATGATACAAGAAAAAAAATCATAAAATAATTAGCATATTTTCATGCAATTTGAAATCAAGATAATTTTCAAAACGAAACATAGAATTTGGTAGAATTTGTACACTTTTTAAAAAATATTATTTATTCATAAAAAATTAATATAGAAAATGTGACATATTGAGAAAATTATATATATTTTTAATAACATATTGCAAAAGGTTTCATCCAAAAAATCCTTTTTATGAGAAAATGAAAATGACCAAAAAAAGGGTTGCATTCTTTGAGTCCTTTGTCATCATTGGCTCATTTGATTGTGATTGCACCTACGTGCAAGGATACATAGAAAAGAATAGGTCAAGGTTTTTATGAAAAATTGGATTGTCGAGTTTATCTAGCAAGAAATGCATATTTTGCATGCAAACTTTTGATCAAACACTCATGAGGGATTGATGAAAAATTGTGTTCATGGTAAACTTGATCCAAACAATTATAGATATTGTGAAATTGGGTCATGGACCAAGTACACTCATGAAATTGTGCTATACATCTCTCCAAGAATTCTTTTAATCCAAGCTTGAAAATGATGATGCAAAATGGACCTTTTTGATATCCACCCCTATCAATGTGTGTGGTGAAAAGAACTACATTTAAATAAAAAATAACATGTAATGGACACACCTTTGGTAAATGCAAACAAAGCACTTGGGAGTCCATTTTTGAAGATGATGGCATTTCATGGAATTCTTGTTCATTGAAAGACTAGGGATGCTATTTGGTGAACGTGTGAGCATGAATTAATATTTTTTGGAATATTCTACTAACGTTGATGGAATTTTTGAATAATATTATTTAACACATGGGATAAAATATTGGTGACATGGAAAAATATTTTGCCATGTGTTCATGGATGAAAGATATTCAATGATGACAATTTGGATGACAAATGAAAATGGATGAACTTTTTCATAAACATTGACAACATATTTTTTTTGGCGAAAAATTAAGGAAAAGAAATAGGATGGAAAAATTTATGTTGGTTGATTTTGAAAATTTTGACACATGTAATGTTCAAATCATACTATAAGTCATACTTCATATTTCCTTAATATGAAATATATTAAATGAGCTACATCATCTAAACCATATAGAATGTTAAACTAAATCCAATTCAATCACTATACCAAAACATGGTTTTCATTATTAGAATAACTTACAACTTCTATCCAAGTATGGTCGTGTAGTCATATTTGGATTTCAGTTGTTATCACTATTTTGATTACAATGATTATTAGGACTATATGACTATAACAAATTATTGTATTTATAGTTAATAATTACCAAGAGGAAAAAATTACTTGACCTATAATAATTTTTACAACAATAAATGTAATTATATGGTAAGTAATGTAATTAGTTGAATAATAATTTTCAAAAAACTCGTGTAAGAATTTACTTTCTAATAACAATTGTTAATTCATTACTTATAATTTTAAAATAAATATTTAAAATATTTAATTTTAAAATTATATTCATTAAATTAGTTTTACATTAATTATATTATATATAAATATTATATATAATTTGATCAAATTCTAAAAATTAATAAAATATTGTATTTATTTAATTATTTATGAGTTATGTATTGTAATTTGTGAGTAACTAGAAAGTTAGTTTGTTAAATATTAAGAAGTTATTGCTTATTTAAGTAATTGATAATGAATATTGAATATTTGTAGTGTAAAGTTTAAATTTTAAATATATGTAAATTTAATCATTATTAATTAAATGATTATCTAATTATCTAGTACTTGAATTGTGTAAAAATCTAAAAACTAAAAAAGTAAAGCATGAAGAAAGTTTTGGAATTACAACTTATTTTGTAAGGAAGTTGCAACTTCAAAACTTATCCCATATTGTTTGTTCTTCATTCCTATTTTGAACACTATATAAACAAGGGGGGTGTCGCCATCCAAGTTCACATTAAGAAATTTGTGCACATGGGATGAATTAATCAAAAGGCTCAACCCAAAACAAAGAAAGAAATAATGCACAATTTTAAAGTATTTACCTCCCCAACCTACTTATCTATTTAACTAGGTAGGTACCTAGTTTGACCTACCCATTTAGGTTGGCCTATGTACCTACCTACCTACTTTTTTACCTAAGTGGGTAGGTAGGTAGGTAGGTAAGGATTATAGGCATCTATTTATGTACCTACTTAAGTACCTACTAACCTAATATTAATATTTTTATTAAAATTTTATTGCCACGTGGCATATTTACATTGGGCCATGTGTCATAATATAAAATCATCCAAGTATTTGAATGGAATGTCTTAGATTATTTCAAAATAATAATAATTATTATATTTTTAAAATCAAATATTAAAACATGTGGCAGCACATGATTTGCCTTCAATTGTGACCAAAATAGTTACATCTTAGTCGCATGTGATAATACATATACAATGGAGTCAAAGTATGAAATGTATTTGTTGACTTTTTCTTTCATACAATACCCTTTGTCATTTGCAACTAGTTTATCACATACGACTTGTCTTAGGCGATTAAAAGGATTTTAGTTGCAAAATGTCTCTTGCGAATAAAATTCAATCTCAAAGAGTAGTCGAAAATACATGTTTTTCTTCTAATGTGCGTTCGTAAAAACCACACTACCATGTAATTAAAACTCAAAAAAAAATTCATATACAATTGTTATGCAACTATCCCTTGGGTATTATAACTATTATGCAATTATCCCCTTAAAATATGTTGTATTAATAAATAATTGCCATGTCAAAAAATTAGTTAGTTATATTATAGTTACAAATGAGTTGAAAATGGGTATTCCATATAGTAATTTATACACATTATACATACATATGTAATCAACCATGTTTGATTTTTTCAGGAGTTGCATTATAATTGCATGTGGCAACTACTTTACAACTATTATAAATGTGTCACTAAAGTAACAACTACGTTACAACTAATGTACAATGTACATACATGCAATCATGCCACATGTCCACATTTCCACCACCCATTATGGGATATGTTTGTGTGAGCCATGGATTACAATACCACAAATTGTTAAGCTTTAATTCCATAATTTTCCTTAGTATTAATGATTTGAATCCTGATAAACCTCCAAGTAATAATTATTAAAAGTTGAATTAGCTTTTGGATAATTTAGTGTAGAAGACTCTTTTAT
>Ga0116227_10007246_pt1 | contig 21801 bp, 21 predicted proteins | sample S1TSphgellanicum_FD_89693 | JGI IMG/M metagenome (GOLD analysis project Ga0116227, IMG submission 89693) | Host-associated microbial communities from peat moss isolated from Minnesota, USA - S1T2_Fb - Sphagnum magellanicum MG | ecosystem: Host-associated > Plants > Peat moss > Unclassified...
GAGGTCAAGAAAATGACATAATCTTCTGCCACCCCGGACCTTAATGTTGCTTAGAATCCACCTTGTGGATCAATGGTGTCAGTGAGCTTCCATGTGTGGAGAAACTAGAGCAGAGTGTGTTGTGGGGCCATTTAGGACCCTCTGGAGAAATGGTCACAACTTCCAACAGAGTACAACCCCATTTTGAAGGGCTGACAATGGGACCCTGCAGGGCTGCTGCTTCAGGAGCGTCAGAAGGTCAAGTGCCCCAAGGCAAGACCAAATAAAGAGGAGAATTCTAGATCCTTGAAAATTCGAAAACAATTATCACGGATTTGAGTGGACACAACCTGAGGTCCTTCAGAGAACAGGCTTCCAAGTGTTGCTGCAAGGTTTGATTTTCCGGTGAGGATTGGTCATGTTGAAGGTGATGAGAAAAGAAGATTGTTGATAATGATGATGATGATGATGATACAAATGGACCAGGATTCACACCCCAGTTGCTGGTCTTGCTCAGAAACAATTTCTATATTTCCAATTTTAGCCAATGAAGGTGAAGTACTTCCAGCTTAAAATTTGTTAGCTTGCAATTTGAGCAGGTTCACAAACTGGGTTCAAATTGCTCCATTGAAAAGGGGCACTCATTCTGCTGAAGGGATGTGAACAACAAAACCATGTCCAATGGTGGTGGGTACCATGCAACTTCTGGTTTTAAGGAATTCTATTGCTAGAATCCTCAACAATCCAGTGTAACAACTCAAGAACTGCACCAAATTCGAGGATTAGAAATGTAAACTCAAACTCCTTGATTAACTTAGAGAGAAGTTCCATGTGGTTAGTGTGGCCTTTGTGTGCGTGGGAGCCCAAGTGCAGGGAATGCCCACTAGGTGATGCAAGAAGAGCAATGACATTTATTTACCTGATGACACCATCTTCAGAGTTTCAAGGACTTTCTATTCCAACAACTGCTCAATTTCCTTTCAATCGCAAACTCATTGAACCGAACAACATATTATTCTAAAACCTGCATTTCAATGACTTAGAATGATTGTTTTTTTGGCATCTCTATATGTCGCTTGTGCAGCAGCTGCCATATTACTGAGGTTGGTCAGTCTATAAACACAAATTTTTACATCCAATTTCTCCAACCCTTTTTCTTCATTTTTTTCAGATCATTGATTCATTTGCATGGATGCCAAGAATTTGGCTAGAAGCTGCTAGCTAGCATTTGTTGCTGTTCATATTGTCTGGGATGATTACATCAGATAAATGCTACTCATCATGCACACTCTCAAACAACTGGCCACAACTTCCTGGTTATGTCAATCCAAAGTATCATGATAAATGACATCAATTCACTTCACAACAGATTTTTTTTTTAATCATTCAATCGTCACTGGTAGTGCGAAGCAGCATGGAGCCCAATTGATTTGGTATAGATGGGAATGTGGTGCCCAGCACTGCCTAACATTCTTGGAGTGCAGCCTGGCATTCCCATCCTGCTGCCCGGTGTTCCCATTGTGCTGCCTGGCATTCCAGTGTCCCACAGTGCCATGAGCGGTGTAGGCTTGTTGTCCAGTGCCCTTGGTGTCCCATCCAGCAGCCCCAGTGTCCTCCATGCCACTCAGTGAAGGTACCATATATTTCCTCACCTTAAAACTGCAAAAGCTTGAACTACACCAACTGCCTCATTGCACATTGGCTCTGCCCCATATGGCAAGTTCAAAGCAGCAACAGTTAAAATAGGAAGTGTTTCATGACTTTCCCAAAGAAATGAACTCACAGTTTGCAAAGTAACACCTGGTAAGACTTTCCTCAAAATATGAGACCAAACAAGAAAACTACATTTCTGCAGTCTCTCCTTTACAAGCAGAGTCAATGAACCACTCTTATGATGTACTACAATCTTGTCTTCAAAGCAACAACAATTAAAATAGGAAATATTCCATGAAGTTCCCAAAAAATAATGTCACAGTTTGCAGTAACACCCGGTAATCATCCCTCAAAATATGGGATCAAATGAAAAACTACAGCATTTCTGTAGTCTCTCCTATTACAGGCAGGAGGCAATAAACTACACTAGTTGTTGTACTCCAATCTTTCTATGGTTCAATCTCATCTGAATTGTTTATCTACAATTGTACAACAGCATAACCCAATGAGAGCAGCAACGGCTGCAGGCAAGCCATTCAACCTCCAGCTCCATAAGAAGTTCAAAAGTGCCCTTTGTTGTTGTATGTGTTGGAGAATAGCAACACAAAACCTCAACTCACACTAAGGTGCATCAATTTGGGCGTCTGACAACAAATGTGTCATATATTGCTGCAAAGTAGAATTTCCCTCTATCAGTTTCCTCCAATGTTGCAAACACCAAAAGAATTGCCACTACAGAAACAAAATCAATCTTTTGCTACGCCATTTTAAACTTACTCTGCCTCAATCCATCCACAGAGAGTGAAACCTGAAGGCCCTGAATGAAATGATGTTGTGCCAGTGCCATTTGCAAAAAAAAAGGCTGACTTCAATACAAAGAGAAGCTCAATTGCATATAACAAATTGTTAAGTACCCAGAAATCTTAATACATAAATTACTGAAAGTCTGAAGAATTGGGAAAGAGAACCTACAGAATGATACATATACGGAGACTTTCCTTGACGCTCAAAATGCTTTGCCATGATTGCAAATTGAAGTGGGCCCCACTCTTCCTCCTCAAATATGTTCCCTATTGCAGTTTTATACAGCTGCCAAAAGAAATGACACCATTGAGGAGCTTTTAAGATACTTCACTAATTCAGTGGTTTCAGAAAGTCTTCCTAGTCGTCTTCCTTCAGGAGTCCAAAATGCCTCCAAAAAAACAATTGATATCTATGATGGTGCTGGACTTTATGGAAGAAGTTCATAGCCATTCTACCTTTGTAAGCATCCATCAGGAGTCCAAAATGCCTCAAGAAAACTCATTGGTATCTCTGATGACACTGGATTTTATGGAACAAGTTGATGAAAGGAAATACTCAAGACCCAGACTACAAATTGACAACTCAGGAGCTCAAACACAACCTCATAAACTCAGAAGGTGGTGAAAGCACACCTCAGTGGCATCAAAGAGAATATCAGTGCCTGCAGGATAAGAACTGTATGTCTGACTTATTCTTGGAACCCCTGACCTTGTGCTGCAGGCCAACCCCCAGGTCACACAACATGCATCTATTGCAATTGCAGAAATTTCTCCACAACAACAGTTTGATGGTAACATGACAAGTGCAATCATAACCTTATGGGAGTCGCTCACAAAGTGTCAGACCATCATGTTCATCATGAATAGCAGTGACAAGATGCTCTGAGTTCATAGTCATGATGCCTGACAGTGGGTGTAGATGAGTATGTAATAATTCCACCCAAAATTTCAGGCAAACCATTCTACAAAATCTGCATCCTGAGTTTTTTGTTGCAGTTCCTGAAGCAACAGGAAGACTCCATCATGATGTTGGCTAGCACTAAAGAGATGTAACAGCATCATACAGATTGTTTTTGTTTGGTAAGATGATGATCTTGCTGGTGGCCGAGGAGTTTCAATACCTGTTGAAGAGATTGTTGTCATTGCTACAGAAAGGACCTGAAGAAATTTTCTGGAGTTTACAATGAGAGAAACAAGGAGCTAACCTGATATTTGTATAAAAGAAGCTAAGCCCACTGAAGACCACAAAAAGGCCAGCATTTCGTAATCCCCTCCGCACTCGCCTCACCTCCCATATTGAACTTGTTGGTTTTGGCCTTGAAGCTCCTAAAGTCTACTTTCCATGCCACAGAAAGGTTTTACACATGTCAGAAACAGATTCGGGCATTGATGGTTTTGGCCTTGAAGCTCCTAAAGTCTACTTTCCATGCCACAGAAAGGTTTTACACATGTCAGAAACAGACTTAGAAATTGATGATGAGCTCACAGGAATGAGGAAACACAGGACATCTTCAAACCACAAATTGAGACCACGATCTTTACACCGTCTGATGATCGGCAAACTCTCTTTCAATCTATGCCTTGAATCATGACCACCAAGAAGAATCCAGCTCTTGAAGAAGACAAAAGACAGTTTGTTTTTCTAGGGTTCAATATCCCAAGCATTAAATCAGATCTGAAAATTGCTGCTGCTGCTGCTGATTCAGACATGTAAAATCCAGATTGAAACCCTTGAGAAACAAAAAAAAAAAAAAAAACGAAGATGCCATTGTTTTAATCACCGACGCAGAAGAGTTTATGATCCACGAAATCAAAAAACAATATAACGAACTTGAGATTACGCACCTCCCATATATTCCCTGATGCCATTGTAACGCTCCAATCTCTCGTGACGAAGAACAGAGGACGCCCATACCTGCAACTGCGTATTCTTCAAGAGTGAAACCCTAAACCTAAAACCCTAAAACCCTAAAACCAAACCTCTGAGAACGCCCGAGGAGCCTGGCGATTGCCGGCATATTCTCTCAAGATGCCGTTTCTTTTTTTGGCGAGGCACTGGCGAGGCACTCTTGGTGGGCTGCTGCTCTATTTACTTAGTTTTTTAACTATATAATTTTAATTTTTTGTTTATATTTATTTGCTTCTTCCTTTCTTTCTCTTCCTTTAAATTTTCTTCTACATAATAATCTGGAAAAAATATTTATTTATTTATTTTTAAAAATCCTTTGAATTAATTCAATACCTTCAAATTTTAATGGTTGTAGGTAATCAGGATTTTCCTTTTTTAAACTTTGTGAAATTGTGATATCCAAATTGTGGCAAAAGTTTCCAAAATTTAGCAAAATAATTCGAAATTTACACCAGGGAAAAAAAAATTCCAAAATTTTTGCATGAAAAAAAAAAAACAAAATTTGCTAGGAAAAAAAAATCATTGTTCATAATATGAAAACTCGAATTTTAATCCATGGTGTTAAGTTTTAACCTCATCTTGTTTTAATAACTTTCAATAGATACAAATTTTAGTGATTATTTTAGACAAATTTTGTTGATATCACAAAATTGAAGAAAAAACCCCAATTACATTATTAAATCAATCGTTATTTTATTTCAATGATGAAATTATATTTCACTAGTGATGTGAAATATCAACTTAAAATTTGAAGTAATAATTGGCAATGGGCATATAAATCGAAGGCCCATAATTATGTTTATAAAAGAAAGATAGAAAAAAAGAAAGAAACACTTTTGGTATAGTAAATGACATCATTTTAAAATAAATATACATTTAAAAAATAAAAATAAAATTTTAGACTTAAGTTTATGAATTGATTAATGAAATTATTGTGTTCAAACAGTTGATAAAAGAACAAAAAGGAAGGTTAAATATAATGCAAATATATTATTGAATGATGCTTTTCACTTAATGTTGGGTGGAATGCATAATGAAATGGGGACATGTTTTGTAATAATGGATGAAGGTTATAGTCCAAGTCGAGTTCATGGTTCATTGCAAATGAACCATTATGCAATTATTGGAAAACAACATGATAGAATGGATGTTGGCTAGGGAAATCAAGGAAGATGGCTCTACGATCATTGACATTGACTTCAAGAGAGGTGTCATGGTTATGAATGGTGTGACATGAATTGTTTCAAATACAACCATTAAATCCTTAACTAGCATTTCATAAGCTTGTAACATAAAAAAATTGAAACAAAACATTTGCCACGTAAAATTGATGATGTGTGTGATTGTAGGTAGATGAGTCGTGGGTTATATTTGTTTATTGACTTAGATTCTAAGAATTACATCATGTGTATATTATAATGGGTACAATCCCCTTAGGGAGAGAGTCTTTCTTCATGTGTAAAATGAGTTTTGATCTTGGAACCTTGTAGCAGTTTACAATTTACCTAAAATTTAGTTATGATATTAGCAACTTGATTATCAATGTTGATGTAGTCAATTGATATTTTTGTGTTTTCATATGCTTTATAACATTTTGGTTATCACCATAAATGACTATAGGATGATGTTGAGGAACACCCATGTTCAAAGACAAACGATAGAGCCAAATAACCTTTTGAGTAGCTACACAAGTAGCAAGATATTCTACTTCCATTGTTGAAATGGTTGTACATTTTTTACTATGACTACTCCATGTAATGGTATTGTTACCACAAGAGAACACATACCCAATGTGGGAAAGTGTCAAGGTTTGCTACATAATCCATATCACAAAAATCCTTAAGTTGATCAATAACATTAAGACCACAAAAAATAATACTATAATCCTAGGTACTGTTCAATTGTTTGATAGTAGTTAAATGCATTTTGTTAAGGATCCTCACAAAATCTTGTAATAAAATTCAAAACATATGTGATATTGAGATGTGTAAGGAGAAAAACAAATAGCAAACATCCAATGGCTTACTTACAAGGAATTCAAATAACCTCAACACAATTTTCTTTTTCATCTAGTCCATGTGAAAGATGAACATGGGAGTTTGTAGGAATAAAAACAAGTTTATTGTCATGTAAAACAAATAGTTTGAGAATTTTTGTCACATAACATTGTTGATGAAAAAAAATTAGATTAGCATCATGAATTTTGATGATCTGAAGCCCAACATAACATCACATATCTCCTTGAACAATTTTGAAGATACAATTAAAGTAATCAAACATATATTCAAGCTTTTGTTTGTTGATGTCTACATATAAACCATCATCAATGAAAATATCACATGTAGTCTTGATCTTATCCTTCTTGTAGTAAACATAGGGATCAACATTGTTTACATCCAAATTGTATTTCTTGATAAAACAATCAAATTTCTTGTTCCATTGTTTAGTAGCTTGTCAAAGACCATATAAGCTTTTATGAAGCCAATAGGCAAAAGTAGGATTTTGATAATCAATATAACCTTCAATTTACTAGATGAAAATTTATTCGTTAAGATCATTGTTCAAGAATGTCATTTTTACATCAAATTGTGCAAGTTTCATATTTTGAACATGTATCAACAAGAGGAAATACTCTTTAAATAAAATCATATTTAATTACAAGAAAGAAAATTTCATCATAGTTAATCTTTGTTTTTTGGGAATACCCTTTTGCATTAAATTCTGCAAGGTGTTGGGATTGGAAGCTTCATAATTATGCACATATGTACTAATTTCATCTTAAGGACTTGGATTTAAATTCTCAACCTCATTACGTAAATGAGTATGCAAATTATTTTGCATAACCCATTAAGGTAAAAACATTATGGACTTTGTAACTTGAACTTATGGACTTGCCAACTAGCAAATTGTTTGATATATGGACTTTGAAATGACCTAAATATTCTTAATATTCTCTATATGGACTTAGAATGCAACGACTTTTTATTTGATGAACACAAGTTTGAACACTTTTTATTTCAAAAGTTCACTATTGATAATGAATGCATTATTTTCAAAAAAAATTGTGCAAATGTCTTCATAATTAGATTGTTAGTCTACAACGAATCATCATTTAATGTATTTAAAATTAAATTATTCACCACAAGGATTTAAACACAAAGCACCCTACAAAAATTGTTACTTTGGCTCAAAAAATGGGCCACCATAGCTTGCATTCACCCAATGGATATAGTAATCTATTTAAAATCTTATTTAAAATAGCTAATTGGTTTAATTCTTAAGGTAACTACATGTTCTAATTATGAAAAGTTACTTAGCCTACTTTTGGACATCATAACCTTTTGATCATTTTGAGTTTAGAGGCCAAGTTTGAATAATTAGCTTTTTTGTTGTTATTTAATTTTGGGATGCACAAAAATGAGTGTGATGATTACTATCTTTAATAGGTGGTGCATTCAAATAATAACACTTGTTAAGGTTGGGCACTTTTATTAAAACCCTAAATATTTTTGTAATGAATTTTTGAAATGTAGTCCCGTTGTTGTTATTGGTGATTTTATTCTTTTGAATGTTGAAGAAGAAAATAAAAAGAAAACCAAGGAAAGTTGCAAAAAGTCATGAAAAAATAAGGAAATCAAAATTTTGGAAACAACTTGTTATTATCTAAAGAAAAAAAGTGAAGGTAACTTAGTGGCTATGGAGGAATACAAAAATGATAAACAAGGAAAAAGACACAAGAGGCAAGAAAAAGAAACAAGGGAATATAAGAAGGGTAAACAAAGAATTGTAAGGGGGACAAGAGAGAACAAAGAATGAAAAGTAAGGGGTGAATATGGATAGAAGGGAGCTAGGTTCCTTAAAAGGGCAAAACAGCTTTTGTTTTTGGGTAGAGGAATCAAGAATTAGAAATAAACACCATATTGGAAAGCTTGTGTTATTTGGATTTTGAAAAGAAAAATTGAACTTCAACCCAACATTATTTAGATAGATTTGTTTTGCTTGCTTTCAATAGTTCTATGTTATTTGACAAATTGTTGAAGTATAGTTTAGTGATTTTTTACAATTATCATGGCCAAAAACAACAAGGGAAATAATGTAAATGAAACAAAAGTCACATCAAACCCATCAAAGAGTAACTACATGATGAACTCAAAACTCACATAAAACCCACACAATAGGCCTCATGTATAAGGTGTTTATCAAACATTTAACATTTATAGTGAAATTACACTTCAGCATTTGATGACAAAGTTTTTTAAAAAATGTATGTCTACGGGAGTGGGTGGAAGTTAACAAAACTTGGGTACCAAATTTTTGGCTCTCATGATCACAAAATGGTAGAGGCATGGTTTCAAAGAATGACCAAACTTAGTGGAAGAAAATGTAATGCAAGATGCAAGCTCATCCATGAAAATCATGCATGAGGTAATATACACACACCAATTGAACATATTAGGTTTTTAAGAGCTCAACATTTGAACATGAAATCCTACTTTTTTTTGTAAACTTGAATTTGAAGAGAGGACAATAGCAGCACATTTGTATTGCACAAAACAATTATATTAGCATCCTTGTTATCTTTGTATTAATCTTTTTGAACTCTTGATATTTCATGTTACAAGTCTAACGTCTTTGTAATTTTTGTTCACTTGTTGGCACTGGTTGAATAAGTGCTTGTTTTGTGAATGGTGTTCTAAGCTTTCTATTTCCATTTCCTTGTTCAATTTTAATGCAATCAATATCATATTTCACTTGTAAGACTATGTATGGATTGTGAATTATTTGAAAAAAAATTGGAAACTCAACTTCAAAAATAGTTCAAACTTGTTCTTTAGCAAACATCTAAAATTTCAATGTTAAATGTCAATCATATCTTAGCAGTTCATTGACTTATGTAAACATATAATCCTTAGACCATGTGTTCAATTGCAGCAAAATGACTTGCACAATGAAGCAACCTAACATTTGTACATTCTTAAATAACCTTAAAACTCAAAACCCTAAACCCATTCATATGCATCCATCCATAGCAATTCAACTTTTCCCAAGAACACAAATGATGGGATTGATTCCCCACTTTAGGAAATTGGGATGAACAAGTTTGTGTCCTTGATTGGTATTGAACCACCTTTTTCAAAAATGGTTGAAGCACCCATCATACACAAAAATTCATGTAATTATTTCAAAAATGTGACCATGTGATTGAAAATATTCAAATACACATGTCACAATTAGTCCTTTTTTTTGTTTGAAATTTTGTGTAGATTATGTGAAAAATAAATATGAAAAAAGAATATTCAATCACTTTTTGTTTTTGAAAAGAGGGAGGTTGTGGGAATGTGGTGCATTGTACGAACATGTTGCTTACTTGTTGACATTTGTAAGTTGTAGATTAGCTAGTGTATTTCTTTCGTACTTAATTTTAGTTAAACCCTAGTGAAACAATTGAGGTTTATAAGTTGTAGATTAGCTAGTGTAATTCTTCCATGTTTAATTTTTGTTAAACCTTGGTGAAAGTGTTGTTACTCCAATTTGGGTATGAACATGGTGGAAAGGGGATAAGGAAAAACTTTTAAGGTTGGAGATGATTAATTGACCAAATACAAAGGAATCCATAGATTCTTGGTTGAAATGTTATATAAAAAAAAAGGACTTGAACTAACACCATGTAATGAATCTAACTGAGTTATCCACAAAACAAACCTTCTAAAAATACCAAAATTGGGCTGGCAAGGACCCCAATTTGTCAAGTAGATAATGAACTTGGACATATTACATGTGTGTTGTTATTATGCTTAGCACCAAGTTTATAGTGATTTCATCTTATCATTTGAGAGTCAACATCCCAACATTACTTAGATAAGTTTGTTTTGCTTGCTTTAAATAGTTCTATGTTATATGATAGATTGTTGAAGTATAGTTTAGTGGATCTTTTACAATTACCATAGCCAAAATAACAAAGGAAACAATGCAAATGAAACAAAAGTCACATCAAGCCCATCAAAGAGTAATCACATGACGAACTCAAAACTCGCATAAAGCCCACACAAAAGGGCTCGCATCTTAGGTGTTTGTCCAACATTTATAGTGAAAGTAGGTTTCACCAAGATGACAAAGTTTCTTAAAGAATGCATGTCCGTGGGAGTGGGTGGAAGTTAACAAAACTCAAAGTTAACAAGCTCATTTGGTGTTAGTATATTGCCTCCATGCATGAGCTTGCATCCAACATTGCATTTTCCTCCACTAAGTTGGGTCATTCTTTGAAACCACACCTCTACCACTTTGTGATAATGAGAGCTGCAAAGTTGGTAAAATTTAACAAATTGAGTTTTGTTAAGCTTTTTCTTGTAAATTTGAATTTGTAGAGAGGACTATAGCAATGCATTTGTATTGCAAAAAAGCACTTACATTAGTGACATTGTTAGCTTTGTTTTAAGCTTTTTGAGTTCTTGACATCTCATGTTGCAAGTCTACTCTCTTCATGTTGTTTGTTCACTTGTTGGCAATGGTTGAACAAGTGACTGGTTTTGCAGACACTTTTCCAAGCTTTCCATTTCCAATTCCTTGTTCAATTGCATGAACTTGTGCAATGTTTTTTATTCAAGTTGAATGCAATCATTATCATATTTCACCTGTAAGACTATGTATAGATTGAAAATTAGTAGAAAAAAGCTCTGGAAACTCAACTTCAGAAGCAGCTCAAACTTTTTCTTCAGCAAGCATCTCAAATTTCAATGTTAGATGTCAATCATCCCTTCACAGTTCACTAACTTCTGTAAAAGTAGAATCCTCAGACCATGCTCTCTCAGTTACAGCCAAGTGACTTGTAAGATGAAGCTACCTTGCATCTAGACATCCTTAAACAACCCTAAAACCTTAAACCCATTCATATGCATCCATCCATAGCAATTCAACTTTTTTCAACAACACAAAAGATGGGATTGATTCCCTAGTTCAGGAAATTGGGATGAGCAAGTTTGTGTTCTTGGTTGGTATTGAATCAAAATTGTGTGAAGCACCAAAGAGATTTCAGTGGTCTCCTGAATATACAATAACATGAGAACCACAGAGCTCCTATTTCGGTGACTAAGCTAATCACTTGACTATTCACTGATTGGACAAGATAGGGCAATTTGAACCACCCCCAATCAAACCTCAAGGAAACTGTGTATGCCCAACAAGTTTTTTCTAGAGTCTTGAGTAAACCATGTATTGCCCACCAAGTTTTTCCTAGAGTCTTGAGCAAACCATGGATCGCCCATCAAATATTTCCTAGTCTTGAGCAAACCATGGATTGTCCACCAAGTTTTTTCTAGAGTCTTTCCACCCGTGGCATAAACATTGTACACATAAACTACACCATAAACTTCTTGTCTATTTTGCATATTTGGACTAAACATACTACCACCTACCCTCCAAATCAATCCGAAGCAAACAAAATGCTCCAGTTTGTTTTCTTTTTTCATCTTTGCATTCTGCAGTTGATTCACTAAGCTGACCCCAAATTTTTTTGGGTGCAAACAACTCAGTCAGAGCATTGTGAAGTAGTTGTCTGAAAGCTTGACACATAATATTGCATCCAAAGTGGAGCAACTTTAGACAGACACAACTTCAAGGTTCTCGGGCTTGAATGTCTCAGGTGGTGTCAATTCAGTAGAGCTCGTAACACTGGCCCCGCCTTTGCTTTTGGGTTTCACATCTGTAAGCATCTGGACGACATCCCGCATTGTTGGTCGTTCTATAGGCAAATCGCTTGAGCATAGTAGTGCCACTCTGAGGACCAACATCACCTCCTGCTTTTACATTTCAAAAGCAGTGACATTTAGGCAAAAGATGAAGCAGACTCAAGCATTTTCTGAAAAACTGGTTCCTTAAAAACTCTTCAACATGGATCCAGAGGTTTAAGAAAACTTGAAGTAAAGGGGGAAAAAAAAAAACTTGTGGGTCTGGGTTGGTTGACAAGCATAAGCTTGAAGCAATCAAATTCATGCAACAACATCATAAATCCATTGCTAGTAAGAAGTACACAGAAAGGATATCAATTGGAGAGAGACACAGAGAGAGAGAGAGAGAGAGAGAGAGAGAGAGAGAGAGAGAGAGAGAGAGAGGTGTTATGGAGTGACAAGTCTAGTCAGGCCTGACCTGAAGTGGGACCCCTACTCCACCCATTCTTGGGTCCAATACTTCAAGAACACCATCCTTCGTCTGGATTTTACGTCGCACCCATTGGACAATATCAATGCCATCTCCATATTCAGCCTCAATTGGTCGCTTCCCAGTCAAAAGCTCCAAAAGCACCACCCCAAAGCTGTAGATGTCACTTTTCTCATTGACTTTCAATGTGTATGCATATTCTGCAAGTACCCAAAATCCAATCTTGTCCTCAGGAAAAAGAAAAGAAGAAAAAAGAGAAGACACATCGAGCATTCAATATACATAACATTTGCATTTGAGGTTTTGTTGAACTGTATACTGTTTGTTTGTTCAGCCCTTAACCCTAAACCCTATTGATTTCAATGAATACCAAGAAGCCAACTTCAAAACCCCACCCAGCTTGTTCCAGCTTTCAGTATGCACACAGATTCAAGGTTACAGTTTTAAGATTGAACTGAACTATTATGGGTTGACAGAGGAAAGGCATTTCTATTACCAGGAGCAATGTAACCATAAGAGCCAGCAATTGATGACATTGACTCCGATTTCCCAGAGTCCTGAAACAGTTTGGCCAACCCAAAGTCAGCCACATGCGCCTGGAACGAGGAATCGAGGAGAATATTATTGGATTTGACATCCCGGTGTACAATGAGCGGGGAGCAGTCATGATGCAAATAGCACAGACCATGAGCTGCCTGAACTGCAATGTTGTACCTGCCACAGTTCAAAACACAAGGTTAATAATACTTAAGTGTTAAAAGACTTTTGGCTATGAGGAAAATGAGAGTTTGTAAAAAAAAAGGGCAGTCCTGAAGGGTTAAGAAAGAAAGGAAAGAAACATTGGAGACCTGGTTTCCCAATCTAAGTTCTGTGATCTTTCTTTGTTGTGAAGAAGCTCCCCAAGGCTTCCATTTGGCATATATTCATACACCAGCAAATTCGTCTCGTGGTTTGAACAAAAGCCCAACAGCCTCACAATGTTTCGGTGACGTATTTTCCCTAGCGTTTGAATCTCAGCTGAGAACCCATGGTCATGTGATGCTCCTTTTCCCTCCCCTGCCAACCGCTTCACTGCTACAATTGATCCACTTGGCATTACACCTTTGTATACTGTCCCTGCACCACCTCTGCCTATTATATTGTCCTCTGTCAAGCAATCCAACACCTGCAAAAAACAAAACAAAACTATGGTTTAGGGCTTAGGGTTTAAGATATCAGATTCTGTGCAGCTGATCAGAATCGGGTTTGCTGGAAAATATATGCAAGTAGAATCTCACTGATCCCTTACCTGAGATGCTGTGAAATCCAAACGTTGGAATGCAGTGAGTTTCCAGGGATGAGTGGTTGATTGCCTCTGACAATACTTGGAAGCATTGCAATGACTTTTCCGCAGATACCAACACACACCAATTACCAGAACGAGGAAGGCTGCAGAAAAGAGCGCTCCCACTAACCACGCCAACAGATTCGAGTTTCCTCTCGACCTGCCATGAGATGAGCTTGATGCTCCTGCTGCTGCTGCTCCTCCTACTGCAGCACACGATTGCAGAAGTCCCCCACACAAATACGGGTTGCCCGCAAATGCAGATATATTATATGAGCTGAACTGTGGGATTTTTCCAGAGAGATTGTTATACGAGAAATCGATGATACTTAACGTCTGGAGCAGCTGGAGTTGAGGGGGAATTTGTCCACTGAGATCATTATGAGACAGATTCAACAAGTAAAGATCTGGAATATACTCAATTTCTGGTGGAATTTGTCCAGTCAAATCATTCTGGCTTAAGTCAAGCAGTCCAAGGTTCTTGCAATTAGCTATTTCAGGGGGAATGGAACCCGAGAATCTGTTGTCACTCAGATCCAGTATATTCAATCTCAGCATGTCACAAATCTGGGGCGGGATCGATCCATTGAATTCATTCCCAGAGATGTAAAACTGCTGAAGACTGGGGAGATTTCCAATACTCTCTGGTAACTCATTTGAGAGCTGATTGTCAGAGAAATCTAGAAACTCCAATAGAGGTGAGTCAATAATCTCCGATGGAATGGGACCTGTGATCTGGTTACTTTTGAACTCTGCCATTGAAATGTTTGGGAGGCCAAGTAACCCCAACGGGATTGAGCCATTCAGAGAGTTGTAACCAAGGCGCAGTTTTGACAAGCTCTGACAGTTTCCGATGCTGTCAGGTATTGGTCCCGTGAGGTTGTTCTGATCTAGAATCAGCCATTGAAGGTTCTGACCAATACAAAGGTTGATTGGAATCGTCCCATTGAGAAGATTTGAGGAGAGGTCCACATGTGTGAGATTCATATTCTCCCCGAGCGTTGGCGGAATGTTTCCTGTCAGATGATTCTGCCACAGATATAGCACCTGCAAATGCAGATTGCATTTTTCGAGCATCAGAAAGTTACCACACGATGATGATGATGATGTTGTGATGATGGCACAAGACCCCAAGAACATCAATAGAATTTCATGGGCTAAAAAACTATGGCAATCTCCATTGCAGACTTATGATTTTGGTGAACAGGAAAAAAACTGCAACTTACCTGTAAATTGGGGAGGTTGCCAAGGAACGAAGGAATCGGGCCTTCAAACTGATTGCTCATCAGGCTCAGAAGCTCGAGTTTTTGGAGATAGACCAAGGCAGGAGGTATTTCTCCACTGAAGTTGTTGTAAGACAGGTCTAGTGACTTCAAGTTCAACAGATTCCCAATCACAGCTGGAACAGGACCTGTCAGATTGTTCAGCTGGAGAAACAAGCTGTCCAGATTTCGAAGGTTACCAAGCTCAACAGGCAAGGCTCCAGTCAACCCACAACTCCCAAGATCCAGCCGCACAAGGTTTGTGAGATTCCCCAACGATGCTGGAATTCCAGATGAATAATTGTTGAAGTACCCCAAATACAGTTGCTGCAGCTCTGGTACCAACCAAGCAACAACAACAAAAGAGACTAATTACAACATTGATGACATAGTGGCATGATTCAAAACTGGAATTGCATTGTTGATTGCATATTCTGAAGTACATTACAAACTAAGTGCACCCATTACAGTACTGACCAAGTTGATGGGTGTTGGGGAGAGTGAGTAGGCACCTTGAAGTTGTCCAAGTTCACTTGGAATAGGTCCAACAAGGTTGTTGCCATTCAGACCCAGGTAGATGAGACTCTGAAAGCTACCGTATTCAAGAGGAATCACCCCTGTGAAGTAGTTGCCAGCCAAGCTCAAATGTTGAAGTGTGGGTATACGCCACAAATCCCCCGGCAACGGCCCTGAGAAATTGTTGTTATAACAGTCTAGCACCTGAAATGAAACAGAAAGAAACAATGACACAAGAAGGTCAAGTGCTTGCAAAAATTAATTAAAGAAAGCAACCCCGTTGTTGCAACTTAACTGCATTTGCACATCAATTGCAAACTCCTACCAAGTCCCAGATTTTGCTATGTACTTTGAACCTGAGAAGTTTATTGCCTTCTGCTATATCTTCTTCAAATGCTTCTAAAACATCAAGAACTTCATCTTTCAATTCCCTTCTCGTTCATTAAGGTCCGGGGTGGCAAATTATGTCAATTTATTTTCCCACATTATATGACATAATCTTCCAGTGATCATCATACACTCATTGCAGTGACCAAATGTCTGTTGCACATGAATTTTTATTTGTTTTAAACTCGTTGAAATCTACCACCTCAGTCCTTAATGTCAAGGAAGGGCCAAAATACTAATGTGCATATGATACACATATACTGCACATAAAATGCACATATCACCATATCTAACAAATATAAACATACCCAATCAAGTATAATGTGGCATTACATATCAACATTGAACCAGCTGCACAAAATGCATAGACATCAAACCAGTTACAAAAAGAGCAAAAAAATTGGCAGATCCTGCACAAAGCAATCCATTTTCAAAGGACCCAAAAAGAAGGTGCACAAACAGCACAAACAGACTGCAGGCAGACAACCCAGGGGGGAAGCTCTCAGACAATCCATGAAGGTTAGTAATAGGAAGTAACAGTACAGTACCAAGTCTCATACCCAGTTTCATGCAAGGATTTGAAGATGCAAAACAAACAAACAAACAAACCCAAAGAAGTAAGTACTGGAGGACATCCAAAAGTAATAAAAACGCAACAGCAAGAGAGCTAGAAAATTTTGTGAAATTTTGTTTGCTCAAGAAAATTGTGAAAGAATGATGGTGTCTTTGTCTCTCCCCAAAAACACAAAAAAATACAAAATTCAGACAGAAACAAACACGCACACATGCACACAGAGGAAGGGAAGGAAGGAAGGAAGGACGGAAGGAGACAGACAGACATTTGCTGCGACGTGTACCCACCGACCCACTACCCACCTGGAGATTTTGGAGCTGAGAGAAGTTGGATAAGAAAGGGTTGCTGAAATTGTTGTTGGAGATGTTGAAATACTGAAGAGCAGAGAGGGAGAGAATCTGGGGAGGAAGCTCGCCAGTGAAGTTGTTGCAATCCAGGGAGATGTTGAGGAGGTTGGGAAGGTTACCCAAGTCTCCAGACACAGAGCCTGACAGGTTCATGGTGGAAAGGTTGAGTGAAATCACACTGCTCATATTGCTGTTGCATGTGATCCCAGTCCACGTGCAAGGACTAGTGCTCACTCCTCCATTCCCTCCTTGTTGTTGTTGTACCCAGTTCTCCAAATGGCCTCCAGGATCGTTGATGCTGGATTTCAGAGCTAGCAGAGCTAGAGCTTCATTGGAGATCTGACCAAGAACTGCTGCACCCATTTGCAAGACAACAAAGAGCTGCACAGAAAACCAGAAGTGGGGACTCCTACTCTTGTGATACATGTTCAACAGCTTCTTTGAGTAGCAGCTCCTCCTCTCCATCTCTTCTTCTTCTTGCCCCCTCCTCTCTCTTTCTCTATGTTTTCTACACATTTGCGGAGCTACAGATTGAGCCAGACTCTTAAGTTCTGTCTTGGGTCCTAACTGGAACTCTAGCTCAGCTCATGAAGACTACTGAGACCCACTCTCAGCTTCTGAGCTGCTCAGCTTCTTCCCTCAGAAACAAGAGCTGTTCCTCTTCTGCTGCTGCTCAGCAGCTTCAGATCCTAGCTACACATCTTACTGGAAACGGATAGTCTCTGGCATTGTTGTTCTCTACAGCAACAAATGCATGCAACAACACCTCTCTCAACCCACAAAAATCCAAACAAGAGAGAGACACAGACACAGACACAGAAAGAGAGAAATGAAAAAGGAGACAGATACTCAACACTCTTCACACGCTTCTCCACTAGATTACAAATCTGCAAAACATTTCCCACACAACTATGAAATCACTGATCTTCAAAACCTGACAAGAGCAACAGAGAACACATTCACACACACACAATCAAACTACAACACCAAATGTACTCAAAACTTGCAACAAGTGCTTCAAGACAGAGCCACAACAAAATGAAAAACAACGACAAAAACTGCTGATGCTGCTGCTGCTGCTGCTGCTGCTGCTATTGTTGCTGCTGCAGAGAGACTACTGGGTCAGTGAGAAAAGATTCACACAATTGTATTTTGCTGAGTGTTTCAAAAGCTCTCTCTAGTGGGTGCAAGACACAAAAGAAGAGAGAAAAGCTGCAGAGGTGAGAAAGCTGGGAATCTATCATGAGCTGATGGGAAATGATGATGGCATTGTTCACTTACTACACACTCCTGCAGCTGCAAAAAACATGGAAGACAACAGAAGAGAGAAAAAAGAAGTCAGGAAAGAAAGAAACAGACACAACCAAATGGGTGCATCTCTTGGAGCATCAGGCCTTCTTGTCCTTTGTCTTCTTCTTCTCTGACAAAAGCCTGCTTGCCACTGCACCCAACACTAGCAGTACTTGCTGCAGAGGAGACTCTTCTCTCTCACTCTCCCTCCCTCTCTCTCTCTCTCTCTCTCTCTCTCAAATACATGTACATACATACATACATACATTTATACATGTATGTATAAGAGTGTGTATAAAATACTCTCTCTCACTCACTCTCTCTTTTTCTCTCTCTCTCACATGCATACACACATGCATGCATATATGCATATATACATACATGCATATATCTGCACATACGTGCTTCGAACAAAAGGATTCATACCCTTACCCATGGGTTCTTTCTTTTTAAAAAATAGAGAACCGCCCAACATGGGTATCTATCTACCTTCTTTGTGTCTACTCAAAAAACCACAACTATACTTTGTGCCTAATTTATACTTGTGTGTGATTCTTTTTTATTATTATTAAAAATGGGTTTTTTTTAAATCTACTGAATTTTTTTAAAAAATTATTGAGTTTTTAATTATGGGTATAAATGGATTCTGCAGATAGACATTGAAGATTTCTTATCTTTTTTTGCAATTATGGAAATTACTATGATCTCCCTTCTTTTAAGCAATTCAAAGTGAAAGAGAGAGAGAGAGAGTTAGTAGTGAAGGTAAGACTTGTTTTTATTAATATACAATTGTTTTTTGGTTTGTTTATAGTAGAGTACATTTTCACAAAACTTTTAAAATTTTAAGATCTTGATTAATGCTTTATTGTGGGTACAAAATTGGAATGGGTCTTCCTAAAATAAATTGAAGATATATATATATATTTTTTATTTTTGTATCTTATTTTTTGCAATTTAGGAAATTTTATGTGCTCCCTTCTTTTAAGCAATTTTGGAGTGAATGAGTAAAGTAAAGTATAGTTTGGATTTTTATATTATAATATGTTTTTGCTTTGTGATAATTTGAGTTTCTCACAAAGTTTTTTAATGTTTGAATCAAGGTTTCCAATGTCTCTATTATGCAACATGAGACACTATCCCATGACATCCCCAATAGGGGTGTCCCTAGTAAATTTTAGTTTTGCAATGGTGTTTTTTTTTGGGTTTGGGGGACATCCCCTCCAAGTTCATGGTTACATCGAGACCAATGGGATGATGGCAAGGCCAAAGACGATGGGAGAAGCAATGAGAGACATCAAGGGGTGATCAAGGATGTTGAGGAACGACACCAAAGGTGACAAGGGTCGATGGGGGCAAGAGAGGTTGGACAATGTTGGATTAGGGGTGGGAAAACAACATGACGCACCCAACCACATCAAGACCATGTTTTCATTAGAAGAAAAGTTGTTGTTTGTAATTAATTTGTATAATTAAAAAATGTTGCTAACAACTGAAAAAATAATTATAAACAACATTTTTAAGTTAGAAATAATTTATTTAGTTACAAAAAATAATTGTCAATAACAATTTTTCTTCTAATGTTTTCGGTAGATTTTATTTTTGATATTTTAACATTTTTTTAATTCATAAATGGTATGAACAAAGTTTTAAATGAACTCAAACTTCTATTTTGTGCTTATGTTTTGTTAATTTCTTCATAAAGAGAGTTTTTGTTTTCTACCTATTTTCTTGAAGTTTTTGATTATGTCAAAGACTTGGAAGAAGGCCAAGAAATTGAACTACCCGGACAGACAGATAGACAACACTGTTGCTTTAATATATAAGATAAAATGGTTTCAATTTTTTTTCAAAAAATGCAAGCCTTGATGTGTTAACCATTTGGTTGAACATCCTCCCTTGTGTTATTCTTATTAACGATTAAATCATGTTTTGCACCCAATTTTGTGCATGTTTGTTTATTGGTTTTCTTTTGCACACGATGTTATTCATTTTCAAAATATTATTCTTTTATGAAATCAATAAAATAAAAAAAGCAATAAAGTTTTCTTTTAAATCATGCCTTGTTGGGCTTGATTTTCACCTTCCATTTGGTGCCTCATCTTGTTGTAGTCGTTTACAAAGTCTTGCCATAAGTGATCAAGTTTTGAAAACCTAAAATCAATTTTCTGCCATCAACTTTTTTTCAAGCCAAAGGCTACACACCTATAATCTATGTTATCAATGTTCATCACAAGCTTCCAATTTCATGAAATTTGAATAAAATCCATGAAAAAATCATGAAACAAAATGTTTGTGCAAAATTTGTGAATTTCAAAGTGTAAAAATGACACAAAAAATAAAATTAAAAAATATATATATATGATGTGTATTTCTTATGTACGATGTATTGATGTGAGATATGTATGATTTGCATTTTAACTAAATCCATGCAATTATCATGATATAATTTTGCATAAAATTATGTGATTTTTGTATGAACCTATGAAAATTGAATTTTACATAGAATTTTTATAAATCCATGAAGTGTGGTAAATTTGTAATGTCATATTGATGTTGAAGAAGGCCCAAAGGGGTTATGGGGGTTATAGACTAAGGGTTAAGGGCTTCAAGTTGCTAATTTTTATTTTGTTTTTCTTTTCATGATCAATTTCCATTTTGTTTATTAGGAAGACATCGTTGACATCAAATGTAAAAGAAACTTGACTTGCCATGGTTGCAATGCTCCTATAGTTCATTGTTATTATCTTCCCCTTAGATAATTTTGTATTTTAGACATGCATTTGAGCAAGATAGTCATAGGCATAGGGTCCATAAAAATGGCACCATTAGATGGTTCATCCAAATCATTAGGGTACACCAAGGGCTAGGAAATGGGGGTTATAAAACAATCATAGCAAAAGCCAACAATAATCCTCATTATTAATATGATTTTTTATAAAAAAATCCAAAGAAGGGGCCACAAGTATGTGTTGCACTCCTCTTCCTCTTGTCATTGTCATTTGCAATGAAACTAAAAAAACAAAAGAAATATGATTAGGTTGTGACCTGCAAAAAAAAAAAAAAAAACCCCAAAAAAACAAAAGAAGGCACTCCTCCTTTCATTGTTGGTATTGTTGATTTCAATGAACCCAAAAATTATAAAAAATACCCAAGGGAGTGCAATCTACAAAAGTAAAAAAAGATTAAAAAAAGATTAAAAGCATACTTTGCAAATTTAATCTTTTTTACGTGGAAAAAAACAAGAAGAGGTGTTTTTGTTGATGTCATTGTTGTCTATGATGAAGTGAAACACCTAAAGGGCCGTAAGTTGGAAAATATGAAAAAAATAAAATAAAATAAAATAAAACACACACACACAAGGAGGGGGTTTAATTCCATGTTATGATCTCCTTTTCTTTCTAAGAACTTTTGCAAAGTTGTAAGCAACAAAAAGAACTAAAAGAAGCTCCTTATCAACCTAATACAAAAAAAACCTTTCCTAAGTTTTCTTGTACCTACTATATTAGCAACAACTTACCGCAAAAAAAAAAAAAAAAAAAAAAAAAAAAAAAAAAAAAAAAAAAAAAAAAAAAAAAATAAAAAAAAAAAAAAAAAAAAAAAAAA
>Ga0116227_10007247_pt1 | contig 21798 bp, 20 predicted proteins | sample S1TSphgellanicum_FD_89693 | JGI IMG/M metagenome (GOLD analysis project Ga0116227, IMG submission 89693) | Host-associated microbial communities from peat moss isolated from Minnesota, USA - S1T2_Fb - Sphagnum magellanicum MG | ecosystem: Host-associated > Plants > Peat moss > Unclassified...
ATTTATCAGAACTCTCATACGAGCTTTTAGATCCACTAGGTCAATTTTAGTGTATAGAGTTGAGAAATCAAAAGACTGCAACAGAAGTGGGGAAGCTTTATCAATTTCAGATCTCGAACGATTTATTACCTCCACCACTGCTGTAGAGTCATTGAGAATCCAACTCCTATCATAAGGAACATCTGCTTTTTTGAGTTTAGACACCCAAAGGTCATTGACCGTAGGAAACATAGCTTTGAAGAAAGAACACAGCCACTTAGAAACATCAGTCAGAGAAGTAGAGCTGGCTGCACAGATAAATCTAGGTTTAATTGGGTTACTCAAATGGCAAAATATCTTGCGATGCAAAAATGATAGATACAATATGGAACCCCAAAAACTAAAAAACTCAAGATCACATGAGAACCAATTGCAGCAGGCAGGTTTGCCCAAACACACCAGCCAACCAGCACAAACAACACAAAGACAAGTCCAACAGAGTAGTAGTAGATGCAATAATGTGCTTCTTCTTCAAGTCCTCTACCCCTGCTGCAGCAGCAGAAATTGTATAAAAACTCTTATAATTATTCAAAATTGAGGCAGCATGACAACTCCTGTAGATAGAGAGGGATAGAGCTCAGTTCTTAATAAGAAGTAGGTATACTTCATAAGCCCAAAAAACCCTAGCTGCAATCCACAAGTCGAAAGAGTTCTGATTTGTTCACCAACTGTGGCGAAGAACACAAAATACTCTAATCCAAAAAGCAGCAGCGTTTGCAACAACTGCAACGAAGTTGAGAGTACACTACTATATCTTGTTGAATGCCACAATATCACAACTCTGGATGTAATCACTGGCAGGCTCAACAGAGAGATAATCCTCGATCAAGTTATCAGGTGACACTTTGTCATCTTCAATGGTCATCATGATTTGAAGTTTCTTGATGCCATAGCCGACAGGTACAAGCTTGGAAGCTCCCCAGAACAGACCGTCCAGTTTCACAGCTCGCACTTGCTCCTCAAGCTTCGTCATGTCCGTCTCATCGTCCCATGGCTTCACATCAAGTAACACAGAGGATTTCCCTATCACGGCCTTCTTCCCTGATGCCTTTTTGGCCGCCTCCCGCTGAGCGGCCGCCGCCTTCTCCTCTTCCGTCTCCTCTCCAAACAGATCTAGGTCATCATCATCCTCCTCTTCCTCCTTTGCAACCGCAGCCTCTTCGGCGGCTGCAGGAGGAGGAATGGCAGCCACTTCCGGCACCTCCTCCTCCTTCTCCTCCTCCCGGGTCTCTAGGGATCCTCCACTACCACCACCAACATGCACTCCGACACCATGACCAGGAAATTTGGAACCCAGAGAATGACTAACCTTAGAGTACCAGCGAGAAGCATGAGGAAAAGCTGAGGCAGGGGGAGCAGCCGAGAGGGCACCGTAAACAGCCAGGTCGTCAAGGGAGGCGTGATGACCGGAAACAAAAGTGCGGCTGCTCAGAAACGCATCCAGCTGCTGCAAACCCTCCGGGGTCGAAACATCCTTGAAAACAATGGCCATTTCTGGAAAATATTACAGAAACTCAAGAGCGTGAAAACACGAGAACAATAACGAACAAGAAGAGGGTGGGAGGGAGGGAGGGAGGTGCGGCGCTGCAAGCGACGGCGATGGCGGCTCTCGTCGTTCTCCCTGCCATGGCCTCCTCCTCTTCCTCTCTTCCCTTCTTTTTTCACGTCCCAAATCAAGGTCCTGATAATTTCGAGACCTGAAATCCCCTACTTCATTGTCTCCATGTCCCTAACACAGATCCCTCGTTTCTTGAGACCTGGATTTTGTCCTCTGTTGCCATTGCTTTTTCTTCTAGTTCCAAACCCCAGGTCCCGATCTTTTCGAGACCTGAAATCTCCTCGTCATCTGACGATAGATTGGTCTCCATGTCCCTAACACAGACAGACCCCTCATTTCTTGAGACCTGGAATCTCCTCCTCTGCTGCCATTGCATTTTTTTCAGGTTCCGATACATTCGAGACCAAATCCAGGTCTCCTCATCATCTGACGATACCTCCTGTCTCCATGTCCCTAAACAGACAGACCCCTCATTTCTTGAGATCTGAAATCTTGTCTTCTGTTGCCGTTGCTTTTCTTATGGTCCCAAATCCAGGTCCCGATATTCTCGAGACCTGAAATATCCTCGTCATCTGACGATAGATAGGTACTTCCTTGTCTCCATGTGCCTGAAAAGACAGACCCCTCATTTCTTGAGACCTGGAATCTCCTCCTCTGCTGCTGCCATCGCTTTTTCTAGTCCCACAACCAGGTCCTGATATTTTCGAGACTTGAAATGGCCTCCTTAGTCTCCGCGTCCCTAAAACAAACCCCTAATTTCTTTTGAGACCTGGAATGTACTCTGCTGGAAAACTTTTTTGAATCCCAAAACCAGGTCCTGATATTGTGAACACCTTGAAATCTAGTCATCTCACGAGGTTTCCTTTGTGTCCGACGTCCCTAACAAAAGACCCCTAATTTTCTTGAGACCTGGAAACCTCGTCCATTTGCTGCCTATTACTCTTTTCTAGTCCAAAACCAGGTCTTGATTTGTTTTGAGATCTGGTGGAGCTCATATAATTAATTATTGCCCCAAGCCAATGGGGGCGCATGTATAGATTTTGGGTGCACCCATCCAATTGATGGGTTATTTTGAAGTCGACCCATCTACTTGTTGGGTTTGTGGGTATATCTTTTTATATATACCCTCCAGGTATGGGTAATAGTATATACCTTACCTTAACTTAATTTTTTTAAAACTAATATACTCTAATGAAGCGCATACTTGAATATATACATCTGAAAAAAAAATTATCCTATTGATGTCATTGGGTTTATGTAAGATATACTCATATAATTAGGGTAAAAAAATTAAAGAGTAAATTCCATTGTATTTGAAAATTGTCCTAATAATTTCAAAGTGTAAACATTTTTTATTATTATTAAACAAATTTTTAAAGTACATACCCATTTTCTTACCCCAATCTTGGATATATGATGACAATTATTCACACTCTATTCATCTATCCAAAATTATAATGTTTTACACTCAGAACCTAACCTGATAGGAAAAAATGAATCCATATACAGTAGGATATCATGGGACCTGAATGGATTCAGCAACAAACTATCGAACAATTAATTAAATCTCAAATTTTATTAATTTTGAAAATTTGAAATTGTCAACTAGTAATGTTTATACAAAATAATAAACAAGACTTTACTTATTGTGTGGGATAGTTTAAGTGTGTCTAGACTGTCATTCTTAAATTCAAGAATTGGCAAGTCTAAAATTCAAACCCAACAATCGAATACTTCAAATTTTAATTTTATAATATTTATTAAAATTTTAGCACAATTTTTTTTAATTCAAAAAAATAAGAAATAATTTAATTCATATTGAAACCATTCATGTGTTACAATAAATCAAAAATAGTATGGTAGACAAGCCAATAACCAAACATATAAGGATTAAATTAAACATGGTGCAATGGTTAACATTTTTTTGGTCGTGAGGTTTAAAGACAAAATGTGCCCCATCTTTGGGCACACTTATAGCAATTTAAATTGCCAAATTTGGTGGAAGTATGACTAAGATATATGCCTCCCTAAAGGCATGTGGGTTTCATTTGCTAGAAAAAAACATAACAAACATTTGCCAACCCCATTCACAAACACTTTGCACCTTGTAATTGCATGTTTAATATTTGGAAAATGAATGAGCTTTCATTTATAGATCAACTAGATGAAATTGAAAACCAATTTATTCTTTTTGTAAAAATGGTTTTAATAATCCATTGGTCTACATCTCCCAAAAAAATGGTCAAACAAATTTATGGTTATGGGTAAGGGCATGTTTCAGTAACCCTAAAAAATCAAGCAACACTACCTATTAGGTTTTTGGGTTCAAGCTAGGATCTTCTCTATAATTGGTTCGACTAAATGTGTGTTCCCTCTTCATTTCCTAGCATGTTTGTTCAATGCTTACAATAATTGTCTTCCCCTTTCCAAGACTACCGTTTTTTTTTGTTTGGTGCATTGGACGAAAATTTTCACTCCTCTTGTGTTTTGTGTGCAAGTATGGTTGCAGAAGAAAGTTATGTGTTGGTGAACTTTTGCTCCTCTTCCAATCGTCTTCTTTCGGTGATGATATGTGGTAATTCTTGAGGATCAATGCTCATATTAGAATAATTCATCACCTTCTTTGTGGAGATTGTCTTCTTTCTAATGATACAACTCCTTGATTTCTGTCACCCTCTTCCTGGTCTTATTTGTCCCCTTCCACAATAAACATTTTCTTATTAATCTTGGTGGCCCCCTTCCTGGTGATCGTTTCCTTGAACTTTGCCACCTTCTTCTTACTTTTCATTGTCCCCTTCCTAGTGATCGTCTCTTTGAACTACTACCTTTTTTTTCATCTTGGTCATTCCCTTCCTAGTGATCCTTCTTCTTGAGTTCTACCGCCCAATTTCTGATCTTGGTCATCCATTTCTTGGTGGTCCTCCTCCTCCCCTTTATGTCACCCTCCTCCCCCCCTTGGTCATCTTCCTTGAGCTTTATCACCCCTTCCTAGTGAAACTCCTCCTTGAGCTCTTTCACCCCTTCTTGGTGATCCTCATCCTTGAGCTCTACCGCCCTCCTCCTAGTCTTAGTCATCCCTTCCCTGGTGATTGTCTCCTTGAGCTCTATCGCCCTCTCCCCCCCCCCCCCCTCATGGTCGTCCCCTTCCTAGTGATCCTTTTTTTTGAGCTTTGTTGCCTTGTTATTAGTCTTGGTCATCCACTTCCAAGTGTTCTTCCTCCCCCCTTGGTCGTCCTTTTCCTAGTGGTCATCTTTCTTAACCTTTACCACCCCTTCTTAGTGATATTCATCCTTGAGATCTATTGCTCTCCTCCCCCCCCCTTCGATAATCCCTTTCTTAATGGTCCTCCTCCTTGAGCTCTACTACCTTATTATTAGTCTTGGTTATCCACTTCCTGATGATCCTCCTCCTTGAGCTTTGCCACCCTCCTCTTGCCCCCCCTCCCCCCCCGGTCGTCCTCTTCCTAGTGGTCGTCCTCCTTGAGCTCTACCGTCCTTTTTTGGTGATCTTCCTCCTTGAGCTCTATCACCCTTTTCTAGTGATCTTCATCCTTGAGTTTTGTTACCATGTTCCTAATCTTGGTCATCCATTTCATGGTGATCCTCCTCCTTGAATTATGTCGCCCTCCTCCCCCCCCTTAGTCCTCCTCTTCTTGGTGGTCATCTTCCCTGAGCTCTACCACCCTTTCCCAATGATCTTCCTCCTTGAGCTCTATCGCCCCTTCCTAGTGATCCTCATTTTTGAGCTTTGTTGCCCTATTTTTAGTCTTGGTTGTCCATTTCCTCGTGATCTTCCTCCTTGAGTTCTGCCGCCCTCATCCTCCCCTTGGTCGTCCTCCTCGAGTTCTGCCACCTTCTTCCTAGTGGTTGTTCTCCTTGAACTTTACTACCCCATTCCTAGTGGTTGTCCTCCTTGAGCTTTGCCACCTTCTTATTGGGTGGTCATCCTCTTTAAATTCTACCACCTTCTTCCTAGTCTTGGTCATCCACTTCCGGTGATCCTCCTCCTTGAACTTTGTTACATTCTTCCTAGTGGTCATCTTCCTTGAGTTCTGTTGCCCTCTTCCTGGTGGTTGTCCTCCTTGAATTTTGCCACCTTCTTCTTAATGGTTGTCTTCCTTGAGCTTTACCATCGTCTTCCTGGTCTTCGTCATCCACTTTCTGATGATCCTCCTCCTTGAGCTTTGCCACATTCTTCTTAGTGATCCAACTCCTAGAGTTCTACCACCCTTTTCCTAATGATCTTCTTCCTTGAATTCTACACCTTCCTCCCCCCCTTGGTCATTATTTTCCTAGTGATCCTCCTCCTTGAGTTCTATTACCTTTTTCCTAATCTTGCTTGTCCCCTTCCCGATGATCCAACTCCTTGAATTCTACCACCCTCTTCCCGACCTTGTTTATCTCCTTCCCCTAAACCCCACCCCCCTCTTGAATGGTAGTTTAAATCATTGGGAGAGGGGTTGTTGTACCCTTGTTACAACATGCCCCTTAGTTTTCATTCAAACCTACTACCCTTGCTCTTGCCTCCCTTTGAGTTTTTGCTCGATAGCCAAGGTTAACCCTTTTATATAATAAAGGATGTGTTTTTAGCCAAATGTAAAGTTCCTATGAAACTTATTTCCAACTTCTTTTATAATAGATGTAGACCAATTTACATTGAATGTTCCCTTTGCTCACCTGTTTAATAGCCTTTGAGTTGTTCTCTCAGCCATAATAAGGGAGTCAACAACTTGTTGGGCCTTCTTATCCTCCTTCTCTTTCCTTTTTTGTTGTTTTATTGCTTTTGATGCTTCCCTTTTTAAGGCTTTTTGTTGCAAAATTTTAAAGTACTCACTTGATGTTACTACATATGATTGGCTATAGTCCACTAATGATTTTTTCCCTCTTGTTTTCCTTGCTAGTAGATGTGGCAAGGAAAGTAAATTTGCAAAAGATATCGGCTCCTAGGCTACTACTGATGATGAACTTGTTGCACTACAATTATAGGTCCATATGCATCAATAATTAGATCATAGATCATTTCTGTTTAACCATTTGCATCTATGGCAGTAAGGCTCTTAAGTTCCTCCACATAGTACCTCACATTTGATTTTTCATGTTCATCTACCTCTAGAATTTCAAGCTTTTGTAATGTTACTATTGTGTTCATCAATTGTGTAGTAGCTCCACCTTCTCCCCATTTCTCTTGCCCATTAGTTGTATCATCAAAACCCTCATTGTTTTTATTTGAGATGTTTGTAGGTGTTGATGTGTAGACTTTAAATGGCCTAGTCTTGTGATCCATTGCTTTTGGATTCAAAAGTTCAATTCTTATACCTTGAAGCCCACTCTTGATATTTTTTTGGGACAATGATTAATCTAAGATCTTGTCTACATAACTAACTAATGTGTATTGGTTTGATTCATAGTGAATATTCTTAATCATTGCATTGTTTTTTTCTTTCCTAAAAATTGTTTTGAATGGCTTAAAGCACCTTACATCTAAGGGTTGTAGAACATGAAATGTGTGAGCTGCCAAAGTAACCATATCTAAACCAAATTCATGTGCTTGTGCAATTGTTTCTAGCATAACATGTGATCCATGACCATTTAGAATTAGGAAATGTCAATTGGATTGAGAAATCTAACCAAGAACTAACTTTTTTAAAAATGGCAAAAATTATTAGAAGAGGAAAGATGTCATCCATGCCTTGGTTTGCATTGCCGTACATGTACCTACCTTGCATAATATGATGTGGTAATCCCTAATCCTTTCACCTTTGAAGATGTAAAAACCTAGCAGGCAATCTCTTACTGCATTAACAACACTTTTCATCATTAACCATTTCCTGGACTTTGGAATGGTGTTGTAAACTTGATTAGAACCTTTTCTTACTAATACTATCGTCCTATCTTAATTCATGTCTCATCTAAATTCTAGATGTGATTAAGGTTTATTTGTGTTGTGTACAAAGTGTTTATAGGTTTTGGTAAAATATGTTACATGATTGACTTGTGAAACCCTATGCTCTATAGACATCCAATTCTTCAACAAGTCGAACATTTAGTTTTGGATGTCAATGCTTAAACCAATACCACCAAGAATTCCCTAGAATTTTGTTCTTAAAAGGGGTGGGCCTAATTTGTGTTAGTTCTGTTACTTTCATTTTGAGCTAATGTAAGGTGATTCAAAATCCACATTTTTGCATTCCCAAAATCTAGGCCACAAAGTGTGTCATCCTCCTAGTTTGTGAGCACACCTTGTGGCCCTTGCTTTCTTGATATTGTCTTCTTATTCAAGTGATCTGAAAGGGATGTGACTAGTATGTGCCAAAACTTCCTAACTTTTTTCAAATATAGTTGTCCTCTTTCCATTACATCCATTACAACTTCCAATGCATTGGATGTCCATCTTCAAAAAATTGAGTTTCATGCTTCGTGGGGCTCGTGTGTAATTTTTTGGTACCGTATTTGAAGTTATGTCTCATAAATAGGTCGAACATGGGCTTCTAATGCCATGTTTGCCCAACTTTACGAATAACTTTATTGTGTATAAAAAAATCATCAAAAGTTCTTCACAATGGGTAGAAGATGCATGCACATGAAAGAGTAGGTTCAATAGTTTTCTTCCCTCACTTGGGCTATGACCTTGGGTGGAGTGCCTCAACCTTATGAAATTCGCCCATTAGACCATTATGCATGCATGTGCACACACATAAAAAGTTCCTTATCAATGTTGTGCATGTAGGTATATATATATGGTTTTAGACATACCTTAAATGTAAATGCAAAATTTACATTTCATTCACATCCACATAAGGGCCACCTTAGACAAGGGTCCAAGGAGTAGGGTCCAATGAAATTGAACATTCCTATAGGTCAAAAGCTTGAAATTGGTCCCAAGGCCTTTAGATGAGGGTTTAGGACCAAGACAAATTGTGATTTAGCTATATGGCATAATTTTGAAAGGAAAACCAATTGGTTTGGACAAAAAAAAGCCCTTAAAGGAGAGCTCATGGTTGGAGAAGCAAAGTGTAAGCTAAGGTCCAAGGTTACTCATTTCTTTGTATTTTTGTTTTTTCCCAATGTTTTTTTTTACCTTGTTCAAATTTTGTGAGAATGGAGGACATGCTATGGATTGAAGACATTGTTGAGGTCCCACCAACTCTAACATTTTTTACTATTTTAAGAGTCGACATGGTTAGTTTTGTGGATCTTCACAAGGTGGTTGTTAGAAGGAGTGCAATTTTGGCTCTTCCAAAGTGCACAAAATAGAGGTCAATCGAAAGATGGGCTAAAAAGTGAAAGGTTGAAATGCTAATTTACACAAATGGAAGGGGATTTGGATATACAAGAAATCCCTAAATTGGTTTCATTTCAAAGAAAAGAGAAAGAAAGAAAAAAATGGTTGTAATGAAAGATGAAAAACATGAAAAAGTTGAAAAAATATGATTTTTTAAAAACCATGAAAAAAAAAATGAAAAAAAAAAGACCAAAGATTAACCTAATATTCTCACATGTCAATCACATGTTGGACCTTCAAGTTGGACCCTAAGCCTTTAGACACACTCATTGTACATTAGGAAAAAACTGTTTTATTTAATGGAAGAAGGGTCCAATTCAAGGTTCAATTTGCTTTAGTGTAAAACGAATAATCTTATCTAGTGATGAGAATAATAATTCAATATATCCATAAACCAAAAAAAGAAATTGTTTTTAAAGTTTTGAATTAAAATTTATTTTTTTATGGCCGGTAGATAGGTAAGTTACTAGTCAGTTCTTCAGGCCGAGTTGGGGGCGGGGCGGGGAGCGTGGTTTTAAATGGAAAGCGGTGCGGAGTGATGAGCCCGCGCATTCGCTGGGTGAGTAATGAACAAATTACATCCCAGAAACTAACGGGTGGCCTGCGCGACCCGGCCTCGTACTTCGCTCCCCGACACCGATCGTCGTCGCGTTTTCGCGCTGCTCTCGTTTCTCACCTCTGCTTCTTCTTCTTCTTCTTCTTCTCGTGAAAATTTGCTCGTGGATCTGCGTCTTCGACAACTCCATTTCATTCGATTTTCGATTCACAACAGTCCTCGTTTTATACAAATATCACATGTCAATTTTTGTTTCCGCTTCGTTTCTAGCCGTTTATGTCATTTTATTTTTGAAAAATTCAGTGACCAACAACAGCGGCTACTTGGAGTTGGTTTCTTCAGAGCTTTTTTGCAGCGATCTTTCTTTCAGCACGTTGTGATTTGTTTCAGTAGGTTTTGAGCATTTGGAAGTTAGTTTCTTTCTTCTCGTTGCTTCAAATTTGTAGCAATAAACCTTCCTTTTTATGGACTTGTGTTCCTTTTTCAACTCTTCCCCGGTTTCATCTGCAAGTTTTGCTTTCTTATCAGCCTGAAGCATTCTTATTGTTCTTGTCTTTTGCTCGTCTTTTTTTGCATCTTGTTGAGCTTTTTTCCCCCCTCCTTTTCTCCATCGTCCGCTCCCTGTGATGTTCACGTCAATGGCGGTTCACGTTCTTTGATTCGGAGTTTCTGGTTGAGTACATCGTTGGAGAATTTCCAGCGGTTGTGTTTGCATCTCTGTGTTGTGTTTATTACACGCGTGAGGATAATTAATGCGGTCGCATTCTGTTATTGTTGTTGCTCAGGCTGCCGCTGTTTCTTGGCTAGAGTGTGTGTCTTGATTGCAACAGATGCTGTGCTCTCTAGAGAGCAGTTGTGTCTTTGGCATTGTTGTAGTTTGAGCTGCGTAAGGCTTTAACGTGCATACATACAGTACGGGTGAAGGAAGCTGCTGCAGTTGCGCATTACACGGAGAGAGAAGTGGCTGCTCCGTCATCGTGCGTCATTAATGCGTTGAAGAAACCGTTCATGAGTTGCTGCAGCACGAAGCCGAACTGGTACCGAAACGTGCTTGCTGTCTGGACGTGGCTGCTGTCGACAGCTTTTGCTGGGGTTGTTGGTGCTGCAAGCCTTTTCAGATCTTCTTATCCAGGTTCTAATAAACCTTCTTTGTCTCCCGGATTCTTCAGCGGGTGAAGCTGGCGAAATCAGAACCCGAGCTTTGCAATTTCACTTTCAGTATGAGCAGACATGAGGAGGAGGATGATCTGGAGGATTATGAGTCGGAGGAACCTACAATGCACAGGTGGTCGACGGAGGGGTTCTTGACGGGATATCCATCGGCGAGCCCCAATATTGAGTGCGTGGAACTGCAGGATATGAAGCCTCTGAAGGCGATGGGGGATGTGGATCATTCTAGGAGAGGAAAGAACGCGAAGAAGAAGAAGGAAGCGAAGAAGCCTCCCAGCGTTCCATACTACAAGCTATTCTCCTTTGCAGATCGTTATGACTTGGTGCTCATTTTTCTCGGCGCTACCGGAGCGTGTGTGCATGGTGTTGCCATTCCCATTTTCTTCATTTTCTTTGGCAAGCTCATCAATGCTTTTGGTGAATACTTCGCTAATCCTGAAAAAATGAGCGCCGAAGTTGCCAAGGTCCGCTTCGATCCATGTCAACTGAATCTGCTCCTTCTCAGATATTGAGAAGTTCTCTGGAAGTACTTGCCATTCATCTCTAAATGTACCGTTCTGCATTGCAAGAGCATCTGAAGCTGCAATCCGTATGTGCAAAGTCTCTGGACAATTTCATTTTAGAGTTTGTTTGTCTAGAGTCTTCTCCTCACCAATGTCCAGCCATGACTTGTCACGGCACTCAGGTGCAGGAATGACCTCGTTTTGCTTTCAGTATCAAGAAATTCTGCCCCTTTCAGCCTCTCCAAGAACACCTTTTTTGTTTCAGCAATGCAATTCTCTCTCTTGCAACCCATTCATGAAATGTACTGTCATCTCAGAAAACTCTGTTTTCAGAGACTTTGCAGTTTCCATGGTGAGCATAGTATAATAAGAACATTTAGTAGTTTGAGGAATAGGAAACAATTGAGCAGTTCTGATGATGGGTTATAAAGATGCCAGGCAACTTACACAAGGCGAAAAAAGAATCCAAAATACTGAGCATTCTCTCTTCACTGGACTGCAGAATGCGCTGTACTTCCTCTACTTGGCTATTGTGGTTTTGATATCTGCATGGCTCGGTAATTCCTCCTACAATTTTGCCGAGACTTGTTTACTGCAGAGCACAGATGAGTCCCAGGTTGTTTATAAATTAATTACTTCTTGGGATCTTCTGTTTGCATTGCCAACCAGACATACAGACTACTGTTGTCTTCTGCTGCAGAATATTCGAAATGTTATGAAGGTTTTGTATTCCAGCTCAAAGATTCCTAATTTCAATATATGGAATCCCTTGAAACATACATTTGCTTGTTGCTGCCATGTCTTTGAGCTCCAGTGGAAACCTATGGTATGGCCTTGGAAAAGTTGGGCAGGAGAAGACATTTAGTTATCTGTCCTCCAGGCAATTGTCTCTTTCAGAAGATTTGTCTCTTTTATGTGTCGAAGAATTTTTCGATTGACAAGCTGTTGATGCCATTTGCTACATGGGTGCAGAGGTGGCTTGCTGGATGCAAACAGGTGAAAGGCAATCCGCTCGCATGAGGGTGTCTTACTTGCGAGCTATGCTTTCTCAGGATGTTGGGTTTTTTGATACTGATTGCAGCACAGCAGAAATTGTTAGTCGCATTTCGAGTGATACTTTGCTGGTGCAGGATGCCATCAGTGAAAAGGTACACTACCTCCTCCCATTATGGGTTTGGGTATATGACATAGACCTATGTTTGCACTGCAAAATTTCCTCCGCATTTCTTAATTGAAGCATTTTAGGAGTTTGATGAGAGCAATATCCTGTCACAACCCTTCTGGCTGCAGTTGGATCCATTGCGCAGAGCCCTATTTGACTTGCTTTTATGTAGTGGAGTTGCTTGATCGATTGTGTATGGTTATTGCAGGCTGGAAACTATGTACATTACATGGCAAGGTTTATTGCAGGTTTTGCTGTGGGCTTTTCTTCTGTGTGGCAGCTTACACTTGTCACCCTTGCTGTTGTCCCTCTGATAGCATTAGCTGGTGGTGCATATGCTGTTGTTATGATCGGAATCACTAGCAAGAGCCAAAAAGCATATTCTAAGGCTGGGGAGATCGCTGAAGAGGTAAGTTGGTGGCCAATTGTGACTTGCTCCAAAATCATTGTTTCAGTAGCTTGTTTCTCTACCTTTTGCTGGAGAGTGTAGGGTCTTAATGTGTATCTAGTGCATAGCTACATCCATATGTTTTTTGGAGAGCTTGTGGTAGCCAATTTTCTGGGCTGCAAGTTCAAGATTGGTAGCAATCTTTATACCCTGTTATGAGCCATTATAGTTTTTTCACTCATGCATACCATTAAATTATGATTTGTCAGGCAATTGCTCAAATACGCACAGTGTATTCTTTTGTGGGGGAGTCAAAGGTTGTCAGTAACTACAAGCGTGCATTGGAGACCACTCTTAAACTTGGCAAAAAAGGAGGCCTGGCCAAGGGCTTTGGTGTTGGGTCTACTTATGGGCTTCTATTTGGGGCCTGGGCCCTACTTTTGTGGTATGCAAGCACGTTAGTACTCAGTAAGGTCACCAATGGTGGGCAGGCATTCACCACAATCCTGAATGTTGTTATCAGTGGCATGTAAGTCCTTCACCATGTACCGTGTTGGCGATTGTGGTCAGAGTTAGATTGACCTCCTGATGCTTGTCAATTTGGCTCTGCCTACTTCTTGTGGCATTATGGTCAACAGAATTTGGCTAATAACTGTGAAGTGATCAATTATCATTTGGATGGTATTTACAACCTTACTTGTTGTTGGTATGTGCAGTGCCCTTGGTCAAGCTGCTCCGAATCTAACAACCTTTGGTAAAGGCAAAGCTGCAGGATATAACATTCTGGAAATGATAAGCAGGAAGCCACTTGTGGATCGAAACACAGAGGGAATTATACTGTGTCAGGTCCGGGGCCAGATTCAGCTGCAGAATGTGTGCTTCAGTTACCCATCCAGGAAAGATGTACCTGTTTTCCAAAACTTTTGTCTCACCATCCCTGCAGGAAAGACAGCAGCCATTGTTGGTGGCTCAGGCTCAGGGAAGAGCACAGTTGTCTCATTGATTGAGCGCTTCTATGACCCCTGTTCAGGTAAAATCATGAAGGATAGGTACTGCAGGTCCTTCTGAATCAGCACTGCTAGAACTGGAGACCATTTCATCCATAACTGCTGATTTGGTGATGCAGGTGAGATATTCCTTGATGGGTTCAATATCAAGAGCCTCGAGCTGCAGTGGCTGAGAGAGCAGATTGGATTGGTGAATCAGGAGCCAGCCCTGTTTGCTACTAGTATCCTTGAAAACATCCTTTATGGAAAAGACTGTGCAACCATGGAGGAGATTCATGAGGCTGCAAAAGCCGCCAATGCCCATTCTTTCATTGAGGGACTCCCTGATGGCTATGATACCCAGGTTTGTGTGATGAACAAAGCAGTTAAATGATCTGTGCACATTTCAAAGCTCAGTGAACCTTCTTCTGTACCCCTCATTCTTCATTAGACACAGCTGCAGGAAATTTCTTTAACACCCATGCCTTCTCAATGTGGATGATGATGTATGGGCAGGTAGGAGAAAGAGGTGTGCAATTGTCAGGAGGGCAGAAACAGCGAGTTGCAATTGCCCGTGCCATGCTTAAGAATCCTAGCATCCTCCTCCTTGATGAGGCCACCAGTGCACTTGACTCTGGATCTGAGAAGATTGTGCAGGAAGCACTTGACCAGATAATGGTGGGCCGGACTACAGTGGTCATAGCCCACAGGCTTTCCACTATACAGAATGCTCACATGATAGCTGTGGTCCAGCAAGGTTATGTGGTAGAGACTGGCACACATGATGAACTGATTGCTAAAGGCGGGGATGGAGTGTATTTTCAACTTGTGAAGTTGCAACAAGCTGCAGGACTGAACAAGGCGATTGAATTCAAACCTGAAGACACTGACAGTGCAAAAATAACTGCTGCAACTAGGTTACAAGGATATTTACCTTCTCTTTGGCTAGAGGAAGAGTTCTAGTGTGAAACCCTCACAATTATTTTTATCGTGATTGCTGCCATGCTGCCAGAGAACTGAAACAGATCTTCTCGGATGAACATAACATAATAACTGAATGAGCTGGAGTGGTGTTGATACTTGAGCTCCATTATGATTACAGTCTTATCTGTGACAGGCTGTGAGATATCAGCTGACAAGTATGTCTTGGCTTGCATCTGTGGAGTTGACAACACTTTGTACAGGATCACAGTTCTAGACAGGATGAAAAAGAAAGTCTCTGGCAGACCGCATTTGAGGCTAATTGCGGTTTTGAATTGATCCTGCAGGCACTCCCAGGGTGGTTCCATGTCACAGCATTGGAGCCAGCGCTGGAGCTTCAAACTTGGTGAAAGTTTTCGAATGGTGGGAAGTTTCCGTGCAGTTGGCCCTCATCCTGAGATAGAATCCTGGTTAGGGGCTGAACATGAAGCACCTGAGCTGCCTTCAAGGGCCTATCCACCTCCTTCTATGTGGAGGTTAATGAAGCTAAATGCACCAGAGTGGCCCTATGCTTTTCTTGGATCACTTGGGGCTATCATGGCAGGCTGTCAGACACCTTTGTTTGCACTGGCTATTAGTCAGATGCTAGTTACATTTTACAACCCTGTTGCAGCCTATGTTCGGCATGAAGTTGCCAAAATTTGTTTCATATTTGCAGCTGCAACTGTAGTCACTGTTGGAATCTATGTGCTCCAACACTACTTTTTTGGACTTACAGGGGAGCACCTCACAATGCGTATACGGGAACTCATGTTTCAATGTAAGGAACTTTCTTGCAAACTACATGATTCTAGGCTGGTAGTCTGGTCATGTTGATGAGTGGGTCAGAAACTCAAAGAGCATCCCACACTGAGCAATTTACTTTGATTAGCAGTTCATGAGATTCAATTTGCATTCCACATTAATCCTAGAATCCTGTGTGCTGTTCAACAGCAATACTCCAGCAGGAGGTGGGCTGGTTTGACAATGAGGCCAACAACAGCAACCTTTTGGCATCATGCCTAGCCACAGATGCAACAATGGTCAGGGCTGCTGTTGGAGACAGAATGTCAACAATTTTGCAGAACTTGGCCCTCGTCATAACTGCCTTTTGCATTGCTTTTTATCTGCAGTGGAGGGTGGCTGCTGTTATACTAGGCACATTTCCACTGCTCATTTGTGCAGCTGTGGGTGAGGTATGCAGAGTCTCATGTTGAAGTCTTACATGTACTATTGAATAGGCTCCTGCATCTCATAAACTAGACTGAACTGTAGCTTGAATGATGAGGGTAATGGAAGCCCTTTGAAGTTTCTGGCATTTCTTTAGGAATATGGTCACAAGTACCCTTATCAAGTGGTACTCTCAGTTATGCAGAAGAGCCCATATAAAAGCACATGTGGTATTTTCCACCTAATTGCAAGGATTTCCAGTTATATGACCTTGCAACATGTATTTAGCTACAGCTTGGTATTGAGGCCTTGAAACTCTTTTGGGGTTGATATGGACAGCAACTGTTCTTAAAAGGCTTTGGTGGAGACCTTGCCAAAGCATATGGAAGAGCAAGCATGGTTGCTGGAGAAGCAGTGGGGAACATTCGCACAGTTGCAGCATTTTGTGCAGAGGACAAAGTGTTGGATCTATTCATGCGTGAGCTTGAAGCGCCCAAGAAGCAATCAGTCATGCGGGGGCAGCTCTCAGGTTTTGGTTATGGTCTCTCACAGTTCTGCATGTATTCCTCCTATGGACTAGCCTTGTGGTATGCATCCACACTTGTCAGGGCAGGTAAGGCTCAATTTGGAGATGTCTTGAAGACCTTCATGGTGCTCATTATCACTGCCTTTGGGGTTGCTGAAACACTTGCACTTGCACCTGATATTGTAAAGGGATCTAAAGCTCTGGCCTCCATCTTTGAGATTCTTGACCGACAAACTGCCATAGATCCTGAAAACCCTGTGGCAGAGGAGGTTACCCGTGTGAATGGGGAAATAGAGCTGAGGCATATTGATTTTGCATACCCCTCACGACCTGAGATGCAGATTTTCACCGACTTCAATTTGAAAGTCAGAGGGGGAAAAAGCCTTGCACTAGTGGGGGCAAGTGGATCAGGTATGCCATGAATTGTTCGTTGGTAGGGTGCATTCTCTAATTGACCTCTCTATCTGCTCTTCCTAATCCTGCTATTCTCAAATGGACATCTCATCAAATGCCTGTATGTAGGTCTGGTTCACTCCTTTTCAACAGGCCAGAGAAGCATGTCCCTTCACTTCTTCATAGGCCCTTTATTCATGCAAATGGAGCTTTTATGAATTGTAAACTGCAAGCCACAATTCACAATGCTAAAGAAGCTGCAGGTATACGTTGATGCACTTACTGATAAAAGCTGCTCTCTACAGGTAAAAGCTCTGTCATTGCGTTGATTGCACGGTTTTATGACCCCCTTGCGGGAAAGGTTATGATTGATGGAAAGGACATTCGGAAGTTGAAGTTGCGGTCACTTCGGCGCCACATAGGGCTTGTTTCACAGGAGCCCTCACTGTTTGCCTGCACTATTTATGAGAATATCATTTATGGGAGGCATGGTGCAACTGAAACTGAGGTCATTCAAGCTGCTAAAGCAGCAAATGCTCACAGCTTTATCAGTGGATTACCCAATGGGTATCAAACAGAGGTAGGTGAGAGGGGTGTTCAGTTGTCTGGTGGACAAAAGCAGCGAGTAGCAATCGCACGTGCAGTTCTAAAGGACCCTGCTATCTTATTGCTTGATGAAGCCACTAGTGCTCTGGATGCCCAGTCAGAAAAGCTTGTCCAGGACGCTCTGGACAGGTTAATGCGTGGCCGGACCACTGTTGTTATAGCACACAGGTGAAAGCCTTAACCTGCACTGGAGACTGTTGGATACAATTATTGACTGCTCTCAAATGCAACAGAAACTCAGGATCCAGATAGTTTGCCTGAAATTTCAGCCTGATTATGATATTCTTATATACAACCCACTGTTAGGAGCTGGTGAATTACATGGGTAGCCGTTGCAGCTTCTCACTGCTATTCATGATGATGGTCTGACAGTTTGTGAGCAACCCTCATAAGGTTATGACCACACTGATTGTTGTGTTTCCTTCAAGGTGTTTTTTGGGAGATTTGTCTGCAATCTCATAGATAAGTTAACATCTGTTTGCTGGACAATTGCAATATTGGCTCAACACAATGGCTTCTATATGCAGGCTATCCACAATCCAAAATGCCAACTCTATAGCAGTAGTCCAGGAGGGACGAATTGTGGAACAGGGAAGCCACCGGATACTAATGTCCAAAGTTGGTGGCACCTATGCACAGCTTGTCAGTCTACAACAGCACAATGGTGATAACAGAACACTAGGCAGCCTCTCATAGTTGGGAATTGCATTACAAAGAACTGCATCATACACAGGCTGCTACACATATAGCACAGCTCACTGGTAAGTTCTGCCAACATCAACATATTTTACCTCTACAAGCATCTGTGTTAGACTAGAAAGGTAAGAACATGATGCACATCTTAAGATATGTGTTCCCTTCACACAGAAAGAGTTACTCAGGAGAGCCTCACATTTGAGTGGAAAAGACAGCTAAGATGTAAAACTGAAGTGAGGTCATTTGTAGGACAACCTTACTTTTAGAACATGATCACTTGTGATGGTGTAGGTGTGTTGTCTAGTCAAAATCAGAGGTAAGGGGTTCTCCTCAGAGAAGGCCAAATTGGCTCCTCCAGAGATTTGTGGGAGAATTCTCAAAGATTCATAATAATACTCAAAAAGAAGCAAATTCAAGCTGTAAACCAGCATTGTCAAGGTTTGTTTGCAATTGCTTTTGTAAATTGAGAGCCCATGTAAGCCTTGCCCTTTAACTTCCAGTACTTTCTATGTTTTCTGCAAGCTTGATGTGCTTGGACAGGGATGTCTCTCTATTTTGTATACTGTTAATTTGTGCAATTGCCACAAGACAAATTTACTTGCTTACCTTGGAGACAGGAGTCAGAAATGGTACATGAAGGTCTGAAGATCCCACTGTGCCAAGAACACATGCAGGCATTTCTGTAAGCCTTTATTGACAATAACCATGATTGCGCTTGTAAACAAGTTTACTTGTGCTCCATCATATTTGCTTGTAATCTTAGTGATAGGTCAGGGCATGCATCTGCAAACTCCTAGTTTGTATGAGTGCTTTCTCATGCTCTCTAACCAGGTTGGTTTCAATGCTCCTAAGGAAGCTGTTACAACTTGCACTAACTCCTGCATTTGAACAGTCACTTTAGCATTTTTGTATGTTGTGACAATTTCTGGCAAGTGTGGTATTTATGTACTAACTGGTTCATGCTTTATTTCATCATCAGCACACAGTTTTCATATCTTAAGATGAAAACAAGACTGTGCCTTCAGCTGCTGTTTTGCAATTGGTTGAAGGAGCTGCTGCAGTCAGACAGAAATGCAGGTGGGTTTATGTATTGTATTTCCCATTGCTTTCTGACATTTGACAGAAACTCAGCTCAACAATTCTGTACAATTTTTTGCCTGAAATATTGTGTAATTTTATCTTATACTTATCTATAGCCACCAATTGGAATTGGGAGCTGATGAAGACAGTAAGGGAGAGTTAAGGCAGCTAGTCACTGCTATTCTTGAAGGTCGAATCCGTGGTGGGTTCACACGAATGATGGTATTATGACTGCACTCACTCGTCATATTGATTTGAGTTGTGCTGTAATTTTGCCTTCAATGTGCTGTATAATAGTCGTGTGCTGTATAATTTTGCCTTCAATGTGCTACTGTGGAATGTTCTCTGCAATCTCATGTATATGTTCCTGTCTCATTTGAGGAGGAATAAGTGATGCAGAAACTTGGCTGTAATCCTTGCCGTGTTTAGACAAGGTAAGCTTTCGGGAGCTGTTAGAAAAGTTGATTTCCAGTACAAGGGAAACAGTGATTTTCTATTTACTCAATTAACTTGTTGATTTGGTTGTGCAACATCCATGTAGTTATACAACAGGTTATAGTTAGCCCAACTATAACATGTTATATAATTCTGATTGCATGTGCCAACAGAAGCCAAGCAAACCAAGAATTCTCAAACAGCCAAATAATATGGATATGCAGGTTCTTCTTGTTCTCAGGTTAGAGTACCATGCCATATAAACCTCATGAAAAATAGGAAATATTAATCTATATGAAATAACAGGTATGTGGGTCTGTGTGAGGACTTTTGTTCCTACTTACAAACCTATTCGATACTTGTATACATACTTGTTTACAAACCATATTCTTCTCTCTTTACAAATCTATTTGCATGTTTGGAATGAGTCCACAGTAATGAAAGTGGTATATAACTCGAGTCCCAAAAATGTTTTATTGATCATGCAAATAAGGGAGAACACAAACATGGCAAGTGCTAGGCAGGCCCAATTGTGCCAATGTGTTTTCACCCAAAAGACCTTTGTAGGATGTCTGAATCTATGCTATGATAAATAGTAGAGGTGGAGTCTGATGTTAGGGGAAAGGTTGTTTAGATGTATGACCCACCCCCACAACTCTAATCTAGAGCAATTAGCTTATCATACTATCCTAATTTAAGGTAGTTTTTGGATTGAGCAAGGCTCACAAGGTAGAACAAGCACCTGCACTTGTTGATGACCTTGAAAAGGTCATCCACTTTTTTCTTTAGTCAAATTATTCGCATAGTAGGATCTTACAACTAGTTTCCTACTTTTTGACCTACCCATTTTGTCATTATTATTTTTAGTTTTTGTTTACAACTAGTTTAGAGTAAAAGATAGTTAAATATTATTAGTGTATGGACTTAATACATTACATTTAAGTCATATGAGATACATAATTAATGATAACAAGATGTTTGAATTTTTTTCTCATCAAGTTTTGGGGATCGCATTGAAATCAAAGAAAGCAAGATCACAATTTTTTTGAATTGGTTTTCCTGGATATCCTTTTGCTATGGGAAGTGAGCCACCCCATTCAAAAGTTAAAAATAAAACTTAGTTTTAGCAGTAGTTTGAAAGCTTAACGTTTTGAGGCACATTGAACCGATGAATGCTAGACATAATCATGAACATAAAAAGCCATCACCTATTGTGCCAAAACAAACCCAAATACAAAACTTGTGTACTCACATCATACAAATGTGTCAAGTTAACTTTGAACCTATCTTTGTCAAAATGTTATATTGCAGTGCCTTGATTTGCTCTTTACACTTGTTGGCATTATCTTATATATAACATGTTTTTGTATGCATGTTCATGGAAGTTTTTTAACTGGAGCATGTGGACTTGTGTCATTTGGGGTACCGTTCAATGTTGTTTTATTAATAATACTCTCATAACAAGTGCATTGCACTAAGGTAGGAAACAGAAAAGAAAAAGAAAAAGACTTCTCCTTCATAGTTTGGGGAACAACACAAAGAAGCAAGCAAGCATATTGACAATAAGCTCACCAAAAATGAATCAGCCAAAGCAACATTGGCATATTAGCATGTCCATGTGAATCAACTAGGTTGGTGTGGAGTAGCAAGTATGTGTGGAGAAAAGTATGTTAGCAAGGAACATAATGTCACATGCAATTTAAATGTTAATCTGGAGGTCAATTAGACAAAGTAGCAACATGGTGGAGGTGACAAGCTTACTTATTGCTATGATGACAAACAAATTTTAAAAATCAAATCAATCCTCATTGGTTGATTGATTATAGCTTGTAGAGCAAGTGCGTTGTGTGGACATGAGAAGCTTGATTGCAAACATGCTTGTTCCTTTTATGATAAACAAATCAAATCAAACCTCGTTTGCTCACCAAGTAAAGCCTTGTTAAAGAAACCAAGTAGAACGAGTAGATTGGTGAGCAAGTTGGAAGTACCAATTAGAAAAAAAAGGAGGGGTGGGCACATGCAAAAGGAAGGGGGAAACAAAGGAAAAGTAGAAATAGACAAAAGTTTTTTTTTTAAAGGCGACCTTGGCCACCTTGCTCTTCATGACATGCTCATTCTCACAAAGTCATTGCCATCCTTCATCTAGGGTTAATACCAACGTAGGTGCTGGTTGAACTCCCAGGGTAACACATGGCCTTTAGGTGCTCCCATTGAGTTGGAGTTCAATGGGAGCTATTAGGCATCCTTGGTAGTTTTGTAGAGTCAAGTGAAAAGCTAGAAGAACCCAC
>Ga0116227_10007248_pt1 | contig 21798 bp, 17 predicted proteins | sample S1TSphgellanicum_FD_89693 | JGI IMG/M metagenome (GOLD analysis project Ga0116227, IMG submission 89693) | Host-associated microbial communities from peat moss isolated from Minnesota, USA - S1T2_Fb - Sphagnum magellanicum MG | ecosystem: Host-associated > Plants > Peat moss > Unclassified...
AGATCGAGATCGATCCCTGGAAGGTCATGCCCGACCGCTCGAAATCGATCGAGGACGGCGCGATCGTGCCGTGGAGCAAGGCGCTGGGCGGCGGCAAGTACCCCTCGATGAATCCGTATTACATGCAGCAGGTCGAGAAAGTGCTGCGCTCGCGGCGCGTCAAGCTCTCGACGCCGATCGACAAGATGCCGCCCGACCTGGTCCAGACGATCCTCTACGGCGCGGACGCCAAGCAGCGCTTCACGTACGAGTCCAAGAGCGGCCACGCCTGGAGCTACGACGCGCAATTCGAAGGCGTCGTCAACAACCTGCAGCGGCGCTACACCGAGACGTCGTCGGATTACGTCAAGGAAGAGATCGAGAAGTTCATGTCGGCGACGACGTGCAAGACCTGCAAGGGCGCGCGTTTGAAACCGGAAGCGCTCGCGGTGACGGTCGGCGGCATCAACATCAGCGCCCTCACGCAGCTCTCGGTCGAAAAGGCCGAAGATTTCGTGCGCACCTTCGCGCCGACGCCGCGCGAAGAGTTGATCGCTAATCAGATTCTCAAGGAAGTCCGCGCGCGCCTCGGCTTTCTCACGAACGTCGGCCTCGGGTACCTGAACCTGTCGCGTTCGGCTACCACGCTCTCGGGCGGCGAATCGCAGCGCATCCGGCTGGCGACTCAAATCGGGTCGTCGCTCGTCGGCGTGCTCTACATTCTCGACGAGCCGTCGATCGGGTTGCACCAGCGCGACAACGATCGGCTCCTGGCAACGCTCAAGACCTTGCGGGATCTCGGTAACACCTTGATCGTGATCGAGCACGACGAGGACACGATGCGCGAGGCCGACGTCATCGTCGACATCGGTCCGGGTGCGGGCGCCGAGGGCGGCCGGATCCTGACCGTCGGCACTTTAGCGGAAATTTTGACGAACGAGGAATCGCTTACCGCCGCTTATCTCTCAGGCCGGCAGTTCATCGCGATCCCCGAGCACCGCCGCACGCCGCGCGCGTGGCTGAACGTCAGGAAAGCCAAAGCCAATAATCTCGCCGGCATCGACGTGGATTTTCCGATCGGCGTCTTCGCCGCGGTTACCGGCGTGAGCGGCAGCGGCAAGTCGACCTTGGTCAATGAGGTCCTCGTCAAGGCGCTCAACCAGCATCTTCACGGCCAGCCGGCCGGCGGGACGTACGGCACGGTCGCGGGCGCGGCGCAGCTCGACAAGCTGGTCGTGATCGATCAGTCGCCGATCGGCCGCACGCCGCGCTCCAACCCGGCCACGTACACGGGCGCGTTCGATTTGATCCGCGAGCTGTTCTCGCTCGTGCCCGACGCGAAGATCCGCGGGTACGGACCCGGACGGTTCTCGTTCAACGTCAAGGGTGGCCGCTGCGAAGCGTGCCAAGGCGACGGGATCATCAAGATCGAGATGCACTTCCTGCCCGACGTCTACGTGCCGTGCGAAGTCTGCAAAGGCAAGCGGTACAACGCCCAGACGTTGGAGATCAAGTACAAGGGCAAGTCGATTTCCGAAGTCCTCGAGATGCGCGTCGACGAAGCGTCCGAGTTTTTCAGCGCGCTGCCGCGCATCCACGGCCGGCTCAAGACGATCGCCGACGTCGGGCTCGGCTACATCAAGATGGGCCAGCCGGCCACGACGCTCTCGGGCGGTGAAGCCCAGCGGGTCAAGCTCGCGACCGAACTTTCCAAACGCGCGACGGGCCGCACCTTCTACGTGCTCGACGAACCGACCACCGGGCTGCACTTCGCCGACATCCACAAGTTGCTCGACGTGCTGCAACGGCTGGTCGGCATGGGCAACACGGTCCTCACGATCGAGCACAACCTCGACGTGATCAAGACCGCCGACTACGTGATCGACCTCGGCCCCGAGGGCGGCGACCGCGGCGGCACCGTGGTCGCGACCGGCACGCCCGAACGGATCGCGAAGGCGGCGGGTTCGTTCACGGGACAGTACTTGGGTCCGGTGCTGGCCGACGCGCGCGCGCACGGTCTGATGCACCCCGATCACCGCGCTCACATGGAAGCGCTCGAACGCGATAACCTCGCTTCGCTGCACGACCTCTCCGCGAGCGAGCGCGTCCCGGTCGAAGCCTAGCGGCGACGCGGCCGCGCGTCTACGCCGCCGCGAGCCGCAGGATCGCGTCGGCGACTGCGCGCACGTCGGAGGCGACGATCGCCGGGCGCCGGTCCAGCGGGTTGAGCGCGGTGCCGTGACGCGCGACGAAGGCCGCTTCCAGGCCCGCGTGCATCGCGCCCGCGACGTCCCAATCGTGAGCGGCGACCAGCAGCAGTTCGCGCGGCGCCAAGTTGAGCCGATTGCTCGCCAGCGCGTACACTTCGGGCGCTGGTTTGTAGCGCCGCACTTCGTCGGCACTGAGTATCAAATCGAAATGGTCGTGCAGCTTGGCGTGCCGGAGCTGGGCTTCGGCGAGTTCGAGCGATGAGTTCGTCAACACGACCAGCCGCAGGCCGGCCGCGCGCAGCCGTTGCAGCCCCTCGCGCACGTCGCCGTGCGCCGGCAGCGCGCCCAGGCCGCGCAAGATGCGCCGCGTCCGCTCGTCGTCGACGTTGACGCCGCGCTTGCGGGCCGTCATCTCCAGCGCCGCTTGGGCGAGCGTCGCGAAGTCCGCGTAATCGCCCAGAATCGTCGCGCTCATCGCGCACTGCAAGGTCTGCGCGAACCACACGCGACGCACGCTCTTGTCGCCGAACGCGTCGGCGAAGAGCGGATCGAGCGCGCTCATGTCGAGCAGCGTTTCGTTGAGGTCGAACAGGATCGTCCAAGGGGTCACGTCCGGGCTATACCCGCCCGAGCGCCCGCTCTCCGCTCGGTCCGGCGCATCGCCGCGCGGCGCCGCGCGGCGGGTAAGCGAGCGCCCGTAAACGTCGCGAAATGGATGTGGCCGTGCCCGGAGAACATGCGCCGTCCCCAGAGCCCCCTCGTGCAGCGTTAGGAAGTATCGTGTCGGAGAAAGCGCGCATCCCCGAGCGTCTCGGAATCCTCGTCGGCGGCGGCCCCGCGCCCGGCATAAATAGCGTGATCGCGGCGGCGACGATCGAGGCGATTCACAATGGCCTGGACGTCGTCGGAATCTACGAGGGGTACCGGCATTTGGTAGCGGGCGACATCTCGCAGGTGACGGAGTTGACGATTCCCGAAGTCTCGCGGGCCCACGCCTCCGGTGGTTCGATCCTGCGTACGTCGCGCACGAACCCGGCCAAGGACGAGACGTCGCTCGAGCGAGCCGTCGATTCGATCGAACGCTTGGGATTGCGCTATCTCATCACGATCGGCGGCGACGACACGACCTACGGCGCGATGCGCATCGACGAAGCGTGCCACGGCCGCGTCGGCGTCGCGTCGGTCCCCAAAACCATCGATAACGATCTGCCGCTGCCCGACAACGCGCCGACGTTCGGCTTCGAAACCGCGCGTTCGGTCGCGACCGACATCGTCGAAAATCTGCTAGAGGACGCGCGGACCGCCTCGCGCTGGTATCTCGCGATCACGATGGGCCGCACGTCGGGCTCGCTCGCCCTCGGCATCTGCCGCGCGTCGGGCGCGACCTTGGCCGTGATCCCGGAGGAATTCGGCGAGGGGATCCCTATGAGCGCGATCGTCGACACGATCGTCGGTTCGATCGTCAAGCGCCGCGCGGCCGGCGTGGACCATGGCGTCGCCGTCGTTGCCGAGGGCTTCGTCGAGCGACTCTCCCCCGAAGCTCGCAAGGCACTCAACCCCGGGGCCACCGATGCGTACGGGCACGTTCGCCTCGCGGACATTCCGATCGGCTTCGCGTTGCGCGACGCGGTGATCGGACGATTGCGCGCGCTCGGGCTCGATACCACGGTGATCCCCAAAGACATCGGTTACGAATTGCGCTGCGCGAAGCCCGTGCCGTTCGACCTCGAGTATACGCGGACGCTCGGTTACGGCGCGGTTAAATATCTGCTAAGCGGCGGCAGCGGAGCGCTCGTCGCGCTCTCGGGCGGGCGGCTCGTTCCGATCACGCTCGACGAGCTGCGCGACCCGGAAACGGGGCGCGTCCGGGTGCGGATGGTCGACACGACCACCGAGTCGTTTCACGTCGCCCTCAAGTACATGACGCGTTTACTTCCCGAAGATCTGGTCGACCCGGCGCTCTCGCCGCTCGCCTCCCAGACCAACTTGACGTCCGCGCAATTCGCCGAAGAGTTCGGTCGACTTTTCGACCCGATTCCCGCTTAAGCGACCTTGCTAAAAGCCGTAGCGGCCGAGGGTTTGCGTGCCTTCGGTGAGGTTGCGGTAGCGCGCGAGCGCGAAGAGCGGGAAGAACGCCCGATAGCCGTGATAGCGTAAGTAGAAGACGCGCGGGAAGCCGACCGCGGTGTACCACGGTTCGTCCCAGAGGCCTTCGGCGTTCTGGCGCTCGAGCAGGTACTCGATGCCGCGCCGCACGGCCGGATGGTCGGCTTCGCCCGCGCCGAGCAGGCCGAGCAGAGCCCAAGCGGTCTGGCTCGCGGTGCTTTCTTTGCACGTGCCGCGGGCCTCGTGCCAGTAGGTCGCGCCGTCCTCGCCCCAGCCCCCGTCGTCTTGCTGCATGCGCACCAGGTACGCGGCGGCGCGCCGCATGGGCTCGGAATCCCGGGTCGTCTCGCCCGCGGCCATGAAGGCGTTGATCACGGACCACGTCCCGTACACGTAGTTCGTGCCCCACCGGCCGAACCACGACCCGTCGTCGAGTTGCGTGCGCCGCAGGTAGTCCAGACCGCGCGCCACCGCCGGATGGTCCTTCGCGTAGCCCATCTGCAGGAGCATGCCGACGCAGCGCGCGGAGACGTCTTCGGTGGGCGGGTCGAGCAGCGCGCCATGATCGGCGAACGGGATGTGGTTGAGCGAATAATGGTCGTTATCGATGTCGAAGGCACCCCAGCCACCGTTGCTGCTTTGCATGCCGATCACCCACTCGGCCGCGCGGGCGAGCGCGCTGCTGAATCGGCCGGGATTGTCGCGGTGCAAGGCCATCGCGACGACCGCCGTGTCGTCGACGTCGGGATAGAAATCGTTCCAATACTGGAAGGCCCAGCCACCGGGCCGCAACCCCGGGCGCTGCACGGCCCAATCGCCCACGACGTCGAGCACCTGACGGCCCGCGAGCCACGCGTTGGCGCGCGCGACGGGATCGGCGACGCGCTCGGAACCGCTCTCGAGCAGCGCGTGCGCGGTCAGCGCCGTGTCCCAAATCGGCGATACGCAGGGTTGGCAGTAGGCTTCATCGTCGCCGACGACGAGCAGCTTCTCGATCGCGCCGCGCGCGGTGCGCATGTCGGGATGGTCGGGGCCGTACCCCAGCGCGTCGAAGGCCATAACCGCGTTGGCCATCGCCGGAAAGATCGCGCCCAAACCGTCTTCGCCGTTGAGGCGCGCTTTCGTGAAGCGAATCGCCTTGACGATTGCGCGCGAACGCAGCGGCTGAGGGAAGAACGGCTCGGCGACGCGGAGCGCTTTGTCGAGCGCGAAAAATGCTCTGTCGCTAAACGATCTCCCCAACGGCCGCATGTAGCCGCGTTCCTCTTCGGGGGCCACGAGGAAGAGCTCGCGCACGTCGACGCCCTTGGGGTTGCGGGCTCTCGGGTGCAGCGCCATGAGCACGAGCAACGGCACGACGACCGTGCGCGACCAATACGAAATCTTGTCGAGATGGAACGGGAACCAGCGGGGCAGGTGCATGATCTCGACCGGCATCACGGGCACCGCGCGCCACGGGACCTGGCCGTAAAGGGCCAGGGCGATCCGGGTGAACACGTTGCAAGCGGCCGCGCCGCCCAGAGCGAGGACCGCCTGTCGCGCGCGCCGCATGTGGGGCGCGTCGACGGGCTCGCCCGCGAGTTTGAGCGCGAGGTAGGCTTTGACCGTCGCGCTGACGTCGGTCTCGCCGCCGAAGAACAGCGGCCAGCCGCCTTCGGGATTCGCGATGCGCCGCAGATAGGCGCAGATCTTCGCCTCGAGCACGGCATCGACGGGTTCGCCAAGGTAGTGGCGAAGCATGATGTATTCGGCCGGAATCGTCGCGTCGGCTTCGAGCTCGAACACCCAGTGGCCGTCGGGCCGCTGACGCGCCAGCAGAGCAGCTTCCGCCGCCGCGATCGCGTCGTCAAGTGGTTGCCGCGCGGTTGCGCTGGTCGCGAAAGTAATCGACATTCTGCTAAGGCCGCTGCTCCAGTTCCCGAATTTGTGATGACCGAGCGGCGGGAATACCGTCCGGTTGGACGGTATACAGATACCATGCAGGGGCGTCGCGCGTCAAATACTCTTCGTACAGGACCTTCGCTTTAGTATGCCCGTTCGCGGATCGGGCGACGCGACCCGTCGTAACGTGCTCGCGGCGGCGGCCGAAATCGTGGCGCTCGAAGGCGCGTCGAAGTTGACGCTCGATGCGGTCGCCGAGCGGATCGGCCTCTCCAAGGGCGGAATCCTGCATCACTTCGCCACCAAAGATTCCCTGATCGCGGCGATGATCGAAGACGTGGTCGCGCAATTCGAGGGCGACCTCCAGCGACATATGGCCGGCGAAAGCGGTCCCGGCAGTTTCGCACGCGCTTTCCTGGGAGCGTGCCTGGATCGCGACGGCGCGCTGACTCGCACCCTGAAGGTCAGCGCCGGCATCCTGGCGGCCGTGGCGATCAATTCCCAACTCCTGGGTCCGCTGCGGCGGCGCTACGAAGAGTGGCGCCAGCGGCTCGAGGACGACGGCATCGATCCCGCCATCGCCGAGCTCGTGCGTTCGGCCGCCGACGGCCTGTGGCTGGGCAACGTACTCGAGCTGGGCCAACCCAACGTCGCGCTGCGCAAACGCGTGTTCGCCAAGCTGATCGAACTGACGCATTTGGGCCAGCCGCCCCAGCCCGATACCGCCTGAGCGGACCGCCTGAGCGGACGGCCTGATACGACCGCCTGAGCGGACGGGCCGAGCGGACGGCCTGATACGACCGCCTGAGCGGACGGGCAGAGCGGATGGTCTGAGCGCGGAGTCACGATAGGCGACCGTTCACTTGCACGGCATCGGCGGGGCCGCTATGATGTGGCGGCAGTTGCCGTCTGCCGTGCCCGGCTCCACGTGGAGCTCCTGGAGGTCCCATGTCCCTCCCCGCTCGCCGTTTCGTACGCGCCGGCGTTGCCCTCGCCGTAACTGCCTTCGCGTTGGTCGCGGCCGACCGGCCGCCCGCGCTTTCGACGGTGATCTTTCGGCCCGATGCGACGCCGCCGGTCCTGCCGGGCGACGTGTTCAATTACGTGACGACGTCGACCACGACGCTTACGAGCATCTTCTCGAAGCCGACTGTCGAAAAAATTACCGAAGACGAGACGATCAAAGCGTCGGCTCCGTTCTCGTTCAACAAGCACGCGAATCTGACGAAACTCGAGTACACGTCTCCATCAAGCCCACAGATAAACGAAGTCCTGTATGTCGGGTTCGTGCCCGGCAGCGGCGCGACGGAGGAAGTCGAGTACGGAGGCGTGACGACCGGTAATCTGGGGACGACGGCCGAACCTGAAACCCTCGTCTCGACGGAAACCTATGCGGTCGGTGGAATCCTGAGCGTCTTCCCGGAAGCCGCCGGGCAGCATTGGTCGCCCGCCGCGACGTACACGACCGTGTCCGACGAAACCGGAAAGCCCGAGACCGCGAAGTCGACGGTTACCGACTTCGCGGACGGTACGTACACGTCCGACAGCACGGTTGTCAATTCCGCGACGAAGCCAGTCCTCACGGACACCCTCACGCAGAACGTCGCCGCCAACGGAACGGTCAAAGTCACGCAAGCCGTCACCGGCTTTAATTTGGAGACCCTGACCGTCGGACTTCCGGCCGTGCAGGATGGGAAGATCGTGATCCCGGTAAAAACGGTGGGCGGGAATGAGTTGCCCGCCAAGCCCACGACGTCGCTCATCGACGTCCCCGATTGGTATCCCTCGCACGATGCCGCGCCCAAACCGCTCCTGAGTGCTGAGATAACCGATAAGGGTGCCGTCACCACGCCTGCGGCCTGCGGCAAGCGTGCGGGCGTCAAGGCGTTCGACCTGCACGGGGAGATTACGAAACTCGATCCGTTTGCGGCGACGTATTCGGTGACGACGGAGGACGAATACGATGCGGCGGGGCTCGGCCCGATCTGCACGATCTCGGAATCCAAGCTGGACGACTACAGCGACTCGGTACTCGACCCGGGTAAATTGCTCGGAACCGCGACCACGTCGTCGGTTATGATCCTCGCGAGCGAGACCGGTCCCAAGCCGCTCTTCGGCGTCGCCGCCGGCATGCAGCCGTTCTCGCTCGGCTTCGGGTTCCTGGACCGCCTCCCGTCGCGAACCGCGGCGTTCGCACGGCCGTTGGGGCTTAATCGGTAAGCGAACGCGTTAGCGAAAGATCGCGCAGGCCGTCGTTCCGGTAGCGAGCAGTTTTCCTTTCGCATCGGTCAGGCGGCCCTCGGCGATCGCCGTGGTCCGGCCGACGTGCACGGCGCGCCCCTCGCAGCGGACTCGCCCCGTCTCGCCCGTCATCGGTCGCACGAAGCGCAGTTGCAGATCGGTCGACGCGTAGCCGACGTCGGCGGGTAACGCCGAATGGATCGAACAGCCGAGCGCCGAGTCCATCAGCGCGAGCGCGAACCCGCCGTGCACGATTCCGATCGGGTTGTAGTGGTATTCGCCGGGCTCACCTTCGAACACCACGTGACCTTCGTTGACTTCGACGATCCAGAAGTTCATCAGCACGCCGATCGGCGGCATGTGGGCGCCGGGCTCGAGCACGGAGCGTAACACCTCGAGGCCGGAGCGGCCGCGTGACGCCTCAACGAAGGCCTTGGGATCTTCCCAGCGGATCGTGCGTTCGCGCACGGGCTCGGCGGTCACGGCTGCGTTCCTTCCGGCGCGGTGCGCACGACGACTTTCCCGATGTGTTTGCCGCCGCGCAGCATGTCGATGAAGGCCTGCGGCGCGTTCTCGATGCCGTCCACGAACGACTCGTGCGCGACGATCTGACCCGAGCGCAAATACGGCGCGATATCGGCCACGAACTCGCCGAAACGGGGCCGGCTGTCCGAGACGATGAAGCCTTTGAGCGTTAGCCGCTTCCCGACGATTTGGATCATGTTGCGCGGTCCGGGCTGCGCCTCGTTGTAGCTGGAGATCGCGCCGCAGGCCGCGACCCGGCCGAAGGGCCGCAGCGCCGAGATCGCCGCCTCGAGCTGCTCGCCGCCAACGTTATCGAAGTACACGTCGATGCCGTCCGGCGCGGCTTCGCCCAGCTTGCGCTCGATGTCGCCGCCGACGTGGTCGAAAGCCGCATCGTAGCCAAGCTCTTCGGTAAGGAACTTGACTTTTTCGGCGCCGCCCGCGCTGCCGATCACCGTGGCTCCCTTGAGTTTCGCGAGCTGGCCCGCGATGCTGCCGACGGCGCCCGCCGCCGACGAGATGAAGACGGTCTCGCCCGCTTTGAGCTCGGCGATCAGCGTCAGCCCGACCCAGGCCGTGAAGCCCGGCACGCCCAGGACGCCGAGATACGCGCTCGGCGGCGCGAGCGAGGTATCGATGGGCGTGAACGCTTTGGCCGGCCCGACCGCGTACTCGCGCCAGCCCAGCATCGAATGGACCCAGGTGCCCGGCGTCAGCGAGTCGTCGCCCGAGGCCACGACGAAGCCGACGGCCCCGCCTTCGAGCGGCTTCCCGATGGCGAACGGCGGCACGTAGGACTTCGCGTCGTTCATGCGCCCGCGCATGTAGGGTTCGACCGAACTGTGGGTCACGCGCACCAGGACCTCGCCCGGCCCGGGCTCGGGCAGCGAGACTTCTTCGAGGCTGAAGTTTTCTTCGCTGGGCCAGCCCGCGGGGCGCGAAGCGAGGCGGATTTCGCGGCATTTCGTAACGACTTGCATGATGCAAGCCACCTTATGGGGAAGCCGGTAGGGGACCTGCCCGGAGGGAGATCAGCGCCATCGCGCGACACCGAAGTTTCGAAGAGATGAACTGCTCGATCGCCCGCGCGCTCGACGTGATCGGCGAGTGGTGGACCTTGCTCGTCGTGCGCGAAGCATTTCGCGGCGTGCGCCGGTTCGACGCGTTCGTCGAGCGCCTGGGAATCGCGCCCAACATCCTCTCGGCACGCTTGAAGAAGCTCGTGCGCCACGGAGTCCTCGAGGCGCGCAAATACGCGGATCATCCCGAACGCTTCGAGTACCGGCTAACCGCCAAGGGCCGGCAGCTGTTTCCGGTCATCATCGCGCTGCTCGTCTGGGGCGACCGCTGGTACGCCGAAGAGGGCGTGCCGGCCGTGCTGATGCACGATGCGTGCGGCCACGTTGCCGCACCGCGGCTCTCGTGCGGGCATTGCGGCGAAATCCTCGATCCGCGCGAAACCCACGCCGTGCCGGGGCCGGGTGCCCGCGACCCCGCGCCAAGCCTGATCGCCTAGCGTCACGGCCGGTTCGTTGTCGAATACGATTATGGAACATCCGTTGCAGGCCGTGCGTCGTCGCGCTGGCGTGTCGAGTGCGTTGCCCGTCGTGGCGAGTACGTTGCTCGTCGCGTTGACCGCGTTGCTCGTCGTGTTGGCTCCGAGCGCTCGCGTGCGGGCGGATGAGGGCGCGGGGAACGTGCGGTTTTGCAATCACTTCGCGCGTCCGGTTTTCTACGCGCTGGCCTGGAGGCAGGGCGGGATCGCGTATTCGCGCGGCTGGTGGAGCGCCGATAGCGGTCAGTGCATCTCCGTGGAGCTAGCGGTCAATTCGTTCTACTGGCGCGCGGAGACCGATAGTTACCGGCTGCCCAGTGGCGACAACGTGACGACGGCCTGGGGCGACGGCGGGCGCGGCTTCTGCACGGAAACGAAGAACTTTTATTTCAAGAGCGCCGACGGACCGTGCCGACGCGCCCCGCGCAAGGGCTTTATCCGAAGCTGGACGCGAACCGACGGCATTCCGATCTATCTGGTCGTGACGACCAACGGCGACAACACGTCCTCGCAGAGCGTCGAAGCCGGCCACCTGCAGTTGCTGACGCCGCCACCCGCCGCTCGCATCCCCTGACCCACCACCAGCTCGCTGACGGCGGGCTCCTGCGGGACGGGTCGACGCGAGAACGGAACCTGGTTTCATGGAAATCCTCGAACGGCCGACGCTCGGCGCCCATCGGACGCACGACGTCGCAAACCAGGTTCCCCCGCTCGCGAACTACGACGTCTATTCGAGCGACGCGGCGCTCGTCGCGGCCGTGGCCGCCAACGGCGCCCGCTGGGCCGACCCGGCGCTGCGCGCGATCGGGCGCCGGTCCGGATCTGAGGAAGCGATCGCTTGGGGCTTCGAGGCCAACCAGAACCCGCCCAAGCTCAAGGCGTTCGATCGGACGGGCGTGCGAGTCGACGAAGTCGAGTTCCACCCGTCTTATCACCGGCTGTTGGAAGCCGCCGCCGGCTACGGTTTTCACGCCGCGGCATGGCGCGACCCGAAGCCGGGCGCGCACGTGTCGCGCGCCGCGGGCTTCTACCTGTGGACGCAAGCCGAAGCCGGGCACGGCTGCCCGATCTCGATGACCCATGCCGTCGTCCCCGCGCTCCGCGTGCAGCCGGAGCTGGCCCGCGCGTGGGAACCGCTGATCTTTTCGGGCTCGTACGACGGACGCTCGCGGCCCGCGCCGCGCAAGGGCTCGGCGATCTTCGGCATGGCCATGACCGAGAAGCAAGGCGGGTCCGACGTGCGCGCCAACACGACGCGCGCGGTCCCCGCCGGCGCGGGCGGTCCGGGCGCGGAATACGTGTTGACCGGCCACAAGTGGTTCTGCTCCGCGCCGATGTCCGACGCGTTCCTCGTGCTCGCGCAAGCGCCGGGCGGCCTTTCGTGTTTCCTGGTGCCGCGCTTCTTGCCCGATGAATCCAAGAACGCGTTCGCGTTGCAGCGCCTCAAGGATAAACTCGGCAACCGCAGCAACGCGAGCTCCGAAATCGAATTCGACGGAACCGCGGGCTGGCTCGTCGGCCAGGAAGGGCGCGGCGTCGCGACGATCGTCGAGATGGTCAACTTCACGCGCTTGGATTGCATCATCGGCTCCGCGGCCGGCATGCGGCAGGCGCTCGCGCAAGCGATCCATCACGCGACCCATCGCACGGTCTTCGGCAAGTTGTTGATCGCGCAGCCCCTGATGCGCAACGTGCTCGCCGATCTGGCGCTGGAATCGGAAGCGGCGACGGTTCTCTTCGCCCGGCTCGCGCGCGCCTGCGACCGCGCCGCCGCGGGCGACGCGCACGAAGCGCGACTCAAGCGCATCGGCACGGCCTTTGGAAAATACTGGGTCTGCAAGCGCGCGCCGGGGCACGTGGCCGAAGCCCTCGAGTGTCTAGGCGGCAACGGGTACGTCGAGGAATCGATGCTGCCGCGGCTGTTCCGCGAGGCGCCGCTCAATTCGATTTGGGAAGGCTCGGGCAACGTGAACGCGCTCGACGTCCTGCGCGCGATGACCAAAGAGCCGGGCGTGCTCGAATCCTATTTCGTCGAAGTCGACGCCGTCCGCGGCTCCGACGCCCGTCTCGACGCCGCCGCGACGGCGCTGCGCGCGGAACTCGCCGACCGCGAGGATGCGGAAGCGCGCGCGCGCCGGATCGTCGAGCAAATGGCGCTGGTCTTCCAGGCCGCCCTGCTCGTGGGCGGCGCGCCCGCCATCGTGGCCGATGCGTTCGTCGGGTCGCGGCTGGCCGGCGAAGGCGGCCGCGCGTACGGAACCCTTCCTCGCGGCGCGGATGCCGCGGGCATCGTCGCCCGCGCGAACCCGCACACGAATTAGCCCCGGCTTACTCCGTACGCGCGGAGCGGACGCAGGCCGCGTAGACCCATTGGATCAGCAAGTATTGCAGCGGTAAGCGCGCGTAGAAGACCCAGGCCGGCGCGAGGTTCGCGTAACGGGGGCTATCGGTCGCCATCTGCAAGTTGGCCGGGAAGACGGCGATCAGGAGCGCGATCAGACCCCAGCCCGCGAAGCTCCGCGTGCGGGGCAGCATGACGCCCGCCCCGCCCAGCATCTCGAAGAGGCCGCTGAGCGCGACGAGTTCGCGATGGGCCGGCAGGTACGGCGGTACGATTTGTTCGTAGGCGCGGGGAAAGCGGAAATGCAGCGCGCCCGCGACGACGAACAACGTCCCGATCAGGTAAGGCTGGAGAGGACGCATGGCAACCTTTCGTATGACGATGCTCGTATGCGCGGATCTCGCGCGGTCCCGCGACTTCTATCGCGATAAGCTCGGCCTGCGCGTCGGTACGGACGTGCCGCCGCACTGGGTGGATTTCGACCTTGGCGGCGGCGCGCAACTCGGCCTCCACCCCATCGCCGGCGGTCAGACCGTCATGCCGGGCTCGATGTCGATCGGCTTCACGGTCGACGACGTCGACGCGCTCGTCGCGAGCCTCAAGGGCGACGGCGTCGCGGTGATCGCCGAACCCTTCGATGAGAACTTCGGGCGCCTCGCGGTCGTGGCCGATCCCGACGGTTATCCCGTTCAGCTGCTGACGCCAAAAACGTGAACGCGTGCGACGCGGTCCGCTTGGAGCGGCGGGCGGATGGCGTCGCTTGGATCATCATCGATCGTCCCGGCGTGCGCAACGCCATGTCCTCCGCGATGTGGAGCGCGTTCGGCGCGTGCATCGGTGCCGTCGCCGCGGACGAATCGGTACGGGCTCTCATCGTGGGCGGCGTCCAACGAGCCTTCGTGTCCGGGGCGGACATCGGCGAGATGACGCCCGGCGTGGGGCCATCCGCGGGCGTTGCCTACGAAGACTCGGTCGAGGCGGTGCTGCGTGCGCTCGAAGCGCTAACGGTCGTGACGATCGCCGCCGTGTCGGGTGCGTGCACGGGCGGCGGCGTCGTGCTTGCCGCGGCCTGCGATCTCCGCTACGGAAGCGCGGACGCGCGGGTCGGGATGCCGATCGCGCGCACGCTCGGCAACATCACGAGCGCCGCCAACGTCGCGCGTGTCGCCGACGTGATCGGCACGGCTCGGGCGCTCGAATGGCTCGTGACCGCGCGCCTTTCCGATAGCGACGCGGCCGAGCGCGCCGGCTTCTTCAACGCCGTGCTGCCGGATTTCACAGCGCTGAGCGCGCACGCCCAGACCGTGGCGGCCGGCGTCGCGCGCAACGCTCCGCTGACCGTGCGCGCCGCCAAGGAACTCGTGCGCCGTTTGCGCGCCGCCGGCCGACACAACGTAGCCGACCGCGATCTCCTGGAACTCTGCTATGGTAGCGACGACTTCCGCGAAGGGGCTCGGGCCTTCGTCGAAAAACGCGTCCCGCACTTCGAGGGCCGGTGAGCCGGAGGCCGGCTAGCGACGCCGTTCGTGATTTACGCGGCTTCCGCGGCGACGACGAGGTTGCGGCCGCGGTTCTTAGCCGTGTACAGTGCCGCGTCCGCACGCTCGAAGAGGGATTTGATCGTTGTAGACCCAGTATCGGACCCGGCTGCCCCGACGCTGATGGTGATCGTCGCGATCCCGCGGTGGGTCGGGATCGTGAGGCCGCTGACATCGAGTCGCAGCCGATTGGCGAGCGCTTCGGCCGTGTCCACGTCGGTCTCGGGCAGGAGGATGACGAATTCCTCGCCTCCGATTCGAGCGAAGAGATCGCTCACGCGGAGGTCTGCTGACAGGCTCTGCGTTAGAGCGATCAACACGGCGTCACCGCCCTCGTGTCCGAACGTATCGTTGACCGCCTTGAAGTGATCGACGTCGATGACGAGCATCGTCAACGGACGCTGGTACCGCCGCGCGCGCTCGAACTCGACCTCTCCACGCGCGAAAAAGCTGCGCCGGTTCATCGCTCCCGTCAGCGGGTCGGTACTCGCGAGCACGTCGAGCGCGCTCGCATAGCGCATGATACGCCGAACCATCGGCCGAAAGATGCCCACCGCTTCGAAGAATAACGTCGTGAGCACGATGACGAGCATAAACGTTTGAACGCCGTCCAAGAAGACGAGCTGCCGTTCCGCCTCGCGCTCGTGGACCGTCACGACCGCGTCCAGGTCGTCGAGAATGCGCGCGCGCGCCGCCCGCAACAAAAGCACGGAGTCGCTCGAACCTGTTGACGCGCCGGGCGGCAGTAAGACGATGCGCCGGGCGCGGGCGATGAAGTCGGTAACTTCGGCATCGAGGAGCCGCGGCTTTTCGAAGTAAATTGCTCTTAGGTCGGGATCTGCCGCCGCGGGCGGCAGGTGCAATTCCTGGTTGCCTCTGAGCAGATTCTGGTGCGCGTTCGCGAACTTATCGATCGCGATGAGCAGGTCGCCGCGAGCGCTGACGTCGCCGAGTTCGGCTTGCGCGGCGAGACTCGCAATTCGCTGGGAAAGCATACGCTGCCGGCCGGCAACGTTGATAACCGCGGCCGACCCCTTCGATTGCCGCAGCATCGTATCGAGCGTTAGGTGAGAGGCTAGTGATAAGATGGCGATCAGGCTCAGCGCGACCGCGTAGGTGACAATCAGTTTGCGTTCGGAGAGCCCCTGCATGCTCGCTATTCGCGTCCAGCCGTTACGGCCCGCGGTCCCGGCGGCCGCCTTCGGTAACTGATGCACGGACCGTAACTTCGGCCGCGCGCGACGCTATCCACTCGCAGACTCTAGCATGCCGAGGACATTCGCCGCTCGATGATCGACCTCACATCTCGCGGTTAGCCCTCGTTCGAGACGCCGTTATTCCACGATGCGCGCGGTCAACCAGCAGGTCGCTCGCGCCACGCCGCCGACCGGCGGATCGCCGTGCACGATCTCCGGTGCGCCAAGCACGTCGATCTCACCGCCGTCGGTTTCGATACGCAAGCGCCGGAACGCGCGCTCGGTAGCCGGGTTGATGCGCGTTTCGCTCGCGACGATCGTGCCGGTGACGACGCCTTGCGAACGCGCGCGCCCCGTGTTGTGACCGAAGAGTCCGACCGGCACGAACGAGGTCGCGGCGAAGCCGGTGGGTTCGCATTCGAGCGACGCGCGATAGGCGGCTTGATCGGGCCACCACATCAGTTCGTGGGCGAATCCGCATAACGCGAGCACGGCGTTGAACGGGACGTCGCGGGCGGCGAGCGCCGCGTCGAAATCGGGGATGCTGGCCGAAAACGGATAGAGACCGTGTTCGGCGCCCTCGGGGGAGGCCCAGGCGTAGATTTCGCCTTCGAGCGCGAACTCGGCGTTGGGTTCGAGCGCCTCGACGACCGCGTTCATGCGCGCATCGCTGCGGAAGTGCGGGTTGGCGCCGGCCAATTCGCGCCGGCTCGCATCGACGCGGTACAGATTCACCCAAAGTTCGGCGCCGGCGCCGGGTGTCCAGACGCGGTAATCGCCATGCGGCGCCTCGATCACCGTTCCCCCGTCGAGGGCGCGATGGAGGAGCGATTCGAGTTCCGTGCGTTCGAGGGTGAACCCAACGGTCCGGAAATAGTCGGACACGCTCCTATCGTTCGACGCCGGCGAGCGGTCCGCTCCAAGCGCGGTCGAGAAGTTGCATGAGCGCGGGCCGGGTAACGGGCCGCGGGTTGACCAGCGGCGCCGAGAGGACGCCGTCCGCGACCGTGCCGAGCTCTTCACGGTCGAACCCGAGTTCCTCGAGCGACGTCGCCGCGCCGGCTTCGCGGCCCAAGGTCGCGAGTGCGTCCGGAACGTCGCCGGCCGGAACGCCCAGCGCCTGGCCCGCCCGCGCGAACGCCTCGGGCGCGGCAGGAGCGTTGAACCGCGCGGCGTGGGGCAGGATCACGGCGTTGGCGTCGCCATGGGCGATGCCGTAGCGACCGCCCAGCACGTGGCAGATCCGATGGTGGAGCGCCATGCCCGAGCCGGCTAGCGCAACGCCCGCAAGGTAGCCGCCGAAGAGCAGTTCTTCGCGCGCGGCCGGATCGTGCAAGTCCACGACGACGGCGCGCATCGCGGGCGGCAGGCGGCGCAAGGCCTCGTCGGCAGCCAGCAGCGCGAGCGGCTGCGGGTGCGGCGCGTAGAGGGCTTCGATGCAGTGGGCCAGAGCGTTCATCGCGCTCCCGGCCCCGGTCCGCAGCGGCAAGTCGTACGTCAGCTCGGGATCGTAGACGACCGCTCGCGGTGAGCCCGAGGCCACCGAGCCTTTCGTTCCGCCCGTGGTCCGGCCGGCGTGAGCGGTCAGTTCGCTGCCGCCGTAGGTGGTCGGCACCGCCACGACGCGCAATTCCGTCCCGAACGACGCGGCTTTGCAGAGGTCGATGGCGGCCCCGCCGCCGATGGCGATCAGACCGTCCGCGCCGTCCTTGAGCGCTTGCTTCGCGAGGTCTTCCACGGCGCGTGCCGGGACGTGCGGCGCGACGCCGCTGAAGCTGCCGGCGGTGCCGCCGTCCAACGTCTGGGCGAGCAGCTCGGCGACGGGCCATTGCGACGGCGTGGGCACGAGGAACGGCCGCGCCACGCCGCAGGCCTTCAGGACCGCAGGCAGTTTGGCGAGGGCGCCCGGGCCGAAGGTGATCGATACGAGCGGCTGTTGAAAGGCGAACGTCGGCATGGCCCGGCACTTGGCCGTGCGCCGCCGGATTCATGCGGGGCGCGGCGGCCCGGCGTCGTAAACGCCCGCGTGGCAACGAACCAACCGGCGGCTGGGCGCGCGCGCGAACTGCGCGCCGCGCTCGAAGAGGCGAATTACAACTACCACGTCCTCGATGCCCCCACGATCGCCGATGAGACCTACGACGCGCTCTTACGCGAACTGCGCGATCTCGAGGAAGCCCATCCCGAACTCGCGACCCCCGATTCGCCGACCCAGCGCGTCGGCGGCGCGCCGGTCTCCGATTTTCCGCCGTATCCGCACGCGGTGCCGATGCTCTCGCTCGCCAACGCCTTCGACGCCGCGGACCTGCGCGCGTTCGACGCGCGCGTGACGAAACTGGCCGGGGCTCCCGTCGCGTACGCGTGCGAACTCAAGATCGACGGCCTCGCGATGTCGCTGCGCTACGAAAACGGGACGCTCGTCTCGGCCGGCACGCGCGGCGACGGCACCGCGGGCGAGGACGTGACGGCCAACATCCGCACGGTCCCCGACGTGCCGCGCAAGCTCCGCGCGCCCTTTCCCGCCGTCGTCGACGTGCGCGGCGAAATTTACATGCGCCGTAGCGCCTTCGCCGCACTCAATGCCGCGCGCGCGGCCGCGGGCGAAGCGCAGTTCGCCAACCCGCGCAACACGGCGGCCGGCGGCCTGCGTCAAAAGGACCCACGCGCGACCGCGCAGCGCAAGCTGTCGTTCTTCGCCTACGCGCTCGGCGCGTTCGAGGGCGCGGAGTTGCCCCGGACGCAGATGGCGCTGCTGAAAACGCTGCACGGGTACGGGTTTCCGGTCAACGAGCGGGCGACGGCGTGCGCGATGATCGACGACGTGATTGCATTCTGCGCCGGCTGGGAGAACGAACGCGCGAAGCTCGATTACGAGATCGACGGCGTCGTGATCAAAGTCGACGACCTGGCGGTTCAAACGAAACTCGGCTACGCCGGCAAAGACCCACGCTGGGCGACCGCCTTCAAATTTCGCGCGGCCGAAGCGCACACGAAGTTATTGGAAATCGCCGTCAACGTCAGCCGCTCCGGGAAGTTGAACCCTTACGCGGTGCTGGAGCCCGTGGTGATCGGCGGCGTGACGGTGCGCATGGCGACGTTGCATAACGAAGCCGATATCTTGCGCAAGGACATCCGCGCCGGGGATACCGTGATCGTGCATCGCGCGGGCGACGTGATTCCCTACGTCGTCGGGCCGGTGCTCGAGCTGCGTCCGCCCGATGCGCCGGTTTACAAGATCCCCGAAACGTGTCCGGTCTGTGGTTCGGCCGTCGATCATCCGCCCGAAGACGTGTTTTCGTACTGCACGAACGTTTCGTGTCCGGCGCAATTGCGCGAACGCATCCGGCACTGGTGCACGCGCGGCGCGATGGACATCGAGGGGATCGGCGACGCGCTGGCGAGCGCGCTGGTCGACGCGAAGCTCTGCGCGACCGTGGCCGACCTCTACGACCTCACGGTCGCGTCGCTCGCCGAGCTGCCGCGCATGGGCGAGAAGTCCATCGCCAACGTGCTCGCGGCCATCGAGGGCTCGAAATCGCGCGGCCTCGCGCGCGTGCTCGCGGCGCTGGGAATTCGCTACGTCGGCGGTCAGAACGCGGCGCTGCTGGCCGGGGATTTCGGAACGATCGACGCGCTCGCGGCCGCCACGCGTGAAGCGCTGGTCGCGACCGAAGGCATCGGCGATCAGATCGCCGAGAGCGTTTCGTTTTTCTTCGCACAGCCGCAGAATACCGAAGTGATCGAGCGGTTGCGCGCGCGCGGCGTCGATCTGACCGCGCCGCTGCGGCCCAAGAAGCCGGCGGGCGCGCTCGCCGGCAAGACCTTCGTGATCACCGGAACCTTACCGAGCCTCACCCGCGAGGAAGCGACTGAATTGATCGTCGCGGCCGGCGGCAAAGTGAGCTCAGCCGTCAGCAAGAAAACCAGCTATTTGGTGGCCGGCGAAGAGGCGGGTTCCAAGCTGGCCAAAGCCGGCAGCCTCGACGTCCCGGTCATCGACGAGGCCGCCCTGCGCGCGCTCGTAGCGGAGTCGTGACCTTGATGTAGTGCCTCGGAGAGTTCCGCTTTCGGACTGAAAAAGTAGGGGAACCCCCACTGTGCATCGCTCGGAGGTCGACTTAGAATAGCCACATGTTTTCCTGGAGATCGACGATGACGTTGTCCACGGTCGTGCGAGTAGCCCTGCTCAGCGCGCTGGTTTCTCTCGCGTGGGCGCGGCCCGCCGCGGGGACGCCGCTCGCTACCGTCGTGTTCCCGTTCGCGGTTGGCGATTCGTTCACGTACGAGAACGCCGAAACCGACGTCGACAAGACGACGTCGGGAACGACTACGACGCCGTTCGCGTACACGTCGACGACGACCATCGGACCGGCCACCGTCTTCAATGGAGTTCACGCCTATCCGTTTCACACGACGGGGTCGTATCGGGAAGGGACCGCCGCCGTCACGATCGACGACCTCGAATGGCGGAACTTCGTACCCGCGGGCGGTCTCTGGTACTATTCGTCGTACGGGTTCGACGACTCCACGGCGAGCGTCAAGAGCTCGCAGATCACGGAATACATCACCGACAAGCATACGCACGTCACGCAGCCGTTCTACTACGACGTTCTCCCGCAGAGCCCGGGGACGTTCGCGGAGCCCGTCGCCGACATCGTGTCGTACGACGATTACGATCAGACCACGCTCGGGGCTTCGAACGTGCTGAGCTATACGGAGACGCGCGCCGGCGACGGCTCGCTCACGGAAAGCGGCATGGACTACGACGTGCCCTACCAGCACGTGGTCAATCCCAACGGCACCGGCACCGACCACGCGGGCCCCACGCAAGGCGGAACCCTGTGGACCATCGGCTTGCCGGTCAAGGGCGCTTCGGGCTACGTCATCCCGGCGACGGAAACGTACGCCGGGAAGATGCATACAAACGACGTGCCCGACTGGTACCCGGGCCACGCCGCCCCCACACACCCGCTGGCCGCGGCCAAGATGGTCGACGTGGGAGGGGTGGTCGCACCCGCGGGCTGCGGTACGCGCGCGGGCACGCCGGCGACGCTCTTGGCGTATTCGTACAACCAGCTCGATCCGATCAACGGCGACACCTACGTCGAAACCGATGATTATTACGTCGTCGCCGGGATCGGCCGCATCTGCCGTCTCATCAACATTCTCGAAACCTACTACGATAAGAAAGTAACCGGTAAGGTGACGGAGACGAAGACGACGACGTCGTCCGAAGTTCTCGCTTCCGAACATCTCGTTACGCCGCCGCCGATCGCCCTTTCGAAGCCTGCGCTGACCTTTACCGGTCTGGGAACCGCCGCGAACCAGTCCGTTACCGTCAGCGAGAGCGGCGACGTCGATCCGTTCACGGTCAGCAGTTCGAATCCGAGCGTCGCGACCGTTTCGCCGGCCGTGGTTGCCGATGGCGGCACGATCGTCGTGACGCCGGTGTCCGGCGGCCACGCCACGATCGTCGTTACCGACGCGGCTCAGGAAACGAAGTCGCTGACGATCTCGGTGACCGCGGCCACGCTGACGCTACGCGACCTGCCGGCGGGCACGAGTTCGGTCAGGCTCACGACGGTGAGCGGCGCGAAGGTAGCGCAGAGCGTGTTCGCGGCGAAGCCGGGGGCGGCCGTCGTTAATGCCGGCGTCCTGCCCGGCGCCGTCACGTTGACTTTGCAGGCATTCTCGGGGACGGGCGCGACCGGCTCGGTGCTAGCGAAGACGTCGGTGGCCACGAGCTTCGCGGCGGGAACGCAAAACGCGTTCGATGTTTCGAGCGCAAACTATCTGTCGTACTTCCACGTGCCGGCAGCCGCCATCGGATCTTTGACACGGGGCTCAGCCGGCGATCCGAACTTCTATTTTCTCTTCGGCGCGAGTTCGGCGGCGCATTCGATCGCGCAGATGACCGCGAGTGGGGTCTACAAGTCGTACGCCGAGAATCCCGTTGGCGAAGCCTCGCTCGCGCCGGGGAAGGCCGGTTCAGACCTGATCTGGTTCGCGTCGAAGTCGGCGCTCGGTTCGCTCTCGACCGCGGGCAAAACGACGCTGTACGCGACGACGGTGGGGGCATGCGAAGCGGCGTACGTGCCCCATTCGGTCACGCTCGGACCCAACGGAAATCCCTGGTATACCGAAGCCGGCTGCGGCAATGCGGGGATCGGGACGTTGGCCGGCGGTAAGCCCGTGAGCTACCTCTTTCCGCTCGATGCGAATAAGA
>Ga0116227_10007249_pt1 | contig 21798 bp, 16 predicted proteins | sample S1TSphgellanicum_FD_89693 | JGI IMG/M metagenome (GOLD analysis project Ga0116227, IMG submission 89693) | Host-associated microbial communities from peat moss isolated from Minnesota, USA - S1T2_Fb - Sphagnum magellanicum MG | ecosystem: Host-associated > Plants > Peat moss > Unclassified...
CTAGGATATTTTGGGATACTTTTGGCAATATCATGGCTTAGGATATTTTGGGATACTTTTGGCAATATCATGGCCTAGGATATTTTGGGACTAGTATGGTTCAGGGTTATAAAAGGAGATAGTCTGGGGAACAACCCTTCAGTAGATCAACACCAGTTGATGGATCAATAAAGCTTGTCTTGTCTTGTAATTCTCCACTTGTTTGTAGTCGGTTCATAACATACCCCACCTACATTATCATTTGAGGGAGACTCCTCAAATTCTAAAGTAGAACTACCATCAGTAGGGTCAATACCACTTGTGTGGGACATGGAGGACATGTATGGTGCCTCCAAGGGGCCCCATTGATTTTCGAATGTAGTCAACACCATTGAACTTGATGATTTCATCTAGGAGTTTGATACCCGATGTGATATGCAACAACTGCGAAACTCGTAACAATTTACACATTTCTTGGCATGGAAGGGTTTATTCTAGCATCTAGAGGGATCGCCCATAAATGATTATCATGAATTCTATGATGCCCATGAAACTGACATTGAAGAATGGCACAAGTATTGGTCGCCCGTTTACTTTTCCATCACCAAAGGTTGATTGGTTACATTGACCCCTACTCCATCGACCACTATCATAGGGGATAATGTGAGTCCTTCCACTCCTAAGGGTGGTGGCAATGGTTCGATTATCAAGGCATGGGCTTTTCCCATTTTTAACCTTGCCATTGAATTTTTTGAGGAGCTTGGCACTAATTACTAAGGTGTGAAAAGTAAGAAACTCTGCATGTTACAAGAGTTTTAGCATTGACCCCGTGAAAGTTTACAAGAAGCATACACACAAATGCGAAGGTTGGTCAATGTGACCAAGGGGGTCATAGAGGCTCATGTTATATAATTTTGATATGGGATCCTGGAAAAAGATCTAAGGCAACAAATGTGAGACATAATGCTAACCTAGCCGACTTAATTAATTGTAATAGTGCAAATTCCATGTAGTAATTTAGTATTCATGCAAAGCTATTATGACAACTACGTGCCAAAGACCTCAAAATGAGCTTGGACTCACGTATGATAATGTAAGATCCAAGGTTGAAGATGCTTCCTATGCATGTATAGCTGCATGAGACAAAGGACAAATATAAACACATTTCGAAAAATCCATGGATATATCATTGAAGTGGCAATGGTGTCAAGCCTCAATATTGTGCGAGAATTTTGTGTGGGAAGTAGATTTTCAAACATGTGCACTTTAATGTGTTCAAACTTGCGTGCTAGAGGGAAAGTTGGAACCAAATGCACAAACATAGTGTATGTTTAGTAAGGGGGGAATGATGCATCAAAACAAGCGCACTTGGGTGGAAGACGAAACAAAAACCCTAAAACAACACACCTAATCATCCCAACATGGTGTGTGCCTATTCATCTAATCACACACGTGAACTCAAGAATGGGGACACCTTATGAAAAATTCAAATTAATACCTAAAAGTAGGCTTGTGGACATAGGAGTTTTCAATTTTTTTGGGATAGTCTTGGGGGAGTCATGGTTCCTGCTGTGGTACTCCAACCATGAATGTACCCTATCACCTATCACTAGTATTTGGTCAAAATGAAAAATCACATGATGGCTCCCATTTGTTAGGGGTTTGAAAGATACAATGAAAGGAATACAACCATTTTTTCCTTTGGATGAATAAATTATAGTTCATGCCAAACAAGTAGCATATAGATCAATTGTTCTAAGCCAACAACCAATATATTTCACTCAAAACAAACAAAAGTAGAAGACAACTAATGAACATATGATAAATACTTTTTTGAAAGTAGGTCACATTTGGACAAGTTTTCTATAGTCAATTTTTTTACATAAATGGCATGTAAATTAAACTAATTAACTTTTTACTAGTACTTATTCATTTATTAACTTATGCATTGAATTGAACCTATTAACAATTAATTCTTAAAATCTTTAATAAATGTGTTATTTTTTTACTTTTTATTTTAATATTGAAAATTAATGCATATTATCCTATATTAATTATAAATTGATTTAAAAAATAAACATAATGAATTAGTATAAAACTAATTGTGTCATAAATTTTACCCATGTTCAATCAATATATGACACCTTAGATTTCTATTCATGTATTTTTTAAATTCCAAAAAAAATATTCTTTTCGGAAAAAAGTATAGGAAATGTGGATTAAAAAACAAGCCATTAAATTTGATGTTTTTATAAAGATTTTAACACTTCAAATGAATGACTATCATTTTGGAAATGTCTTAGACTTCCAAATTCCTTATTGATTTATATTGTAACAAAATATTAAAAAAATATTCAATTAATTTTTATTATAACACTTATTAATTGTAAGCCTAAACATACATGTCCACCCTTCATTGTTTAACATTAAAAATGTTCATTTTCTTTCAAGATGCAAGACACATGACAAAACTATGTCATGGTTCCTGTTGTGAGGATTGCACCCACTTACACTGATGTGGAAGAGAGTTTTTGCACTTACACTGACTCTAAATGAGTTTCAAATTTTCATTTACACATACACAAAAGAGTCTTTCTAGACCCATATACATCACTGACCCTGGTCTGATCATCCATCTGAATCTTGACAATAAGAATGCTTGTGACGTTCACATTGCCATATGATATAATAATTACTGTGTTACTTACATGATCAATGGGTGCACTGCTAGTATAATGGAAGTAATCCTGAACAACAACCATTGGTTTGCTGCTTATCAATTGACTCTCCAATTTGTTCTCAAATTTGTTGCGTACAATATTTGGTCTCCACGTTGCTTCGCACTACCAATGACAATGATTAAATTACTTTTTGTGACATAATGATTTTGTTGTAATCAATTTTTTCTTTTCAAACAATAAAATTCTATAAATTTCACTATATGTCATTTTGTTCCATTAATTTTGTTTTTCATCGTTGTCAATGAAAGTCGAATTCATTAAATAAGTTCACAACAAGATACAAATAAACCCCAAAAAAAGAAGAAAAAAATCATTGAAAGAATGTAAGAAAAGCAACAAGATACAAACAAAAACATTGAAAGGGTGCAAGACAAACGATAAAAAATGATTCTAAAATGAAATTTAATCTATAACGAATTATAATTTAGAATGACTTTAGAATTGTCATAATGATGATCACCAAAATCCCATCCTACATAAACCAGTTCCAATCAAACATTGTCTCTGGAATTATGTTAACTAGTGTTCCTCAAGTTCTAATTTAGTACGAGATCATCACGATTCAAAGATCTATCTAGATCAAGTTTCTAGGCTTAATTTTGATTTGCTAAAGCTTCCAAGTCTGCCTAAGTTCCGAGGTGTAATATATAACATTGGGGTGACATGTCACAATGATTATTGGTTGGTCCCCAAAAACCATATGTCATGGTTACTTGGTCATTGTCCAGCTCCAATCATGAAAACCTCAGGGAGATGACCAAAAAGCTCAGTCTCATTCTCCTTGGCCTGACAAGAATTTGTGTCAGTTTTGGGCACTGGTTGATTTCAGAACTAAGTCACTGACGGCACCAATTTGATCTGCATCTGATACTGGGTCACTTCATTTCAGCCAACGTGATTAACCAGCAGGTCCTACACTGATGCCTTCACCTTCTTGAGTAAGGCCTCTTAGGTAGAGCTAATAGTTACAGGAGAAAATGTTAAATTTGGACTCAGAGACCCTGATTTAGTCTGGGCATGGGATATCTTTAGTGTTTATAGAAGCAACCCAAAAAAAAGTTACATTGTAGAATGGTACTAGTGTAGGTGCTGGTTCACCCAAGGCATTCATTTCTGTTGCCAAACCCATGAACTGGAACCCTTGGTTCAGTTTGGGTCTGTACATTGGCCTGCCTGTTTTCAAGTGTCATTTACAAGAAAATACAAATATTGTTATATAAGTTAATCTATCTGTTAAAGGAAGGTAGTTTGTTTCTTTTGTTTGTCACATTGAGATCTCTCTGGAGACATGTTGCCTTGAGCCACGTCGCCCCTCATTGTGCATCACCATGCACAGTGCACTCGGTATCATTGAAAAGCCCTTGATAAGTAGGGGTGCAACGAGGTAGTTTCATATTGCTTACACTTTCATCCAAGAGTCATAGAATATTGAACAGTTTTGTCATTATAAATTCAGTAACTAAATTTTTTTAAAGGGAAATTGGAGTGCACATTTTTGAGAAATTGTTGGAAATTGCTCAATGAGTAGGATGTTAATGGGCCAGACTTTAATTTCATAATTTTTCAACCTACTTAGGTGCATGGAAGAGATATTGAATTTTGAGGAGACTTCTATTTATCATTCATGGAAATGCAACTAAATTACAAAACTTGGTTTTGGAACGAGAAATTATTAGGGTAACGAGTTCACACTTGGTCTAATAAACTTTGGCCACACCTGGCCACAAGTCTAGTTAGTGCGTTGGTACTATGTTCCAAACTTGCAAATGTTTGTTTTTGCTCCTTTCTCAAGCTTTTGCCTTAAAGGATCTAGAATTGCAAAATTAGCTTAACGTTCATGAACGGCAATTGCACTAGTGGTCACTGGAGCTCAAAGGGGTCTGCTGCATGCGTCCTGTGAACATGCTTCTTCTTCTTCTGCTTCTCCCCATTCCTCAGCCTAGTCTAAGACATCTCCTTCCTTGCAGCCTGCCTTTCTTCTGAAGAACAAGTTTTAGTGTTTTTCTTGGGACATTTCACAAATAAAATTATGAGTTGCTAGGAGCTGCAGCAGGTAGATATAAAATTATGTAGAAATCATCTTGGGGCGGGGGGGGAGCTAGACTTGTATGCTGCAGGAGGTCCGTGAGGTACTTCTTCTATGTTCCATGCAGGGGTCGCAACATAGAGCACTTCTTCTTCTATGGGGTCGCAACTTCTATGCACCAGAAGCTAGACTACAACATGACCTCGGCCTGGAATCAATCGCAGCTTAATAGCTGGTGTGTCATGTCCTGCTGCATGCTCCTGCAGCGGCAACTGTCGTGATTGCTCCTCAGCTCATTGCAGTAGCAATATTCTACGCCTGCTGAAAGGCTGGAGCGGGTCGTATTCAAGCTTGAGTGAGCTCGGGTAATTGTTGGTCAGTTCTCTGATCTGTTGTCTCAGATCTTTTAACTTTGTTCGCAAACTGGTCACGGCAAGGTGTGTATTGCGGTGGTTAAATGAAAAGAATCTAGCTTGTGCAGACTTAACCTAGACTGTTGCTGAACTCTTGGAGGTCAGTGGGGTGGACGGACGTTACACTTGAGTCATGATCTGGACACTCTTCCAGCTGCAGTTCAACTGCGAGTCCTGCAAGTGTTGCAGACGTGACGTTGGGTCCGAAACTTTGTTCTTATATTAGTTCGATTGCAGCAAACAGCAGAACTCTAATTCGTGGATTAGTCCAATTGCGCGACATAGGTAGCCAGCCCATCGAGCTAATGGGTAGCAGCTAATTTCCGCGCGGTCGATCGACATGTAAAATCTTTGCAGCTGCAGCCAGTGGGTGATCAGTGAATTTTATTTTTCTTTTCTGATGTCAACTCTCGCAGAAACTAGTGCAACCGTGACGTCCGGATGTGCTCATGGATACTACAAAGTGGGTTTCAACCTGCAGACTAGACGTCATAGCTAGCTAGCTTTTCATCGATCCGAGCCAAGCGCTGCATGGGTTTCGGACTCATCAGCTTTTGCTGTGATCTAACTATTCTGCAACTATTTCTCTCCTCTCTTTGCACCCGTTTCATAACAGCATGCGTCGATGTATGTTCCGGCGTGAGCTCAATAGATCAGTCCAAGTTACGCCGCAAGGCTAGCTAGCTAGCTGTGTGAGAACCTTGACCATTGTCCTCCAGCTGCTTCCAGTCAAGATTCACTAACTTTAAAGGTCTGGGATCCATCGTCAAACAAGGACGATGACGCAATAACTGCAGATTTAGGCGAAACGCTGAATAATATGTTGCAGCAAGCATGTTACATGTAATCGTTGATCAGCTTCTGCGGTCCTAAGTACTCTCATGAAGACATCTATGAAGGGATCTGTGCAGCTATGTGCAGCGATCGAAGAGGTGCAGCCCGGAAAGATTTAACAGAGAAAAGATCAACTAGGGATTCCCAGCAGGCTGTCTACGAAAGCCATGCCTGAGTTGACCTGCAGGGATAGAATTCTATCATGCGGAGCAAATGTCGAAGTCATGTAGATCTGTATAAGGAACCAGCGGGAGGAGCACTAGAGCATGAGGACTAGACAGGCGGCGGCGAAGACCCGCGGCCCGCGGGCCGATCTCGGGAGAACTGCATGAACTCGTCCAAAAAGGTGTCGAGCAATCAGATCTTCCACCACATCAAGGCAAGCTTCAAGAATATGCCATGATCATTGACGTGCATCGACGTTGAATGAGATTCAAGCATTGCAGTACAATACGCCAGCTGCAGTATAATGATGATTATCATGCTACTGGAATCTTCTTCGCTGTTCGACAGAAGCTGCTGGAAGCAGGGACTGATCATCTACTTGATAACATTCATGGCGCGCGCATGCTGCATATATTAACAACATATCTGCTGCAACGTCGTCTGTGCTCGCGCGCGGAGTCTCGACGAGGTTTGATCAAATAGTTAGCTGTACAAGAAGTCTTTTTGGGGTTTGCCGCCTGGAGGTGCAATAGTGTTGCCGAAACGTCATGGACAGAGACTTGTTACGCGACGACGAAACTATTCACCAATCGGAGAAGTCGCGACTCGCTAGAGATCCCAGCTGCTGCAACTCTAGCAGGTGCAGCGCCGGATCAAACCCTGCTCGTTCTCGAACCAAAAGACCCATCAATCCTTGACAACCCGAGCGGCATCCTCTGACGGTCCCTTGTTTATAATATCAAGGATCACCCGGGCTTTCAGCTTTGGAGCTAGCTAGAGGCGGAAGACTGCGCGGTGAACACATGAGGCCCCGAGATCAAAGGCCATCAGCTGCAGCATATCCGACTCACGGTACTAGTCAAGCTGCTGTTGATGAGGGCGGCGTAGAGACTGGCAGTACTGAGGAATTAAGACTAATATCTGCAAGTCCAGCGATTGGTTTAGCAACAGCTGCTGCTAGTTATAGGGATATTGATGAGGAGCTGCCGTCCAGCAGCGGTCACTGGGCGCCGAATTTGTTGCTGGAATGCGCGAGGGCAGTTGCAGCAAACGACACCTCGCAAGCTCAAAAGCTGATGTCGGTTTTGAACGAGTTGGCTTCCCCTTACGGCGACTGCGACCAAAGACTGGCGTCCTACTTTCTGCAAGCACTCTTTTGTAAAATCACAAACACAGGCCTCCGTTGCCATCGCATCCTCTTAGCTGCTGCCGAGAAATCTTACACCTTCGAGTCCGTGCGCAAAATGATCCTCGAGTTTCAGGTAATGGGATGCAGCAGAGGAGTAATTTACTGCTGCTGCATGCACAGTCTCTCTTAGAGTGAGCTCGTACATTGTCGATATGTATGCAAAAGCTAGAGTTGCTGTATGCGATGTCGAAGTCTGCAACATGGGATTTAGGCTTTTTTCTGTGGATTGATCAGCAGGAAGCAAGTCCGTGGACCACATTCGGGCATGTAGCTTGCAACGGAGCGATCCTGGAAGCTTTTGAAGGAGAGATGAAGGTACATGTAGTGGACATCAGCAGCACATTTTGCACACAATGGCCAACGCTGCTAGAAGCGCTTGCAACACGTTCCGAGGGTTCTCCCAACCTCCGTCTCTCGGCCATCGTCGTCTCCCCGGAAGCAGAACCCGCCGCCATGCACGTAATGCAGCAGATTATGACGAGGCTAGACAGATTCGCGCGTCTCATGGGTGTCCCGTTCGAGTATTCTCTCACTCAACTACCACAGCTAGAGCAGCTGGAATTTGCACAGGGATCAGCGCTGGAACTTCGAGAAGATGAAGCTCTTGCCATCAACTGCATCCACACACTAAACCAGGTCATGCCTGCAGCTGCTGCAGCTGAAGACGTGATCACTAGTGCTGCAGCTCGTGTTCTCACAGCAGCTGCCGGGGACAACAATGCTGCAGCAGCCGCAGCCCATCAGTACTGCAGCAGTTCTCGAGATCAGATTCTGTACACTTTCAGAAATGCCAATCCCAAGGTAGTACCATTTTTCTGGGACCTCTTGCAAATATTTTTCTCATGAACCACCCATGAGAACGAATTTTTTTTCCGCGGGAGACATGCGCAGATTCAGCTGCAATTCCATTCCAATTGTTTGTGTTTCTGCAGATTGTGACGATTGTGGAGGACGAGATGGAGCCGGTCTCGGCGGACTTCATGAGGTGCTTCAGTGAGGCGCTCCGCTTCTACTGGCTTTTGTTCCAGTCGCTGGACGAGAGCTTCCCGCGTGCCAGCGACGAGCGACTGATGCTGGAGCGTGCGCACGCGCGCAACATCGTGAACCTGCTCGCGTGCGAGGCAGCAGACAGGCGACGCTGGCCGCAGCAAGGCGTGGACTGGGCGCGCTGTCTCTCCGCCGCGAGCTTTGTGCATTCCACGTTCAGCGACGACGTCGTAGGCGACGTGCGTGCGCTTCTCACACGGTAAGTACGTTCGCCACACGTTCCCTTCTCAGAAACGCACATCATACAAACCAGTCAATGGCCGGTTATCTATTTTCCGCCACCCTAACACCTCCGGTTCCGGTTCTTTAAACAATTCTGGTAGAGGGTGAGGGTCTCTCTTCCAGGATTTGAAGCTCCTATCATGTGGCTGGCAGGATGAGTGCAGGCTGCTGAAGGCCTAATCCAGTGCTGTGCAGTTATTTGAATTTATAAAGAATTATATGATGAAAAGAACTTTTATAGGTTTCAGTCTTTGAAAAGAATCAGAATCAAAGAATGGCCCGTCCTGGTTATTTCAAATCCCTTAAATAACCGACAGTTTTCACAAAAATCCCAAAAAAATTAACCCCAGCAATTTTTTGGTCAGTTATTTGATTTTTCAAAACATTTGAGAACTGTGGTTATATACTAAACCTAGGTCTTTTTTTTTTTTTTTTTTAAATTTTTTTTGAGAACCATGATTAGGAACCCTAAGAACTTCCCTAATTACTGTAGGGGTCTGTTCCTGTTCCTAATCACCACTCAATACTGGTCTAAAGATAGACCATTCCCCTGAACCAAAGAAATATTTCCCTCCGTCTATATTAGTCCTTATGTCATTGGCCAAAGTATATTAAACCTCCCATGATGTCACCCATCCCAATACTATTCTAATTGAAGAAGGCTTAACACCAGAGTTCTTATGAAAAAATAATTTTTGTGATTTTAAATTCATTTCCAGTAATAATTACTGTTGCCTTCCAAATTATCGAAGGCACTCTAACAGTTTGGTGCAGAATGTTCCGTGAAGTGAGCAGCCCTAAATTCCTCTCTAAAATCATACTAATAACACACTAAAACAATTTTCATGATTCTTAATGAAATCAAAGAACCTCTGGTTTTTGGTTTTCTTTTTTGTAACTTGGTGATCAAAGAATAGTAGGTTCTGACTTTTTCTTTTTCTTTTTTTTCCCAGAATAAAAAACCTCTGGGTTTGAGTTTTTTCAAAAAGCCTGGTTTACATGAAATTACTGGCAAAGAACCAGCAGTTCTATAGAAGGTTATTTGACCAGTTCTCCGACTTTTTGAAATTTTCCAGTCAAATATCATAACCGATTCTCAGATTTTTGAGAATGGTGGTTATAGAAGCATTTGATATTTAGAATCACAGTTATCTGATCAGATATAAGTAAGGTTCTCACGGTGATTCCAACAAACCTTAGAATATCTGATCCAAGAGACCCTGGAACTTGACCTATAAAGTGGACCTGAACTCGCCAAAATCCGAGAGCCTGCCAACACTGGGGTGTTATAGTAAACATGAAATGTAGTCAATGATCTACTGACCATTATAAATGAGTTACTCTCTAACCACGATACCAAAACGACACCAACACACACATCATTTCAATGGATAAAGACCAATTATAATCAATTGAAATGGATGGTATTCCAAACAAACTATTCCTTTTAGTCCAAAACTATTCCTGATTTCTCATGAATTTGCAAAATGAGAAATAAATGCCCAGTCAAGAGGAGACTTGCAATAATTAAAATAAGAAACCCTCCAATTATATTTGGAAGAATTGCACAGTTAACACTAAAGAAAATGCATGTTCTGGCAAAATTACCATTCAATTCAAGGTGACAATAGTTGATAAACACTTGTAACACCAAGAACTTCATTTTCCCGTATAATCCCCAAACAATGTGTTTGTCATGATGATCAAGTAGGAGGGTTTACAGAACAGGCTGCCAAGGTTCCACCTTGGAAACTCAACTGTGGTTGGATACCGTGACCCAGCACCCACCAGTGCCCCAGCCATCCTGGAAGTGGTCAATATGTAGATGGGTAAGTAAGGCACTTGATGGCTACTAGGTAGGTAGGTGCTTGCTACTTCATAGCTAACTAACATTGGTTAGTTATGAGACCAGAATACATCCGCAAAAGTGTTTCCTTTCCACACACCAACTACCTTGACCAAAATTTTGACGGTTTGAATCATGATCCACACCATGAACTTACATTGGTTCATTCATGGTTGTAACTTGCTTCACTCAAGCAAGCGAATTAATTTGAAAGACCTCAGGAAACTCTCAAACCTCCTAGCAAAACACAAACAGATCAAAGTTCTTTGATTGAAAGTCCATGGAAAAGGGAATGCAATAGTTGACAAGAATAGAAAGTCAGTAAATGTTTCAGATCAAAAGTTTAGAGCAGGAAAGTGGAAGAATACATTAAAACTAATTAACTCAGGATTATAAGTAATTAACTATTCCATCAGTATTAAACCTTCTTCTCTCCATGGTGTTATGTTGCAACAGATACAAGGAGGGGTGGGGACTCATAACTGACGAAAATGGATTGTATTTAACATGGAAAGACCAGCCAGTAATATGCACATCTGCTTGGAGGCTGGATTTATGAAGCTAGTTTTGATTACCATCATCCTGGCCTGCAAGTCAGAATTTACCTCTCACAAAAATGGATCAATCACCAGTGCTGCTGCTCAGCAATCTTCACAACAGGTTTGCTATCTGAGAAAGAACCACTTCAAGAAATGTTCAGTACATTTTTTGTTTCATTCACCATCATAAGGAACTACGCATCAGCATTGACAATTGGTTTAACAAAACCACACTAGTTCACTAGATGACTAAAGATCAATCCTTGTCAAATTGCTCCAATACATTCATTGTACAAAGTTCAAAAACATTACATCAGAAGTTCTAATGTCAGTATCATGAAACCATGACTGACAGTTGAAAGTTCTGATACGGTTATTGCATACATGCAGTTCTGCTTTTGCCAGGCCTCTAATCCTGGTTGTTATATTAACAGGGTACTAAGTGTTTCAGTACCTGAGCTTGTCCACTTTCAAAAGTCTATAGGTATAAACACATTCTGTTCAATACATAAGCTAAACTTCAATTTTCTGCTCAACTTAACTGAAAATATAGATAGATCGGGTCTTACTCCATCAAGCTCAACAAATTTATTACAATTGCTTCTTGAGTTCCTCAGTTCCATCTTGTGCAGTGTAAAGTTGTCATGGAAATCAATCAGCTCATTGTCTATTCCTGACTGCTGGTTTAGTCGAGCCTAACTGAAATACATATGAAAAGGGTGTGCAAAGGTTGTGTCATAAAATACCAGGGACTTGGAAAGCAGCTCCAACATTCCCCAGATGGTCCACATTACGGAAATGAAAAGAGCTCTTGCCCCCTTCTTTTGATGAGCCAGAAGTGGCTGCAGAAATGCATCCCCATGCAGGCGTCCCAGCCTCACCAGAACTATAAGTCTTGTCAACTCAGAGCCATCAATCTGGCAAATAGAGTTGTTGAATGGGTTGTCCTGAAACAGCACTTCCTTCCACATCTTTTTGAGTCAATTCTTTGAGCTTATGCCTGAAAACCTGTCAAACTAGAATGGAAGCAACATGACAAGCATGTGCCAGGACTTGTCACCAGAAACCACACATTTGTGGAGCTGCTCTGATTCTCTCCAGAAAGTCCACATCTTTAAATTTACAAGAAGCTGTTGTCCCTTCTTTTGACAAGGCAGAAGTGGCTACAGGAACACGCCCCCACCCAGGTGTCCCATTCTCGTTTGAACTATGAGTGATTCTTGTCAAACCAGAGCCATCAATCTGAGAAATAAAAATGTCACCATATGGCTGGTATTGAAATGGCAGTGAGATGGGTTCAGCCGACAGTCCAGCATAATCTGTTGTGAAGACCAGGCTCTTTGCATCTGGGCTGAAGACAGGATGGTTGATAAAACCTAGACTGCTATTCAAAACCTTGTGAAGCCCTGTTCCATTTGGATGTACTAGGTAGAGTGCAACCTCTCTGCATGAAAGAACTCACATGAAATATTGTTAAAACCTTGGGAATGTATTGCACAGTTTCAGATGAGAACTCAATAGTGGACAACTCAATATCCAGGTCTGGACTCTACAGACCTGTACCCCTCTTACTACAGTTGTGCCATCATCATGTGGATCTACAGAAGACTTTCTCAAGACACAATGCAGGTCACAGACTTCATAAAAGCAGCTTAAAGGTTTTATGTTCAGAGTTACAAAGTAGTTCACCTGGGTGACCCCGGTCAGAAGAGAAAGCAATCCACTCATTATCAGGTGACCACCAGGGATGTGTGTCTGTCCAATTCCCATCAGTGAGACGAAAAAGATACTTCTGTTCACCATCAACAGCATCCATGATGTACAAATTTTTATGGCCTGATCGCCCTGACCGAAAAACAATATAATTGCCATCAGGTGATGGCGAGGGGAATGCATTATTGTGTGTACCCTCTTTTGTCAAGTTTTTCCATGAAGAGCTTGCTTGATCAACATCTACATCTGCTGTATCTGCATTGTAAATTGCCACTATTTGCACAGCATGCCTACTTTTAAATACTGGTCCATGTGCTGCATAAACTACACCTGTCCGTACAGGGTCCCATGCTAATCCAAATACGTTCCCAGCAAAAACTTTGCGATTTTCTGACCCATCCAGCTTCATCACATGCATGGCAGCACTGTCATTTGAGCTATCAACATAAGCAATGAGTGAACCATCAGGGGAGAATGCTGGAAAGCTACCATCTATACGAAGGAGAGACAGGTCTTGCAACGGTGATGTCACAGACTCAACACGGAGATCCACCACTGGGGTAGATGAACCATCAGATTGACTTCCTCTACACCTGTGGTACCCGAGTTCACCAGAGGATGAAGAAATGAAAGGGTTGTAATAATTTACATATGGGTCAAACAGTTCTGTCAACTTGACAAATTGCTTTGTTTGCAAGTCAAAAATTTCCACATGCCGGTATGAAGTTCGCCTGGTAGCTACTGCAATCCACTTGCCTGTGTGTGAGGCTGCAGGAGTGAAAGCATGCACACCAGGTGGGGTTACTCTCTCTGGCTCTGCAGAAACCCCCCAGGGCAAGTTAGAGTGAGTTCATACAGAAAAAGATTAGGAAACATTGAGCATATTTAGAGTTTTACAATGGCACATGATCATAAGTTTATCAGGTTAAGAGATAAAGAAATACTCAGCTATGCACATTACATGTCCTAAAGAAATGCCTCTGGTCTTTTTATGCTGTACTAAATCAATTTATCAGGTACACCTCATATGGGAGGCAAAACTTTGGATTATGAAGTTCATGACCAGAGATACCAGTACATTTCACCTCAATAATGAAAGAGCACATTGCCATCAAATTTAAAACAGCTTGATCTACAGGGGGCCTGAAAAGTTGACCAAAAAGCTAGCAAACCAATGTGGTAAACAAATGAACAGTAAGTCAGAACCTTTATCAGGAGAAACATCAAATGGGTTGACTTTGAAAATGCTCCACCATCCATCCTCAGCTACACGGTGAAAGAAAACAGTGGAACTGTCCGCCCATGAAGGCCATCCTCCATTCCTCAAAACCAAGCGCCGCTGCAACCCATCCTCTGCTCTGAATATATAGAGGTCTGGGTCCAAATTCCATACCTCTCCATCCCAGTCCCTTCCTTGAGTAGATGCCACCATCACCCACTCACCTGCGCAACACACTCTGATTCAATTACCAGATGCAATAAACATCAGTGCTGAATCAAGAAAATGAGATAGGGCTGATTTTATTTTCCAACTCCAAAATCTACCAGAATTCCTGTCCAACCATTATACCCTGCTTGAACTTCATACTCCAGCTGTGTATTCACCAGCTGTCAGAGCTGAATACAGAACTCCCTCCCTGAGTTTGTGAAGTAAGTTGTGTTTACATGACGACATATTTCAAACACAAAAAGCACTTTCAGTTGCATTGAAATACGCTGGATTATTACAGATATACAAGGATAAATTGTTGCTTGGTGAATGAAAACAATGCACCCTTGCTTGTCCTTCTATACAATAATACCTATGATAAAACCACCAGGTTAGCTCAAATGTATTCACTAAACACATAATCCTACTATCAAGTGTCATGAATGCAGGCTTTACCTGAGGGAGAGACAGATGGGCTGAAGTCAGACACCCCATGAGGGCTAAGGCGTGTTGTCACCAAGGTAGAAAAACTGGTAGAGTATATGCCATTCCAGCTTTGTCGAGGGCGGTTGGCTGGTTCTTCAGTTGAAACATACACTATTACATCTCCTGTCAATGATGGCCTGTCATTGAGGAATGCGCTTGGGCCACTTCTGAGTGTCCTGAGCTTGAATGGTGGTGGCATAGCTGTCTCCTCTTCTTTGATTGTCCGCCGAATTCCTTGATTGTTGTCTACTGAACAAATATTTCCCAGGAGAAGTATGCATATATCAGAAGGAAAAGAGTTGCCTCAAGTCTCATCAAGCCCTAGAATCCTCCTCTGTGCCATCAAACCCTAGAATCCTCCTCCGTGCCATCAAACCCTAGGATCCTCCTCTATGCCATCAAACCTTAAGGAGACATGAAACCAGATTGTGGACTGATCCGCATCACTAGAATCAAAAATGTAGGCTGAGCTTCGCAAATCCCAAAGAATTGCAAGTACAAAAAGATGAAAAATCAGCGTTCAGAGACTTGCAAAGAATTGGATGAACGAACCTTGAGATGCAGCAATTCTGCTTCCTTCTCCTCCTGCGCCTCTTCCTCCCCCCAGGGGAATGTCGATGTACACGTGAGGACTACCTTCCTCCTCCGAAACATACACGAGCAATTGAGCATCTTCATTCTCCTTCTTCTCCTCTTTGAGGAGATTCCGAAAGCCATGTGCAGCAAGTGTGTTGAGTACCGTGGCAGAGACCAGCGAGGAGGACACCAGCTGCGCATTGTAGCTCACGGACTCCCCGTACGTCACGCGAGTCTCCTGCAAGCTGCTACTGCTACTGTTGTTCTGGAGGGAGAGGACATCAGACGGCAGTGCAACGGTGTAGACGTTGAAGCCGAAATGCGGACGCGCAAATGTAGAGAATGCAATAGTCCCTTCAATCACCGCCCCCTCCTGAGGCTGCTGCGGCTGCTGCGCTACAACAGGCCATAGCCAGAAACAAAAACAAAACAACAGCAACCACAACAAAACCAAATTCGCATGCGCAACACAACTGTGGGTGTCAGCCATCGCCACCAAAGCTCCGAAAATCGTCAAAAATCCATTACTTCAAAGTTCTGGACCCTACAACAATAAAACAACAATGGTCCCTCCACACCTAGTGTCAGGACGCTTTAGGTATCGCTGCCTAACACAGGCCCAACCTTCATCACGAAGGCACCTTTGTAAGTGCACTTTAGCTGCAAAGGCGCCAATAGAGGTAATTGATTGAGGCCTAACCTTCATCATGAAGGGACATGGCAAGAGCACTTCAGCCACAAAGGTGCCAATAGAGGTAATTGATTCAGACTTAAGGTAAACCGACTGGTGACTGAACCTCAGGGTAGGCCAGATCCAAGGGGAGGCTTTGTCGTTTCTGGTGTCCAAACAAAACTTGTACCCTTCCTTCTCATGCATCTAGCAAACTAAAAAATTGTCAAACACAGAATAGAATTGAGAAAATTACAACCCCCCAAAGTAGAGGGGGGACAAGAATTCAAAAAAGCAAATCATCAAACACTACAAAAGTCAATTCTCAAACACCCAAAAAAAACATACATGGTAATTTGTTGTTATTAGAGTTCAAAGATGATTTGTAGAACTTCAGGTGATGCTCTTATAACACTTTAAATCATTTTAAATAAATAAGAAATGAGAAAGTTACGATGTTTGAAAATAAAAGGAGTGCAAAGAAAAGAAAAAAACAACACATTTTGTAAGTCAGAAATCTTATTTTTCTTCTTATTATTTTTTCATTATTCCTTTTCCTTTACACTTCAAAGATGATTTCTAGAGCTTGAAATAACGCTCCCATAACATTTCAAATCACTCAAAATGAAGCACATATCATGAAAATATCAATAAGTGCTTCGTCATACGCAGGTGATGAGTGATAGGCCAGTTTACCCTAGGCCCACTTTCCATTAGGAGGCAAGAGCAATGTTCAACTCAAATCAAGTATTCCTATAGGTGCAAAAGTTGCAATCGGCCATAATGGCTTTACACTATGAGTCAAGGCTGAAATAGGAAAAATATTTTTACTCTGCCCAAAGTTACTAATAAATGCTGAACTTTATGACCTTGTATTGGCTGAAGGCTGAAAAAAAAAATACTATGGAGCTTGAGAAGCCAATTGCAACCCTTGGGGTCAAGTTTCCAGCATTTCTTAGTGTCCTGACGTCAATGTTCTAGCATTTATTAGTAACTTGAGGCCAAACAACAAGCCAAAAATGCTCAGAGTTGGCCCCAAGTTTTTTGAGCCCTGACTCATAGTGTAAAGCGGGCCTTAATGTCTGGTACCTCATTACCTCTAAGGCCCATTTTATACTAGGAGTCAGGGCTGAAAAAACTTGGGGCCAACTTTGAGCATTTTTGGCTTGTTGTTTGGCCCCAAGTTACTAATAAATGTTAGAACATTGATGTCAGGATATTAATAAATGCTAGAACATTGGCCCCAAGGGTTGCAAATTGGCTTCCCAAATCCAATGGTATCCTTTTTTTCTCAGCCTTGGGACCAATACAAGGCCATAAAGTTCGGCATTTATTAGTAGCTTGGGGCAGATTGAATTTTATTTTTTTCTAATTCAGCCTTCACTCCTAGTGTAAAGCCCTCAGGGCCCATTTCAACTTTTGCATCAATAATAGGAATTGGTTAACATAATTATATTTTTATTTTTAATATGTTATTAAAATCACTATTTAAGATAATTATTTCACGTTATTGAATTTGATAATTAATTATTATCAAATTAATTCACATATATAAGGAGACATAATGCTTTAAGAGAAAAAAAAAATTAGTCCATATAGCTTGAATTTATAAAATGCAACTTGAGAGTTACTTTGTTCTAAGCTCTTTCATTCATCATGCCAAAAGATTGCAAGTTTAACTTTTTCATGAAAAATTCCAGCATAAAGATAAGCTTGATCACAATTGTCATTGTACTATTTGTTCAACGAATAATACAACATCTTTTCAATTTCAATGAAACAAAGTAAAAATCATGAAACTTCTAATCAACAACCCCAATCTTTATACACACCCTTGTTAACATACTATTATGAATTTAATTCATTATTTTGGAATGACCCAACATGTGGGTTTTACATTTAAAGTAGGATCTTCATTTCAAGAAACTTAAACCCCATGTGGGGTTATTTTGGAATGACTCTGAATATGAGTATTGCATATAGGGTTAGGTTTCCACTCAAGGGAAACCAAACCACCTATGAGTTGTTTCAAAATGACTTTACATGTGGGTATTGTGTTTAGGACAAGGTTTTCATTTAAAGGTATCCAAACCACCTAGATGGATTATTTTGAAGTGACCTTGCATGTGGGTAATACCTCTAATCATACTTACCTTTACAAACTAGAATTTTGGGGCTTAATTACAATACTTGCACTCATACTTACCTTTACCAACTAGAAATTTGAAGCTTAATTGCAATACCCACACTTGTACTTACTTCCACCAACTGGAATTTTGGGGCCTAGTTGTAATACTTACATTTAACACTAATATTATCACTATTTTTGTGTTTTACATTTCAAATTTTTTGCTTATTACTTGGAAAACAATAATAACCTTTATGGCATATTAGACTTAATGTGTGTGTTGAATGCATGATGCTCAATGAATTTAGGCTATGGTTTCCTCCATACAAAATTGATCTTAAGATAAATTTCTTACCAATGGCAACAATTTTTATTAATAATTAAAACATTTATTCATGACATCATTTAATATGTACAGTTGTGTGACTGAACATTATTTCATGTGAATCTTTGAATCATTTCACTATTTCCCAATCCATCTTCTAATTATGAGATGTAACACCAATCTTGGGTGTAAAAATGCATTCACCTTTATAAGGCATATGTTATGAATATTACATGCCAATATTTTCATGTGTGAGGTGGCATGTTCACAAAGTGTCACATTGCCTTCTTTACATTCATTTATGATCTCTTGCATTATAGTGACCAATTATGCAAGAGCCCATTCCATTAGGGTTGATGAATTTATTATTTCACTAAACCTTACAATGCCACCCATAAGGAGATCACTTTGCTTCATGGTCATGAGCCCATCAAACTCCATAATCCAATCATCACCTTTGAAATGTTCATCCTCACCATCATCGTTGGACTCCATATCATTTGGAATATGTCATGGGTCTACAAACATGTGATCCAACCTTCCACCATGTGATCCATACCACATTCCACAATAATGAATGATATTATCTTAAGTAGTGTTTGTGCATGTGAGAATCACCAAAAATTGGTGGTTAAACATGTTCTTTCACAACGCCCATTCACATGTGCAACAAGATATTTTTGTGAATGGGAATTTCACTACATAAGTGATGTTGGAAAGGTGTTGGTTATGCCCCAAGCTCCATCACTTTTAAAGGTTGGTTGATACACATGGGTGAATGGAATAAAGGCTAACTTTTCCGCACTTCATGTAATAATGGCCTCCACAACCTTGTTTCTTATGAAACCTATTTTCTTCATTCCAATGTGTGCATGTGGTAATGTGCAATGGTTGTTAATCACCACACCAACCAATCAATCCTACACCTTTTAAAACCTTTTGTCTCAAGAACAAACTAATGTTTCAATGCATCATGATATGATTCAATGCTCGCTTAGGTGTCTTGGTTGGAGAGGGGCATTCATCGAACACCCACCATCCATAATTCTATAAACATAAACACAATGCACAAGGGTGAATAACACAATTACAAGAAAGCTTTGAATACTAACCATGACAAACATTATCATTTACCAAATTGATGGTAATAAATCTAAAAGGTAATTTGTCCACACATCATTAGGCCTATGTTTGTGAAGGTTTTCTCTCATAGCAATGCTCCCATGCTCTTTGAAGTCATTAATTTTTTCTCCATGATTGATGGACATGTACATCACATCATGAAAGTCTTGAAGGACTACACCTCACACCTCCACATTTTTGATTTTTTTAATACCACATACGAGCCATGCTTTGAGAACATGCCAGTAACAAAGTAAGATGGGAACATTGTCCATACCCCATACACCCTAATAGGAAAACATACGCAATAAAATCACCATGAGTGGATGTGGTTAATACAACATAAAATGCATTTGAAGTAGTCAAGAATTCTATGAAAGATATTTAAAAACATCCAAGGAAATAAATACAAAGTAAGTTCTAGGTATAAAATTAATTATAATGCCCTTAATTTTTGCAATGTATCGTCAATGAAAAAACATGATGGTTTCTAATGTGGCATGTGTGATAATATCTTATATTTTAATGGTTTCAACCATTTGATCAAATCCTTAATTGTTTACCTATTTGTAATGTTCACACTAAAGGGACACTTGTGCAATGATCATCAAACCCCATCAAGGTGAATAAATGAAATTTCATGTCATTTGTGCCAAATGCGGCATCCATAGAAATGGCACCATTGTGGCCATATGATAGAATGGACTAACATTGAGTTGGTGAATGAGATTTCAATCCCATTGATTTTGCCAAAATCTTGGAAAAAAAACACATCCTCTGAATGTTGGAAAATCCAAAACCAAATTGAAATTGCAAGGTTGGTGTGTAAATACCAACTCCCCTTCTTATGTTTCAAATCCAAATATGCGATGTTTTGAAGCCAAATGAAATCATCTTGTATCATGTTTTGGCTCACTGTCATGCCCGTACATGGCCTCATACATGATGGCCAGTTACGGGCATGCCCATGTGTGTTTTAAGGTTGACGTACGGTTTTAGGCGACTGTACACTATTAGATACTTAGGGTTTGTTGACGACAGTATAAAAGGTCCAAACCTTCCTTTCTCCTTTAGTTTTTCTAAAATTCCTTTGTCAGGAGTTTCCTCCATCATAAGTTAGGATTTTCTAGATGCTCACGACGGCCATTGCACGGCCACCATTTACATACACTTCATTTCTTTCTTGCTTTGCATTTCAATTCTAGAAAAACTACACTTTCTATGCTTCATGTTGAAAGCCACAGATTTCTTTTCCTTGTAATTTCTTGAGTTTTTTTTAAAAATTATCGTTGCTACTTCTAGTGTTGCTGGTGCTACTAGTGCTGTTGCTACTGGAGGGTGTTAGTGTGCTGTTACTACCGGAGGGTGCTAGTGTTGCTGTTGTCGTTAAAAAGAGTTGACGTTGAAGGAGGGAGTGGACAAGAAGGAGCTTGCCAACCAACAGAGCCGGGAAATAGGTTTCGAACCCCTGTCTCTTTTCTCTTTGTCTTGCTCTCGTTCTCTCTTTGAAACTATCGAGTAAAAAAAAAACAAAAATTTCGGCGCTGGCCACCTGCCATCGCTACAGAGCAGCGCAGCCCTGCTTGTCGTTGTCACGAGCACTAGAGCCACTTGCCATCGTTGCATAGTGTGCTGCTTTCCGTCGTTGTCACGAGCTGCAACAGCGTCGCAACAACAGCGCCGCAGCGTTGCCACGACGCGAGCTAAAGCAGCGCCGCAGCGTTGCCGCAGCGACGCGTGCTGCAACAACGTCGCAACGCTCCCGTGACACATGCTGCAACAGCGTCGCAGCGTGGCCGCGACGCGAGCTACAGCATCATAACAATGCGAGCTTGTAGTGCTGCAGCGTCGCAAGCTTGTAGTGCTGCAGCGTCGCAAACTTGGAATGCTGCAGCGTCGCAAACTTGCAGTGTTGCAGCGTCGCGAACTTTTAGTGTTGTAGCAACGCGAGCTTGCACCGCTGCAGTTCCACGTTGCCATCGCCATCGCCACAAAGCTCACGGGCAAGTTGCGGCGTGGTGACTTCTGACGTTGCGTATCGGACTTCCGTCCATTGGCCTTGCGTCCTGCGTCCTGCGCCTTGTGTCCTACGTCCTGCCTTTTCATCCAACATCTATTTGACTTCTGTGCAATATTTGTGTGTCACGGGTCATTCCCAACAGCGCACTTTATTTTTCAAATTGTACGTTGTGTTAGGATTTTGCAGTTAGTGTTGTGTACTATCACAACATTTTAGGGCATGGGACAACACCATGTCCTCGGATGATGAGAGCACTACCGCTAGGCTAGAGCCCAGGTATCAGCTACGAAGTAACACACAATCTTTTGAACAAATTTCTTTAAGCTCA
>Ga0116227_10007250_pt1 | contig 21797 bp, 17 predicted proteins | sample S1TSphgellanicum_FD_89693 | JGI IMG/M metagenome (GOLD analysis project Ga0116227, IMG submission 89693) | Host-associated microbial communities from peat moss isolated from Minnesota, USA - S1T2_Fb - Sphagnum magellanicum MG | ecosystem: Host-associated > Plants > Peat moss > Unclassified...
CACGCTCACATTCGAACCCAGATTAGGGGCCTGGTTTTCTATGCGTTTTAGAAGAGGCTGTAATCTCAAGAGAAGATCACTTAATTTCCTAAAACTCTTGTCATACTTCCAGGTGATTTCTACAGCAGCAATCACTCGATCTAATAGTGGTTGCAACTGCCCAAGAAGTCCAAAAACTATCCCAGGCTCTATCAACATTTTGGATCACACTTCTGCACTCTCGTGACATTGAAAAAACTAGGTGCAATCTCTCTCTCAATCACTAAAATCCTTCCTCTCAACTTTGAACCTTTGCTCTAGTACACTGGCCATGAAACCTCTAACAAAATGTCCATCAGCAACATTTTTCTCAGCCAAGGAAATGACTTTGTGTTGAGTTTAATCATTTCGTTCAATATCAGTGTTCATCTAATGACAAAACAGTGAACAAAAACAAGCCAAATCAACACTCAACAGAAAGAAGGTAGACGTCCATATGCCACAAAACTTGACCTTTGATGCTGAGCTTGAAAAGCCACAAAATTCGTTCCAGTAGTCTACTCCTCACCAAGAATTTGGGGGAGACGAACAAAGCTAAAAGAGATTCGAGACTCCCCCAAGTTTGACCGATGACATTCGTGCAACTTCACCCCACCAATGAACTGTCTCAAACCTCTTCTCTAGTGAACCAAAAAAAAAAAAAAACTAGAATCTTAAAGCAATTCCTGATGAAGGGGTTGTTGTAGTTTAGTGTCTACTCCTTGGCCTTCCACACTCACAACCCCTGAACAGACAAATGGCGGTGGTCTGATTAGGTCCTGGCAATATATAACGGGCCAGAGAGAACCAGCATTGATGGAGAACTCTGTGCGCAGCGTTCTGTAATTTGTAACCCCAGTTAAGCACCTTCCTTGAAAGTTTGTGAACCGCGTATATCATTCACATAAGTGGGTTTTGATGTCCATCCCCTGAACTATTCACGTAATCTGTGTAATTTCCTAGGTGATACAGGGGAAAAGTATTAAATCCACGGAAGGTCTTAAATGCCAGCAGTACAGAAGTATTGCTGCATTCTTTTTTACTCGATCTGCCCCAATATGCCGGATTCTGTTTTCACCTTTCATGCCAAACACACATTTTGGATCCATTTTATTTATTTGCTGGATATGTTATGGATAACATATACCCTTAATAGGTACCCATAATATATATACACTCAGTATCCATAACATGGCAGGTTATGGGAAAAGAAATCGTCTGGGCATGACTGGATTTTTTTGGGAAAATATTAATAGGGCCAAAGGGTAGACAGGGCAGAAAAGAATGCAGCAGTAGATTTGTAAGACCTTTGGCTGACTCAATATTTTTCTGACTTTTGGCCTGGGACAAGTGCTGGTTTACTGGTTTCACTTTTGGTTGTGCAAGTTCCACTTGTGGTCTGATACATGTATTAGATGAGTCTACTTTCAATTGTGACCGTTCCACTAGTGATGGGATCATTGGTCCGGGACACCAGTTACTCGTTGCAATAGGGCCTGTAACTTTGAGGCTTGTGGTTCATAGGTTTAGGTTTTAGTGTAAAAAAATAGATTTGAAACAAAAATTCAAAGTGCAAAGAAACGTCAAAAGAATGCATTAAAAACACATCTGACCCTTTCAACTTGCATAGCTTGTAGTGCAAGCTTCAAGTGATAATTCTGACACCATCATAAGTTGGCCATCATGTCTGCTGATGTCTAAGACATGTCAGTCTCCAGAAAATTAATTGGCAGAGTCTTGATGAACCTGCTATGAAGCATCTTTTAGAATATTCTAGAGTATTTTCTTTATCAAAATGGAATTTTCAAAATCAGATAATTATTTGACAGAGTCTTGATGAACCTGCTATTCAACTACTGCATATAAATGGTGTGCGGTGCCCTCCATTAAGTAAGAAAAAATGGTCAGTTTTGACGCGTATATGCAGGCTCATAAATAGCGACCTAGCACAGCTTACACTCCGCTTCCAACATGCTTCTCAATCTTCACCTACTCCAACTTGGACTTTCTGCAGTACCTTTGCCATCACTTCTTCCAAAGCATTTTCACCACACATCAGTAAACATTATTTTTATTGGCAAGGATATTATGTTTAGATTCATATAGAGTATAGTAGCTTAAGGGATTTTGGCCCCTCGGTAATAGTTCTGTTTCTACATGCGGATTTTTGAAAGATGATACTTTTGCTTGTGTTGAAACTTGAAATTAGTTATAGAGTTATAACAGCTTGAAGGATCTTGGTTTTCTTTAGAGGATTCTTTGAAGATTATATTCTTGCATGGTAAAATATTTGAGTTTCCATAATTCTTCTTTTGCCTTAAGATGCTTTTTAATGTGAATGGCAAGGCCACAGTATGACACAATCCTTGTTAAATCTTCGAGCAAAATAGCGCAAATCTCCTTGCTCTCTGATAAAAATACCTCACAAAAATATATTTTTGTATTGTGAATTTGGTCAGTGACAATTATTGGTCCAAATGTACAGGAGCAAATGGTCTTTCACTGGTTAAACTGACTTTCTTGATGTGTGGGGACATTCACCAGTAAACATCAACATATTTTTATGTAAATGTGTAGATAGAACTAGCAATGTGAGGTGGGGATGCCCTCCATCTTCTCAATCTCCACCTACTATAACTTGGAGATTTGGACTTTCTTTCTGTGAAGTTTGGCAGGGTTTCCTCATCATTTTGGACTTCCAGCATGGCCTTTCCCACCACTTCTTCCTTCGGGGTTTTCTCACCCAACTTGAGAAATTTCCTAGTGGATTGGAATGCACATTATTTCTGGACTTTCTGCATGATTTGGGCCCCTAAAGTACTCGGGGAAATTTCCTAGTGTACTTGGAATGCACCCTATTTCTCAGTGCACCTGGTCTTTGGCTCAGTCACCTGACCACTTTGGGAATTTACCCTACACTTTCCCATCCGACAGAGGGGAGGCTGTTGGACATCCCATCAAATGTATGGCCAGAATTAGCCCAGCAACAACTGCAAGGCCTCTGGCAAAAAGCAGGGCTGGCAGTTACCTATGTGTCTTTTTGTATTTTCAATCCAACACGAGTAGTATGCTGTGCACTTGATGGCTGCTCTTTTTTAAAACATAAACTACACCACCAAGCAAGTGTAAATAGGATCACAATTGCTCTCTCCTGAAGGCATCACGGTTACTATAGAGCAGCCATCAGAATTCCTAAATTGAGCCTTGTTCTAACCATGTAGTACATGGCCACACTGGCAAACACCATGTCCCACATATGCCATTGAGACAGAAAGAGAATTTCTCCAATTTTAAAAATTTTAAGTCATAAAGGACTGAAGTTTATGGGGCTTTTGGAATTTTGCAGATGTAATCAGTCAGTTGAACTGGGAAAAAAAAATTAGTTTGATTCTTGATTCCAGGTAAGGGTTTGTCTCCTATAACATATCCCCGATCCTGCACAACTCGACTCCAGTGTCTCACCCTCGCTGATTTTACTGTGATCCTTGAAATCATAAGGTAAGCTGGCCGAACAGTGTTCACATGCCTACCACCCTAGTGCAGAGGCCAGCCCATCAACAGAACACTCACCATCTGGTGATTGTGCACCTAAATGCTCAAGACTGAATGCTCCGTCTCTAAAATTGGGCATGTATTTTTTGCAGAAAATGTATGTGGAGTGTTGTCTTCGATGTTTGGTTTTGGTAACCTTGTGTGGTATGAAAAAATGTTTGGACATCTTTTTCATATTCTTGTTTGTTGGCATGTTTACCAATGTTTGGTTTTAGGGCTCATAATGGGTGGTGACTGATGGGGGAGTGCACAGCCATGGAGAGTGAAGAGACCAACAAAGAGGGAGAATGTTTCGTGAGGGGCTGTCAAGTGTGCACCCAACGAGGTTAATGTTTGGTAAAGAGGGTTGGAGTATTCAGTTTAGCAAAGGGCATTTGAACACACAAAAGGGTTGGGGTTGAACTCATAAACACAACAACCAACTAGAGACATTTACAAGCACCCTAAAGGGTACAAATTACAAGTTCCCCCAAATTTGGGTGCACTCAATTCCTTCCAGAATTATAGTTGGCAAATCCAACAACATTCACAATTTCTCCCTCCATAATTATAGCTAGCAAATCCAACAACATTCAAAAGTTCATAAAGCAAAGTTGAACACAATTGAAAGCACATTTTCATTTTAAGCTTTATAGGCATGTCTATTTTGAAAAGAATTTTTTAGCTAATATAAAGCTTGTATTTCTTGCAACACCATGTTTGAAAGCAAACTAGCTAGATTAGAAAACATTGCTCAAGATAAAATATGTAGATGAATGTAAACATTCTCATAGCTAGGTGAAAATAGAGGCCACAAATAAACGTTTTGATGAGAAGGTTATGATCAAGGTAAAACATATAGATGAACTAAAACATTCTAATTAAGGGGTTAAGATCAAGATAGAACCTATAGATCAGTTGAAGCATTTTGATAGTGAGCTTAAGGGAAAGGTGGAAGAGGTACAATTTAAAGTTGTGTGCCAAAATAATAAGCTAAACATTCAAGAAGGTGAAAGAGGGAAGAAAGGAGTTGATTAACACATAATTAGACTTTACAAGTTCAAGTATAGGTAGTTTTTAAGGTATGTTGGATACAATAATTAACAAGACCAAGTTGTGGGGCATTAAGTTCCAAGAGAGGCAAGTTTCAAATGATCGCAGCCTAGAAAGGTATGAGATACATTCCAACAACCTACACAACAACAAATGATGTTGACTTAGTTTGCAAAGACTTCATTGAGTTTTACAATTTAATCAAATCCAACCATGTAGTAGAGTCCCATTCTATTCAATTCTACCCTAATTTAACATACTTTGTAGAATCATGGTCTAATCACAAGAGGTGCAACGTTGTAGGGTCAAATCAAACACTATTAAGTTGTTGAAGGCTTGGGTGAGCAGGCAACAAGTAGCCATGAATCCCAATGTGCCTTGTAAGTGTAGATCTAGTGTGCAAAAACAATCAAACTACAAAAAAAATTTAATCTAACATGGAGTAGCAAACACACATGAAACAACTAGGGTCAATAGAGTTCTTGTGAAAGTTGTAAAAGGAAAGTGGACATATTAAGCTTTAAAGGAAGCAATGGAGGTAGTGGAAAGGGGAACAAACACAATGAAAAAGGCAAGTAGGAATTGGGGTATACCATTGTTTTTTCTTGGAAATCATTTGAATGATAGAATAAGGAGCAGAAGGATTAGATTTGGAAGGGTACTAATAGATGCAGAAAATGTTGCCATTGTTAAGTGGGTATTCATAATGCAAGAAGTGGGGTTGCCTATCACCTTGCAACAATTAAAGATGAAAATGCTTGAACTCACCCAAACTAGACTTGTTCCATTCAACAATGGAATACTTGGTGCTAGTTGGTGGTATTGGTTCAAACATCGGCACCTTGAATTCAACATCAGGCAAGCTGAAAGGTTTGAGGTTTGCACAGCCCAAGGCTTGACCAATAATGTTTGCCAAACATCTTACACCAATTTGCAAATGTTATACACTAAGCACAATTACATCACAAATCACATTTGGAACTTTAATGATATTATAATTCAAGCAAGGAAGCAAAGCAAAGATAGGGTGTTAACCAAATGAGAATCCCAACAAATATATAACACGATTCCAAAATTTAGAAAATGGTTAACAATCAATTATGGTGTGGGGTTTATACTAGCATTTTACATATTCAAAGGAGAAAAACTGCATGATAATTACATCCAAAACTACAAACTGTGCAACTATATGTCAATGCAAAAAAAAGCTTGGATAATTTTAACTTTATTTAAAGGAATTCCTTTAATTTCCAAAAGGTTAGTACCAGGGGGCGGGGACTTCTCAATCTAATTGTCATCTTTTAATCTTAAATGGGCATGGTTCTCATGACTCATTGGAGGTTATAGAACATGCCCAAAAATTTGGCTTGGATATGCCTACATTATTTAACCACACTTCTCACACTTTATAATTGTTGGATATATCATGCTTTAAACCATTCAAGACTACATTCAAAAAAGAAAGAGATGGGGCAATGGCAAGGAACAATTATTTAGAATCCAACAAAATGGCACTAGTAAGTTGGATGGACAAGGTACTAGATCAAACATTGAATAAGTGGACCTTCATATGAGGAGTTTGGGCTATTGAAATTTGGCCTTTTGACCTCAAAGCTATCGATGCAAAGACCCAACCTAGTGAGATATATATCACAAAGCCATACCATGCATTAGAGTAAGAGCAAAACAATTCACATAATGTAGATTTGAAGATACAACATAAGGAAAGGATGATATTGTTGCAACAAAATTTTTGAACATAACAACAACTATTGAAGCCACAAAGTTTGAGCTTCCTACTTAATACCAATCAAAACCAAAATATCGTTTTTATGTTGACCTACCCAAGAGCCTTGGTGAGGAATAGTTAGAAGATGAAACCATCAACCTAAAGTTTAACCCTTGATTTTTAAGCAATAGGACAACTAGTATAATGCAACAATATAAACCTAGGAAGCTTTGAGGATGCACAATTTGTTTTCATTACCCCACCTTCTTGCAAGGAAAACCAAGGGGAAGGTGCCATTAATTGACTATAGTTAATCTCATGTGGTCACCTTGGATGAATATTTGAACATTTTACAAAGGAAGATAATTGCAAAGGAAAATGTAGTGAAAATTATAGAATCAAAACATAAGGAAAGGGAAGAGAAGCAAAATAAGACGATTATTCATGAGGGATTATAGTTGATCGAGCAAAACAAAGGTTAAGAGAGAAACATGCAAAGGTTGAATTTATAGAATCCTAATTTACAATTATGGTTGTGAGAAGTAAAAGACCAAGAACAAGAGGATTATAATGACCATGAACAAGGTGAATGCTAGATGGGTGGCCCACTTTTTGTGTTCTTTTGTAATTTTTTGCAAGGTGTAGTGAATTAACATGCCATAAAACCATTTATATGCCAAGTTGGGACCTCGTTTAAGGTTCTCAACTTTAATAAGAAACAATTTATATAATTTGTGCACAATAAATGTGCACCCATTATCTAGTAATGAACTTTTGAAGTGAATATATATATACATATATATGCACTATTCCAACCATGTACACTTCCCATACACATGAAATTTTCAATGTTATTTTTTGAAAATATATTTTATAGGGACTTAGTATTTGATAGATGAAAGAAAATAAAACATAAATATGAAAACTTCATCATAAAATCTTTAGCTAAAATGTAGTTATGGATTTTTGAATGACAAAAATCTAAACCTCATTTTTAAAAGTCTCTATGGGTGAAAGCACACTAAGGTATAACACTTTTAAGCAGAAGTGAAAATTCATAATTGACTAAATTAACATTGCAAAGGTAGTGTGAAGGCAAAATACCTTGAATCACACAAGTCATTTTACAAATTACTTGTTGAAATTTATTATTATAAAAATTTCAACCTTAGTTTGCCTTATGGAAAATTTAAATTTGAAAGATGAACTTTTAAAATATTACTCATTAAATAAATGATTTAATTAAAAAGAACCATAATTCAAGGTACATTACAAAATTGATCATCAAATCCTTTCCCAAAAACCCTCCTTGGTATTAATGTTCCCACATCATATTACCATTGTGTCTTTTTCTCATTAAAGAACATTATATGAAGGTATATAGAGTCCATATTCATTAATTATGGATTGTTACAAATTTTTGGGTACTCTTTTGAAAGTTCATTATGTTATGATTATTAAAAAATTATCCATGAAATTCATACATGTGATTATATTATATATAACATTGTAGTGTGCAATCTTTTTTCATCTTAGTCGACTATATTTAATCACATGGCCAATTACAACTTTCAAAATCTTGTAAAAATGGCCTTGTGACAACATTTTATGGACAATGTAGTGTGCTTTCACCCCTACATGGGTCACTTTTTATTGGATTGATGATTTTTCCCTTGTAACATGTGTGTCAAAAAGATGTTTAAGTGGGTATATTTTCATATGAATTTTATTAGTTGATTAAAATACTCATAATCCCCCCTTTATGTTAATTTGACACAAAAAAGGACTTTTATGGACTTTTTATTTGCCAAAAACAAGCCATTTAACACTACATCTATTCAACAAGAGGATGGGGGGGAAGAAACAAAGCTTCTACTTGCTATTGAAGAAATGGACAAGAACATATGAAAAGGAACGCAACAATGATGAACAAGGGGGAGGCTAGAAACAAAAGAATCAAGGTGAAAGCACACTAGGGTGGACCAAAAACAGTAACTACAAAGTCCATTTTGGGAGATTTTCTAATGTATTTTTTAACATAGAAAACTAGACCAAAAAAATAAAATTCTTGAAACAACATTAAAGTTGGTATATTTTTCCATGTCCAAGTTAATGATGCTCTAATTTCAACCATTTTGAACACCTCCATTTAGTTTTGATCATGAATTTTTTTTTGAATATGTGATGGACTTTGAAAAAAATTAGACAATTACCACACATAATAAACAATTATAAAGTCCATCATATAATTCAAATTTTCCAAAAACTTTAATTTCAAGTGTCATAACCCTTGGAAGTATAACATGTCCCACATTTGTGGAAAAAATCTTCAATCTTCTTATAACCAATGTGTCCATAAAACATTTTTTTATGGATTGTGACCTAGGAATTACCTATATTATAAAGTCCATCTTTCATTCAATATTAATGTTATTGGTGTAATTGTTTGAAACTTAGAAGGAGAAATAAGTTAGCTTCACTTATTTCAGTCCATTTTTGTTGGAATTTTCAACTTGCATATGGGTTTTATCAATAATATGTGTCTGACTCAGAAAATTTTGCCTTTGTGACATCTAAATAAGTCTATTATAGTGTACTTTTATTCATCATGACATGACCATGAACAAAAGGAACAAGGGGGAAAATGGAATTGCTATATGATCACTCCTAGATTGCAATGAACATGAGCACCACATTAAAAGAGAATGAACTACACACAAAAATGATGGCATTGAAAACCAAGAACATCAAAAAAATAATACCAACAACTATTTACACTAGAATTATTATTTGAAAAAAAGGACCAAGAACATGAACAAGAATGTGATGAACATGAAAAACCTAGCTTGAAAGTTGGTACAACTACTTGAGAAACAAACCAAAAACATGAAGAAAATTACAATGAATACAAAGTGAGAATGGTTGTTGGTGACCATGGTGTACCTAACCATTCACATTTTAGGTTTAGGCAGAACCTTAGATTACCCACCATTGTAAATGGGTATCCCATTTGAACAAATGTATTTTATATGTGAGTAAAAATATATGGTGCAATATATTAGTTGTTGGGTAAAAATTATAAGTTAATTAGTTTAAAAATAAGATACATTTTTATTCAAATAATTAATTTAATTATAATATAAGCTACATAATAATATGACATAATGGATTATAATTAATATAAGGTGGCTTTAATATGTATATATTAAAGCATTAAATAATAATATGATAATAAAAAATAGGTTGAACAATTATCTAATACCCTCTAAAAATGTTGGTTTGACATGCAACAATCTCAAATTTTACACTAAGTGTCCCCCAGGCTTGGTACATGCAATGTATGTATTATTCCGACAATGGTTGGTTTGTCCAATCTTAGGTAACAAAATTTTTGAAGATGTTTTTCTCCTATCCAATCTTAGGTTTCAAAATGTGTGGTAATGAAGGTGCAAGGTGAACATCGGGTTATTTTAAAAATGAAAGACTCCCCTTATTTTGGGGGTGGATAACTTTTTACTTCGTTCACAAAGATTGATGATTTAAATGTCATTTGGTGTGCTTGCTCATGGGCTACAAGTTTCTTTAGACACATGGGTGATTTGGACCATGACCAACATTTCTGTTCTGAAAACTTACTTTGGTGGTTGGCTAGCTTACCTTCACCAATTGTTGAGAGTAACATGAATTGTAAAGAGCATCTCATTAACATGGGAGAATGCCATTGGACAAGAGATCCCAATTAGATCACATATTTTGTTACCTTTTGATATATTTTTAATACGTTTCTGAACATTTGGTCCTGCTTGCTAGTTATGTGTCTCACCCTCTTTATGTGTCTCACAACCTGCAAGCTTGGACCATGAAACCTCTAACAAAATGTCCATCAGCAACACTTTTCTCAGCCAAGGAAATGATTTTGTGTTCAGTTTGACCATTTCCTTGAATATCATTGTTCATTTAATGACAAAACAGTGAACCAAAAAAAACAAGCCGAATCAACACTCCACAGAAAGAGGGTAGTCGTCAATATGCCACAAAACTTCACCTTTGATGCTGATCTTGAAAAGCCACAAAATTCGTTCTGAAAGTCTACTCCCCACCAAGAATTTGGGGGAGATGAGCAAAGCTAAAAGAGATTCAAGATTGACTGATGATATTCCTACAACTTCACCCCTCCGATGAACTGTCTCAATCCTCTTCTCTACCCAAAAAGAAAAAAAACTAGAGTCTCAAAGCAATTCCTGATCAGGGTGTTGCTGTAGTCTAGTGTCTACTCCTTTGCCTTCCCAACGCCCACCTTCACAACCCCTGACAAGATATACGGTGGTGCTCTGATTAGGTCCAGTGAATAAATAATGGCCAGAGTGAACCAGCACCGATGGAGAACTCTGTACCCATTATTCTGTAATTTGTCTCCCAAGTTACGCACCTTCCTTGAAGGTTTGTGAACTGCATATATCATATCCCTTGCAAAGAACACCCTACCTATAGTTCATTATATTAATTCGATGGGGGTGACTCTGAAAGTTTAATTTTTTCTTTTTGCAATGAGCCAATCACAAAATAAAAACCTAAACTATAGAGGCTCCCAAAAATAGAAGTTTCTATTTTGCTGTATGGAGACCATCCCTTTGGCCCAGCTATATAGGTGAAACGACAACATTTGCCAAAATCATATGGAATGAAGTGAGGTGCTATTGGGAATGTTCTACAGGAACACATTGAGAACCTGATGGGAACATTGTGGGAACCGCAAAAAACTCAAAAAGAAAAATCCTGATGCCACTTTGGTGCATGTTTGTGCATACTCATTGGTTGCATGTAACTTTTATTTTCAAAATGATTGGTCACCATTTTCAACCTTGGCTAATACCCTTGCAAAAAACTGTGGTATCAAAAAAAACCTATCCCCCACAGGGAGGACCCTTCACTCCATGAGGCGCCTTCTCATTGGTTGCATGGAAATTCTATTCCTCAAATTGGCTTCCTAAGAACACCCTACCTATTTGGTTCCACTTTTGGTTGTGACCACTCTACTTGTGATGGGATCAATAGCTATTGGCTGGGGACACTGGTTCCATGTTGCAGCAGTGCCTGGTAGGACCTGTTACCAACTGACACAACCTCTTCTTGCCATTCCAGCTTTGATGCATCCCAAGGTGGAATGGGCCCTACTAAGTCTGTTCCATACGCATCTGTTGAAGAACCCTTTCACCTAGTTGCAAGAGTGGAAATTTCGCAATTTCTTGCGCGTTTACAGGCTTTTCACCAAGTTGCAAGAGTGGAGAGTTCGCAATTTCTTGCGCATTTACAGGTTTTTCACCTTCTTGCAAGAGCAGAAATTTCGCAATTTCTTGCATGTTTACATGATTTGCACCTAGTTGCAAGAGTGGAAATTTCACAATTCCTTGCGTGTTTACACACTTTCCATCTAGTTGCAAGACTGGAAGTTTCACAATTTCATGTGCATGTACATGCTTTTCGTCAGTGAATGGTTTAAGAAGTGCCCTCTTCTTACTAAGAAAACAATTTTTTAGATTTTCTAGGCACTTGTGATTATCTAAAACTTTGACACTTTTGGTACATAGGTTTAGGTTTTAGTGTAGCAAAACAGGTTTGAAAAATAAACTTAAAGTGCAAAGAATTTTTTTTAAAAGTACATAAGAGACACACTTTGTGACTCTTTCAACTTTGATAGCTTTTAGTGCAAGCTTCAAGTGATAATTCTAACATGATCAAAAACCTGGCCATCATGACTGTAGTTCGAGGGCACCTTACATGAAAGAATCTTACATAAAAGAATTCTTCTTCTCATTGCATTTGATATGGAAGAATTACTGACTTTGGGCATTTTAGTGTTACATTTATTGCATTTTAGTGTACCCTGAAGTGATAAAATATGTATCAGGATTATTAACTTGAGTCTTTTGAAGGGTTTAACCTTTAACCCTACAATTGTAGCATCTGACAAGCTTACTGGATTCAGAAAAAACTGCTGGTTGTTTTTCCTAGTGTATCTGAAGGACACATTACAAGGCATAAATCGCTGATGGGCTTTTTAAAAAGTGTAATGCCTGTGGAGGCGAGCATTTCATTCTTTAAAATGGCCACTGGTTTTTAAACAAATTTCCCACACCATATCCCACAGGAAAATAACATTCATGGCAGTTTTTATGTTGTGTAAAGCCCATAAGCCAGGGCTTTACGGTAATTCAGGACCCCCTTAGCTGCCCGCCTTGAGGTCCCTTATTTCTGTAATGACTTGGTCCTGGGACATTATCATACACAAATTTGAACACTTTAGTGGCCTTACCTGTATTGATTCCAAGGTAGGGCCCTTAGGAGTGGGGCATTCCTGACATATGGGCCTTTTGCTGCAATGTAAGGGTCTAGCACAGGCCAAATTTTTTGGAATGTCTCACTACATCATAGAAGTATTACGTGAAATACCCTAGTTGAATAGCATGTCTGGCAAAAGTAATATTCTTTTTAGACATGCTGAAATTTTCAAAAAATAATTTTCGCAATGAAATTCTTTTTAGTAAAAAATTTGAGCATCTTTTGGAATATTATGGAATATTCTGTTTGTGAAAATTGAAATTTCAAAATTAAATAATTATTTGGCAGAGTCTTGACAAACCTGCTATTCAACTACAGTATTGAAATGGTATTGAACCTGCCCTTGAACACTGAAGAAAAGATGGTGGGCTTTGATGGGTAGCCTATATGCAGGGACATACACAGCCACCCACCACCGCCCACAGTCCGCTTCTTACATGCTTCTCAATCTTCACCTACTCCAACTTGGACTTTCTACAGGACCTTTCCCATCACTTCTTTCAAAGCATTTTCACCACACATCGGTAAAGATTAAATTTTATTAAATCCTGTTCCTCTCTGATAAAAATAGCCCAAAATGTTGGGGTCATTTTAATGTTTTTAAATAGATTTTTTAAATTGTGAATTTGGTCATTCACAATTATTGGTTTAAATGTAAAGGTGCAAATGATCTTTTACTTGGTGAAATGACTTTCTTGACGTGTGGGGACATTGAGCATTAAATATCAACATATGTGTCCTTACAACAAGTAATGTTGGGGGTGGAGACGCTCTCCAGCTTCTGAATCCCCGGGTACTACAACTTGGACTGTTGGAACTTTCTGCATGATTTTGCCCCTAAAGCACTCTGAGAAAACATTTAGTGTATTTGGAAGGCATCCTATTTCTCAGAAATATCTTAGTGGACGTGGAGGGCACCTTATTGCTGTAAATAGCCCTCTTAGAAAAGAGTAAGGATCTTATGCCTACCATTTTGGGAGTAGGCCCAGTCTTGGGCTCCTTAATGCAAGAACATCACCACTTTGGGGCTTACCCTACACTTTCCCATCAGATGGACATTAAGGCTGGACATCTCATCAAGCCAATGGCCAGAAATAGCCCAGCAACAAGTCGAAGGTCTCTGGCAAAGCCAGGCTGGCAGTTACCTATGTCCCTTTTTGAATTTTCAATCCAACACGACTAGTATGCTGTGCACTTGATGTCTTGTGTTTTCCAAAACATAATCTACGCCACCACACACTTGTAAATAGAATTACAATAGCTCTCCTTAATGCATCAAGGTTACTGGACAGGAGCCATCAGAATTTCCAAATTGAGCCCTGTACTAACCACTTAGGGCACACGAGCCGGTGCCTGAGCATTTAGTGTGTTAGTCAGCTCTAGATCTTTCAATTTGTCTCCTTTGTTTCTGATGTCTAAAGATAAAGTGCAAACGAGTTGAGGGCGCACCCAATGCACTTATGCACCTCTAAAGATTTTGTGCTAAAAAATGAAAGATTTTTTTTCAAACACATGATAATCCATAACAATTTACTTCTTCACCTAGAACCAAACAATGATATGCTCATTAATGAATGTTACAACCCAGAATAGATGAAAATGTGAAAATTAATATCCTCAAAATGACTATTCAACTTTGAACATGTGATTACCACCGTAGTGCATAGCCCAGCCCATCAACAGAACACTCACCATCTGGTGATTGTGCACCTAAATGCTTAAGACTGATTGCTCCATCTCTAAAATTGGGCATGTATTTTTTTGCAGAAAATGGATGTGAAGTGTTGTTTTCGATGTTTGGTTTTGGTAACCTCGTGTGGTATGAAAACATGTTTGGACTTCTTTTTCATATTCTTGTTTGTTGGCATGTTTACCAATGTTTGCTTTTAGGGCTCATAATGGGTGGTGACTGATTGGGGAGTGCACAGCCAAGGGGAGTGAAGAGACCAACAAAGAGGGAGAATGTTTCACGAGGGGCTATCAAGTGTGCACCCAATGAGGTTAATGTTTGGTAAAGGGGGTTGGAGTATTCAGCTTTAAAGCAAGCAATGAAGGTACTGGAAAGGGGAACCAACACAATGAAAAAGGCAAGTAGGAATTGGGGTATACCATTGTTTTTTCTTGGAAATCATTTGAATGGTAGAACAAGGAATAGAAGTATTATATTTGGAGGGACACTAACTGATGAAGAAAATGTTGCCATTGTTAGGTGGGTACTCACAATGCAAGAAGTGGGGTTGCCTATCACCTTGCAACAATTAAAGATGAAAATGGTTGAAGTCACCCAAATTAAACTTGCTCCATTTTACAATGGAATACCTAGTGCTAGTTGGTGGTATTGGTTCAAACATTGTCACCTTGAATTCAACATCAAGCAAGTTGAAAGGTTGGAGGCTTGCAAAACAATCTTACAATGGCTTGACCAACAATGCTTGCCAAACGTCTTACAAAAATTTGCAAATATTGTACACTATACACAATTATAGCACAAATCACATTTGGAACTTTAATGATACTAAAATTCAAGCAAGGAAGCAAAACAATATTAGGGTGTTAACCAAGTGAGGATCCCAACAAGTATACAACACAATTCCAACATTTAAAAAATGGTTAACAATCAATTATGGTGGGGGGTTTATATTAGCATTTTAGATATTCAAAGGAGAAAATTTGCGTGATAATTACATCCAAAACTACAAACCCTACAACTATATGTCAATGCAAAAAAAAGCTTGGATGACTTCGACCTTATTCAAAGGAATTCCTTTAATTTCCAAGAGGTTAGTAGGAGGGGGGCGGGACTTCTCAATGTAATTGTCATCTTTTAATCTTAAATGGGCATGGTTTTCATGTCTCATTGGAGGCTATAGAACATGCCCAAGATTTTGGCTTGGATATGTTTACATTACCTAACCACACCTCTCACACTTTATAATTGTTGGATGTATCATGCTTCAAAACCATTGAAGACTACATTTAGAAAAGAGAGGGATGGGGCAATGGCAAAGAACAATTATCTAAAATCCAACAAAATCACACTAGTAGGTTGGATGGACAAGGTACTAGATCAAACATTGAATAAGAGGACTTTTATATTAAGATTTTGGGCTATTGGAATTTGGCCTTTGAACCTCAAAGCTATGGATGCAAAGACCCAACTTAGTGAGATCTACATCACAAAGCCATACAATGCATTAGACCAAGAGCAAAACAATTCAAATGATGTAGATTTGAAGATACAACACAAGGAAAGGATGATATTGTTGCAACAAAACTTTTGAACATGACAACAACTATTGAGGCTACAAAGTCTGAGCTTTTTGCTTATTACCAATCAAAACCAAAATATTGTTTTAATGTTGACCTGCTTAGGAGCCTTGGTGAGGAATAGTTGGAGGATGAAACCATCAATGTAGAGTTCAACCCTTGACTTTTAAACAACAAGATGATTAGTACAATCCAACAATAGAAACCTAGGAAGCTTTGAGGATGCACAACTTGTTTTCACAAACCCACCTTCTTACAAGGAAAACCAAAGGGAAAGTGCCATTAATTAACTATGATTAATCTTATGTGGTCACCTTGGACGAATATCTGGACATTGTACAAAGGAAGATAATTACAAAGAAAAATGTGGAGGAAATTAACGAATCAAAACGTAAGGAAAAGGAAGAGAAGCAAAATAGGACGATTATTGATGAGGGCATTATAGTTGATTGAACAAAACAAAGGTCAAGGGAAAAACATGCAAAGGTTGAATTTATAAAATCCAAGTCCACAATTGTAGTTGTGAGATGTAGCAGACCAAGAACAAGAGGATTATAATGACCACGAACAAGACAAATGCAATATTGGGTGGCTCATTTTTTGTGTCACTTTGCAATTTTTTGCAAGGTGTAGTGAATTAACATTCCATTAACATGCCATAAAACCATTTATATGCCAAATTGGGACGGTTTAAGATTTTCAATTTTAATAAGAAATAGTCTATATAGTTTGTGTACAATAAATGTGCACCCATTATGTAATAATGGACTTTTGAAGTGAATATATATATATATGGACTATCCCCACCATTTACATTTCCCATACACATGAAAATTTCAATATCATTTTTTGAAAATATATTTTATAAGGACTTAATATTTGATAGATGAAAGAAAAACAAACATAGATTTGAAAACTTCATTATAAAAACTTTAGCCAAAATATAGTTATGAACTTTTGAATGATTTTTTTTTTGACTTTATTTTCAAAAGTCTCTACATGGGTCAATTTTTGCTAGATTGATCATTTTTTCCCTTGTAACATGTGTGTCAAAAGATGTCGAAATGAATACATTTTCATATAATTTTTATTAGTTCATTAAACAACATGTAGTCCCCCTTTATGTTCATTCAACACAAAACAAAGGACTTTTATGGACTTTTTATTTGTCGAAAATGAGCCATTTAACATTGCGTCTATTCAACAAGAGGAGGGGGGGGGGAAGAAGCGGATCTTCTGCCTGTTGTTGAAAAGATGGATAAAAAACACATGAAAAGGAATGGAACAATGATGAACAAGGGGGGAGGCCAAAAACAAAAGGATCATGACATGACTATGAACAAAAAGAATGAGGAAAAACGTGGAGTTGTTGTATGATCAGTCCTAGATTGTAACGAACCCGAGCACCACACTTGGTGTTGTTTAAGAAAAAATGAATTACACAGAAAAAAGATGACATTGAAAACCAATAACATCAAAAGAATAACACCAACAATTATTTTGGCTATAATTATTATTTGAAAAAAAGGACCAAGAACATGAAGAGGAATGTGATGAACATGAAAAACCTAGCTTGAAAGTTGCTATTACTACTTGAGAGAAAAAAAATAAACATGAAAAAAATAAGAATAAACACAAAGTGAGAATGGTTGTTGGTGATCATGGTGCATTTGACCATTCACATTTTAAGTTTAGGCAAAACCTTAAATTACCGACCATTGTAGATGGGGTATCCCATTAAAACAAATTTTGCTACCTTTTGATATTTTCATATCTTTCTAATACATTTTTGAACATTAGTCTTAGTCACTAGTTATGTGTCTCACCCTTTTTATGTGTTTCATAACTTGTAAACTTGGCGCTCTCATACAATTAGTTATGTCATGTAACCTTAGTGCTCTTGCTAATTACTTAATACATGTTTTCATATAATTGGTTATGTCTAGTAACCCTATCACTTTTGCTAGTTTCCTAGTCCATGTTTGCATGAATATTTTGGTATTGAATGAAGTTTTCATTCTAGTGGTGTTTTGTGTTTAGCTGGTACATTAAGTTCATTAAAGTTTAAGGAAAACCAAGGGGAAGGCACCATTAGTTGATTATAGTTAATCTCATGTACTCATTGTGGATGAATATTTGAACATTTTACAAAAGAAGATAATTGAAAAAGAAAATGTAGAGGAAGTAAGGAATCAAAGAGTAAGGAAGGGGAAGAAAAGCAAAATAGAAGGATTATTGAGGAGGGGATTACAATTGATCGAGCAAAACAAAGGTCAATAGAAAAACATGCAAAGGTTGAATTTATAAAATCTTAGTCTACAATTATAGTTGTGAAAAGGAGAGTAAAAACAAAAGGATGATAATGAGCATGAACAAGATGAACACAAGATCACGTGGTTCATTTTTTGTGTCCCTTTGCGATTTTTTACAAGGTGGAATGAATTAACATTCCATTAACATGCCTAAAAACCATTTATATGCCAAATTGGGACTTGGTCTAAGATTTTCAACTTTAATAAAAAACAATCTATGTAATTTGTGCACAATAAATGTGCACCCATTATGTAGTCATGGACTTTTGAAGTGAATATATATATGGACTATCCCAACCATCTACACTTCCCATACACATGAAATTTTCAATGTCATTTTTTGAATATATCTCTTATCGAGACTTAATATTTTATAGATGAAAGGAAAAAAAAACATACATTTGAAAACTTCATTATAAAAGCTTTAGCCAAAATATAGTTATGGACTTTTGAATGACAAAAAATTTGACCTTATTTTCAAAAGTCTCTACATGGGTCAATTTTTGTTAGATTGATCATTTTTTCCTGTAACATGTGTATCAAAAAGATGTCTAAGTGGGTATATTTTCATATGAATTTTATTAGTTCATTAAACAACATGTAGTTTCCCCTTTATGTTAATTCAACACCCAAAAAAGGACTTTTATGGATTTTTTATTTGCCAAAAATGAGCCATTTAACATTGCATCTATTCAACAAGACGAGGGGGGGAAGAAGGGAAGCTTCTACTTGTTGTTGAAAATATGGACCAAGAACACACAAAAATAAATGCAACAATGATGAATAAGGGGGGACGCTATAAACAAAAAGGATCATGACATGATTATGAACAAAAGGAACAAAGGAGAAAAATGGGGTTACTATATGATCACTCCAAGATTACAATGAACTTGAACACCACACCTGGTGTTATTTAGGAGAGAATGAACTACACACAAAAAGGATGGCATTGAAAACCAGTAACATTAAAAGAATAACACCAACAACTATCTAGGCTAGAACTACTATTTGAAAAAAAAGACCAAGAACATGAAGAAGAATGTGATGAACATGAAAAACCTAGCTTGAAAATTGCTACTTCGACATGAGAGAGAAACCAAAAACATGAAGAAAATAATGATGAACACAAATTGAAAGTGGTTATTAGTGACCATGGTGCATTTGACCATTCACATTTTAGGTTTAAGCAAAGCCTTAGATTACCAATCATTGTAGATGGCGTATCCCATTCAAACAAATGTATTTTATACATGAGTAAAAATATAAAATGCAATATATTGGTTGTTGGGTAAAAATTATAAGTTAATTAATTTTTTAAAAAATACATCTTAGTCAAATATTTAATTTAATTTTAATATAAGCTATGTAATAATATGAAATAATGGATTATAATTAATATAGTGTGGCTTTAATATGTATATATTAAAAAATAGATAATAATACGATGATAAAAAAAGGTTGGACAATTATTTAATACCCCTAAAAATGGTCATTTGATGTACATAGTTCCCAAATTTTACATTGTGTCCCCCTCGTGGTTTGGTACATGCAATGTATATATTATTCCAACAACCATTGGTTTGTCCATTCCTAGGTAGCAAAATGTTTGAAGATGTTTTTTTCCTATCCAACCCTAGGTTTCAAAATGTGTGGTAATGGGGGTCCCAGGTGAAAATTGGGTTATTTTAAAATGAAAGACTCCCCTTACTTTTGGGGTGGATAGCTTTTTACTTCCTTCACTGAAATTGATTATTTAAATGTCATTTGATGTGCCTACTCATGGGCTACAAGTTTTTTTAGACACATCAGTGATTTGAACCATGACCAACCATTTTTATTTTAAAAACTTACTATGGTGGTCGGCTAGTTTACCCTAACCAATTGTTGGGAGCAACACCAATTATAAGGAGCATTTCATTAACATGGGAGAATGCCATTGGAAAAAAGATCCCAATTAGATCACATATTTTGCTACCTTTTGATATTTTCATATCTTTTAAATACATTTTTGCACATTTGGTCTTGGTCACTAGTTATGTGTCTCACCTTCTTTATGTGTCTCATAATTTATAAGTTGGGTGCTCTCATACAATTGGTTATGTCCAGTAACCTTAGTGCTCTTGCTAGTTACTTAATACATGTTTTCATATAATTGGTTATGCTTAGTAACCCTATCACTTTTGCTAGTTACCTAGTCCATGTCAACATGAATATTTTGGTAATGAACTCAATTTTAATTATAGTGGTGTTTGGTGTTTAGTTGGTACTTGCTTTGAATCAAGTCCATGAGAAAATGTGGCTACCTAGGTCCTATAGAAGAATCATATTAAAAATCTTGCACAAAAAACAATGTCCACATAATTACAAAGTGATATGCCCTTTTGGGGGAGACCAAAAGGGGGTTCACCTAATTGGGTCGCATGCTAGGACTAGCATGGGGTGGCCCTCATGTCGGCATTGGTGGAAGGATTTGAATGTCAATCCGGGTTTTGACTCCTAGTGTGATAAGTTGATGCCTAACATAAAGGAGTGTTAAAATAGGTGGAGGGTTGAAGAGGGGCTTTGATGTTTTATGAAATAAGTCTAAATGTTAGACTTGCATTTGGGTTTCGAGATAAAGTTGGACAATGAAGCCTTGAACTATTTGGGAAGTTTGCATTCGAGTTGAGTCCCTTAAGGGGGAGGGAAAAGTTTATGTAAGTGAGTTAGTCTGCAATTGAAATTTCAGATGGGTATTTTATTGGCATATGGTTCGAGCAATGTCCAGGTTAGTTAGAATAGTTTTAGGAAGTGGAGGAGTGTAGGGATGCACCGAGGGGCATTGGGGGTGAAACAAAGACATTTGTTTACACAAATGAATCTACAAATTCATTCCTTGCACATCAATATCCACCAACATGAAAGATCTCTTCTTTTCATGCATAAATGCACAATAATCCATGGTCCTTGGCTGTATGCTTGAAAGTTATATAACACACAACTCTCTCATACATGTTCTATACCACCATGCAATTAGCTGCTATAGTTGGAATCTTTTGTCTTATGACTTCAAGAATTGTGTCATAAAATTGTGAATTCTTTGGCATTAAACAAAATTGATTCTAGGAAAGTTGCACATAGATGACAACTGGCCTAAGCACATGTAAAGATAACATTGAACATCAATATTGTTAATGTGGTCTCCCCTTTGTAGCTATAGCATAACCATGTTTGATCCACAACGTAGGCAATCCCATGAAGACCCATTGATAGCTATTTAACATCCCATGTATCTAGGTCATTAACTTTGATCCAAAGCTACAAATGCTTAATGACAAGACCATACGCCACATACATGTTACTTGCAAATGTTTGCCACATGTTAGAAGGACAAATTATAATTTGGAAGTTAAAGTTTATTTTCCACAAACTTACGGTTAAGTGTAGGGTGAAAGTATCCTTGGGTGGTACCACGAGGAACCACCTCAAGGAATCAAAAAGGGAAAAAAAAAAAAAAAACAAAATTATTTTCTTTGGTTCTTTTTTTTAAATTTTTTTAAATATAAAAA
>Ga0116227_10007252_pt1 | contig 21789 bp, 20 predicted proteins | sample S1TSphgellanicum_FD_89693 | JGI IMG/M metagenome (GOLD analysis project Ga0116227, IMG submission 89693) | Host-associated microbial communities from peat moss isolated from Minnesota, USA - S1T2_Fb - Sphagnum magellanicum MG | ecosystem: Host-associated > Plants > Peat moss > Unclassified...
ACTCTTTTGCCCCCCCCTCCCCCCCCCCCCCCTCCCCCCTTTCCTAGGTAGTGTGCTTTCACCCATTTCCATTGTCCATTTTTTATATGACTCCACAAGTAGTCAATATAATTGTTTGTGTTTCTCAAAGCTTCTAGAAGAGTCCATTGCATAGTCTAGTCTAGTCTTTTTCTTTTTCTTACATATAATTCCACAAGTTGTGAGTGAAGGTCCTTGGATATTGTATGGACTCTTGTAATCTTTCACAATAGTCCATTAGAGAATCCTTTCATTGTCCTTTTTGTGTACATGACTCCACAAGTAGTGAGCAAAGGTCCTTGGATATTGTATGGACTCTTCTAATCTTCCACAGTAGTCCATTAAAAAATCCTTTCATTGTCCTTTTTGTGTACATGACTCCATAAGTAGTGAGCAAAGATCAAGAACAAGGTATTACAAACTTTTGGGTCTACATAGGAGTCCATTGTAGTACACATTCTCCATGTACAGACTGCACACATGTATGTTGCAGTTGAACCAAAGAATCCAAAAGTAGTTAATTTTGTAAATGTGCACATATATTTGTATAGACTGATGGAGTCATTTAATTGTTGGTGAAACTTTGATGTTTGATAGTAAGGATTTCAAACAATGTTGGATTAAATGTGTAGAGCTCTACATACCAATACACTCATCAATTTCTAATGTTACAACTAGTCCCCCAATTGGTCTAACTTCTTGGGCACTTCTTGCACATTTCAAGAAAGATACCTCAAGCCCAAGTGTGGGTAGCTTTCATGTAAAAGATCAATAGAAGCACTTGGGTGTTACTGATGGTGAAGTTATAAGTCTTGGCAATAAGAAATGAAATGACCAATTAGTTGTTGAGGGGGTCATGGGGCATGTGTAGAGGTATTGGACAAGATTGTGAAGAAGGACGTGAGGAAAGGATTGTTGCTTGGGAATTATGATGGTGTAGAAGTGGAGGAATATAATGCGAAAAATTCTAACACAAATGAAGATTTTATGTTGCCTTCAAATCACCAATATGTTGGTGAACCTATTGGTGACATGTTGTAAGTTAACAACATAGGACAATCATGAAATGTGAAAGGAACTATCACCCAAAAACTTGCAGGACAAAATTGCAAGTTTGATTCTCCTAAAAAACAGAAGCATAAAAAGGTTCCCATAAATGAGCATGTGTCTTCTACAAAAATAACTAGATCTGTTACTCAAATCAATTGCACGCGTGGGTCTAAAAAACTATTTAAAAATAATTCTTATGATTTTTCATGCTCCTTCCAAGTTTGAATGTAATTATAGGAAGGGTTCATTTATATCTTTGGACTACTTAATTTGTACAATTAGTGGCACTATTTGCAAAACGTCATATTTTAAATAATTAATTTTCAAAATTGATGAACCAATTTTATTGGGTTTTTTTTTTCTTTGATTAAATGTGCCTAGATGTTCAAAGGTGTTGAAAAGTTGACATTTTCATTCTTGGGAACTTCTAGTATAGTTACTTTTACAAAATATAATTTGGATTAAATGATTTTTGGATTGGAACTAAATACTTAACTAATTTGTTGCACATAGATATGTTGTCTTCAATTTTTTTTGCAAGTCCATTATTAAGTACACTTGACAACCCAACATGTGAATAATGGCAACCAATTGCAAAGGTATGTCAAATCCCAATATAATTTTTTTGTCATAATTTTGTAGAATGAATGTGGTCTTGAGGTTTTCATCAAATTTTTTTTTGTAGGTGTCAAAGTTCATATTGAGAGCAAAACTATCATAGTTATCAACTATTAGTTTTAGCATTTTTTCATAGGAGTGAGGGATTCATTTTCCCCTATGCTTAGAAAAGCAGGTGAATCATTTTAGTCTAGGTTAGGTGTAGACAAAAGCACAAAACTAAAGGGAGGGTTACAAATCTTATGAAGATGGCTCATTCTGCGGCACAAGTTGCACGCTATGACACTAAAAGGTCTATCTGCAAAGTGAAGTTTCAATTACCTACTACACTAGGCAAGGAAAAGGTATCATCAAGACATAGATTTAACTTATGATTCATGGTCAATAATGTGTTCAAGAACACCCCTACCATTTTTTGCAACATGTAGGTGTTCAATAATTGCATGCCACACTTTTGAAAGCAAGGTGTGGGTAGGAGCTGTTTAATTACACCTTCTTTAGATGACCAACTTAGTGGGAATTTGTCTATAGGTGAATAGAAGATAAGTGTAATTTTCCATTTTTTGTGTAGTAACATCTAATGAGAAGTAGATGATGGACATACCCCTTTTACTTTTGGAGGGCATTTTGTTGGTTGTTGGTTTTTGAATATTAATGTACTACTATTTTGTTATTTTTAAGGTGTTTTTAAGGTTTAACACATTGTGGTGGGGGAAAATGGGCTAATATAAAAAAGTTGGCTTTTTCTTTTGTTGGTTATAAGACAACTATTAATTTCAAGGTAGATTTTTTTCCTAGTAGACTTATTACTAGGATGTGACTTTTAAAATTGAACATGACCAATTCAATGGTAGCCATTAATCTTGTTGATCTGTCTAATTTGGTAATTTTCAACATGAGATGAAAAATGTATCATGTATATGGGATTTGCTCACCTATTTCATGACTAATATGAATTTGCAATGGTAGGATTTATTCCTTTGTTGAGCTTGTAGATTTTCATTTTGCTTGAAGTTGTATTATGTTGCATTGGTATGCTTACAAAACTATCTTTTGCTTACATGATAAGTGGTGAAACTTATTGTGAGCTAGAAGAACTTAGTTCTATCCACCCAAACAGATATGTTGCTCCCATGAAAATTGATGTTTTTTTTACCTTTCCTTAGGATTCTAAATTTGGAGTTATAAATAGTCAGTTTGTAGCTTTGTGTACCTTTCAAGAATTATGTTTAACTCAAATGGTGAGTTCCATCATTCTTTTAAAAGGAAAGAACTACTATTTGAAAATGGTATTAGAATGAATGGAAGAATCACTTAAACAAAGAAAGATTTGTGTCTAGAGTTTTAACATTTCAATGGTTGTTTGTTTCCAAGTGGGGAGCTTTTAGAAGCCTAGTTTGTCATGAGAGTCATATTATGTTCATATATCTTTGAGTGTTAACTCTCTCTTCTCATTCTTTGACCTTCTTTTCTAACTCTCTTTCCCCATTTTTGGTTTAGATTTCCCTATCTTTTTGCTTCTTCTTATTTCCATTCTTTATGTTTATTAAGCTAAACAACATCATGGAAGTTTTCCTATTACTTCCAAATTTGTGATGGAGACTCAATATGGTATTGATTATTATAGTGGCTTGATGACTGCCATCAATTGATGAAGTTAATGGGGCTTTTCACATAGTCACTACCTAATATATTGTTGTTGATAATTGTAGAACATTGAGTCACTTTTTATTTTCCACTATTTTTTTTTAGTGTTTTATCTACTCTATTCTCTCTCTTAAATTTTGTTATTATGGTCACTTGACATGTGGTTTGAAATTTGTCTACCTTGTTATTAAGTCAATTCACAAATTATAATCAAGTTAATGTATTCCATAAGGATGGAGAGATCTCATTTATGATAGAGAGATATACTTTGTTGTATTTTCAATATAAATTGTCTTGGTTTTTTTCCTAGTCTATTGGAATGTCACTCTTTGGTAGGATTGACTCGATGATGGCATTCTTCACCATACTTGTTCTATGTATTAACATATGGGTTGGGGAATGATCCTAATAGGGAGAAAGGGATAAGCAATTCACTCCAAGTTTTCTAACTACCATCTTAACCCAAGTTTGTGATTTTGCGGCCCTTCAACACCAAATGCCCATAGGTGCAAGTGTTGTAGGGAATACAAGTTGCAGTAGGAGAAGTGTACACATGAAATAATTAAATCATCGTGTTCTAGTAAATAGATTCCACCATCCAAGTTTCATGAAGTTTTATAGTAATAGTTTCAACTTATTTGTCATTAGCTTTCACTAGACAAAATCTTGTCCATTTTGACCATCATTTTGCAACTACAATGCAACTGTTGTCCAAACCTACTACATTTGTGACTATGATATTTATAATCCTATGTGTCCATGTAGTTGCAAGTATATACCACTACATGTGTGATTAAATGATGGGTCTGACCAACTATTAGTCGAATATGTAGTTGCATGATATAACTACAAAAGTTTTAGGTCAAAATGTAGATCAAATTTTGACATATTTTGTTCATTTTCTCTTGTTTGTCCACTTACGGATGATGATTGAATTGCATGGTGATAACAATTATATATTTTTTACAACTATGGGTAATTTAAGTTGTCAACTATTTCAAATTAGCCTACATGATGCACATGGCATTTTTGTAAATTTTCAACATAAATATAATTTTATTTCAATGCATTAATCTAAATTAACCATTTTAATTTTGGCTATATATCACCATAACACTATTTTTTCACCAATTTGGTTAAAACATTTGTTTATTTTTGTTTATGTGGTAGCTAGATTTAAAACAAAAATTAGATTAGGTACTTAATTATTAATTAATTAGATAGGCTAGGTAGTATTTAATAAGTAGGATAAGTATTAGTAGGTAGTAGGTAAGCTAAGGAAGAGGTATTTGATGTTATGGATATGTCATAATGTTTTTGTATTAATTGATTAATTAATTAGCTATGTTAAACAAGCAAGCCTAGGTAGTATGTGATAAGTAGGATAAGTAGTAGGTAGTAAGTAGGGTAGGTAGTAAATAATTAGGGAAAATAATAAATATTTTATTGTGTTGATATATGAAAATGTTTTTGTATGGGACAAAGGATGTGATAATGTTGTAGTGTTTCGCTTTCATTAGAATTTATCCCATAGTCTTTGTTTACAAGTGCAAACTTGTAAAATATATAAGTAGGTGAAAGAATGGACTAGATTCATGGCATGCACTATAAACATAGTGCATGTGGCATATGGGATGAACCAATCAAAAGGTTTGTCCCCAACAAAATAAATATGATCCTACCTACCTACTTAACCTATGCTAGGTAGCCTATTCTACCTTAACCTAACCTAAAATAGGTTACCTACTATAGTTTAGCCTAGGATATGATTATAATGAATTTATTATAATATTTAATTATTTTAACTATAATATATCTTTTTTGAACAAAAGGAAAATTGCCATGTGTTTTATGGCCATTGGTTCTTTAAATTACCAAGCGATTAAATCTTAACCATCCATCAATGGCACATTTGGTAGCATGCGACTATCCCAAATGTAATCGCAAATGTAGTCGCAAATTGGGGTTCCACATCATACTAAGGAACATCCATGGCAATGGATGGGAAATTATAGCCTAGTCATAAGGTTTGTGATTACACTTTCAATTTCATGGCCATGTCATGTCTTTTGTGACTAACTATCTTATGGCACTTGTCTTAGGCTACTAGGCTATTTTTAGTCACATGTGTCCATTACAACTACAAATGAATTACAAATCTAGTTGTTGATTTTCAAATTTCTTCTATTGTTTAGCTAGCTACTAGTGAAACAAGTCATTGTCCGTAGCTACTGGTCCCCGTTCACTAAGGGGTTAAACAAATTCACTAGGTAAAACTGTCCAAATTCACTAAAAAATCTAGTGAAACCCAAAGTGAACTAGGACGCAGTTCCTAGTAGTGTTAGTATCATGATTTGTTGTTTTTTTAACCTAGGGTTGTTTCATTTCTCTCATTGCAAATTTGCCATTGCTTTTCATATTACTGGACTATATGTTATGGTTTTAGAAACTTGTTGCGTAATGATTTTGTTCTTGCCATTAAACCATGCAAAGGAACTAAGACCCATTAAAAGATTGGTATAACCCTTATTATAGGGGATACTCATTTTAGCTAGTATAATTTTAAAGGAATATGAAGGTAGAAAGTATATATTCATGTCATGAGGTGGTGAAAAGTTTGTTGTGAACTCTTTTTGCTTTGTGTATGACCGCATTCTATACATTGATATGGGTGTCCTTGGCTTTGTGTTATTTAGACTGTAAGTATTGAATTTGAGTTTTGCAAAAATATTGAAGTGAAAAATGAAATGATGCTTCCCTATGTATTAAAAATGATGGATTAACATGGCAACATAAAGGTCTATGGGAGTTTGTAGCCCATCTATTTATACAAGAACAAAAATGTGCCAAAAGGCCTTGTTATGACTCCATTCATTTTGTTTCAACATTGTACACATGAGTTTTGAATATATTTTCTCTATGAGTGAATGTTTTTTTATATTGTATAAATGCATTCAAAAGTAATATCAACCCTTAATGAAAAATTGAGCTCCCACGAACATGTACAAATGAAGGTTCATTAATCAACCTCCTTGGAGAAGGAAAAGACTTTGTGTTAATATAATATCAAATAAACACAATCACATAAGCTTAGCTTGGACCTTTGATTTCATGTAGTTTTCAAATTATTGATAGGTTTAATCAGGTGTAACATTGACATAAATGCAAATGTCAGGGCTGCTTGACATTCTGTTGGTTGTGATAAATGTACTTGATGAGTTAGTTTGGTATTTTCACCATTCTTGTGCAATGGGAGAAGGACTTGCCTTTGGCCAAAAGAAAATTACTGTGATTTTTAAAGGTCACATTTTATGATTAAACCTTCTGTAAGATCCACTTGCAATTGCAATCCCACAGTTAGTGATACTTCTTAGCAAAACTTCAAATAGGAAAGGGTTAAAAAATCCATAACTAATATTCACCATTAATCATTGACTATGAGCATTTGTCTAACAATGTATTTGAGATCTGTAGAATGCATAGCCTAAACTTTCATGGTTCAAGTATTATCCTTTGTGAGTCTACATTGGAGGGGGTTTATGGAAGGATCTTGTTCCAAGCTTCCACCATACAACTTTTGAATTTGGCATGGGGAACACCAATTCCCTTAAACACATCTAAAATTGCCTCTTGATGCTCATCTACATTTGCTACATTGTTGTCAATCACATGTTGCAAAGATTCAAGCATCAAGCCTTTTCAAATAGGATCACTCTTCTCCACCCTTTCCTTTGCAAACTTGTCTTGGAACATTTACATGCAATTTGTGAACTCACTAAATTTTTTATATACATTCTAAAACCTCAATAAGTGGATTTTTGTGTTAGCAGAACAAATAAACCATTTTCATCAAGAGCTGGTAATGAATGTAACATGTACTAGAAGATCAAATATGAAACCGATAGTATCATTCAAAGGTGCAATCATACTAACATGTACCAAAAGCAGTCATAACCACTATTTAATTTTTAAAAATTTGGATAATAATAATAATAATAAAATTTATTGTGAATACATTATGTACATGTCATAAGAATTTGGAATCAATCTAATGAATGAAAAATACGTATAAGGACTTTTAACCTCTTGTAACCACTGTTTAAAAGCTACATTAAAATAGTTTAAGACAATGTTGACATTAAAAACACAATTTGAAAATATTTTTTAGTGACATATTTTTGGATTTTTTAAATATACACCTTAACATAATAGTATTAAGATTTTTTTTAATTTCATATTTTTTTGAAAAATGTATTAAAAAATTTTCAAAAAGATTTTAAGAATAAAGCAATAGTCTAAAGGGGCACATGTAGCTCCTAATATAGTGGTTGGACCCTCAATAACATTTTTCGCTACATGCCTATGATGTAATGAAAATACTTAGTCAAGTCCAAAAGAAAATCTATGTGGACATTTTCACAATAATGCCCTTGATGCATTATTTCTATCTATGTGGGTATATATTTTTAAAGGGCCAATGAGCCTACCTTGAAGGAAGCACAACATTGCGCACACGTGGATCAAGGGTTGCAAATAGTCTACAATAATTTTAGAACCAATACTGTCATGAGTTTCCTACATAGAACACTAAAGTTAGATGGAGATCTCACATGTTGGCTTTCATGGTTGCCTTGCAAGATTGTGATGTAGCCTAGATAGTGTACCTAATTTCAAGCTACTAAAAGCTGGCATTCTTGATGTAGCTTCCACTTTAAAGTCTATAATTTGCATTGTAATTTGAAGAACTTGACATTATTACAAACCAGCACAACAAAAAAATCACATCAATTACATTTTGAAATCTTTCTCTAAGTTGCTCTCTTCAACAACCTTCATACTTATTATCATTAGCATTTGATAATTCACCTAAATGACCATAAATATAAAAACAATTAACAACTTGCAAATGAAAATGTTCCATGACCAATTAAAGTATGGATTGGAAACCCACCAATCCTTAGACCATTCATGTTTTAATTGAAACCTTAAGAGGATTTGAACTTCAATTCTCCACATAGGAGATGTACCCTCTGCACTAAAGTTGTCTACATTTCACACAAGTTAGTGTACAATATTCAAGTTGTCAACAAAACCAGCAAATTAACAAAGCAAACAACCATGTGGTCCTCATCATCTGAGGTAGCAATAACAGATCAAATTCCAATAGTTGCATCATTTGGTGGCATCAAAAACTTCACAACCTTCATTAGGTGTGAATATAAATAAACCACACTAGAATCTTTCAACAAAACATAGGATGAATAAGAGTTTCCCCATTTTTTATAGTATTTTCCTACAACAATTTCATCTCCTTCATAGTACTGTATACCCCACTTACGTATCAATGGATGAATCAATGTGTGAAGTGGCTTGGTGCAACATCCTTTTTCTTCACTTATAGCAAAGTTATCACCAACCTCCAAGCTTTTAGCAAGTTCCTCGCCATCAAATCCCCACTACCATTCCCCATCCCATGCATTGTACATAAATTCTCTTACAAATCTAATGTCTGTAGGTTGAAGGTACCTTGGGATCCAATCTTTGGTCCATTTTACATTTGGACATTCAGTCCACCTATTGTTAATACAAAAAGCACAGAAACATGATAATGGCTTAACAACAAGTTGTGTTAAGACATGTTTACTAGTGGCAAAAATACAATGGATCGTTGTAGTGCCTTCCATGGTATCACATGCAAATGTGCCAGACCTATGATCAATTTGCTTAGACACAACATGCCAAAACACTCGACATAATGGTTAGATATGAATGGTCTTCCCCATCTATGAAGATTATGAATGGTCAGATAGGTTAGCACAAAGGAAATTAACAACTTTTTTAACATTTTGTAATTTTGTGCCATGTGCATTCAATTGTTCACATTGAATGAATCGTTTGATGATAGCTCTTGCCCCATCATGGCCAGGGTCCCTCACCATGTCCACTCCCAAAAAAACTCCACATCATCTTACACCCACCTGTCATGTTAGAATACATAAATACAAAATACCAAGGTTTTGAAGACTTAAATTGATTAGTGCACCCATCAAACCACACATAATGCCATCTTGGGGAAAGTCTTTGGTCTGAAATGTACCTCCAATGTAGGCCAAAACAATTTTGCACAAATTCATAATCGTGTTTACGATCATTCGAAATGTAAAAATGATATTCAATCAAAATTTTGGTATCCTCATCATGCATATCAAAATCAGGGTTAGATCGATATGTGATATGAACCAAAATACTTATTTGGTATGAATGCCAATGCATGCTTTGAACCTCATTTTGCACTTGGAAACTATAGTTTTTTGCAAAATCCACCATAGAAATTATGCAATATTGCAAAAAGGATTTCATACATGTCTTTAAATGTTTGTCTTGCTATCTAGCAACAAAATTATGTCTTACAAAATGTTGTAGCTTAAGCTTAAGGTATTGTATGAACTCGTCTAATGAGGTTCTCTTGTAGACTAGGGTTAACTTCTTGAAAGGTTTCCCTATTTTTGATCTAGTCTCTTCAAGAGCATACCGTTTCAATTCTACCAGTTGAACATCTATGCCATCTAGTTCCTTTGAATAGAAAGACAATTTTCCCACACCACAAGATGTGAAATCTCCATACAAACATTTTTTATTATAGTACTCATCAAACTCACTTTTTGGACAAACAATGGATTCCCACAAAGATGCGGTACCTTTATAAAAAGACTTTGCAAGGTGCACATACCTCATGTTCGTGGTGAATACAAACCTTTTCAAAATTGCCTTGTCCACGCATGTTGTTCAAACCCAATTTTAGTTCATCCAACTCCACATGATAAATACAACAACACATATTTTGATCCTGCATTAGCTTCACAAAGAAAGGTTTCAAGAACTCAAATGTTCATTGCCCAATGCAAATTCCTACATTAACTACTTTGAACCTTAAGAAAAATTCAGTCTACACAAACAATAATAAAAAACTGATGTTTAAGATCAATGGAAATGTATTCAAACACAAGATGGACAGTGATAGGGGTAATAATGGAAATTAGATGCAAGAAAGCTAGACAGTCTAAAAACTCTTAAGTACCATGTCTAGTAATAGAAAAGACTAATTGTAGTCTATTAGTGATTGGTTTTGACAACTTAAGGATGTATGATAGACTTGAAGAACCAAGATGGACTACAAATGGACAATGGCAGTCCACCCAAATGGACAATGGAAGGACCCCAAATGGATAGTGGCAAGACCATGTATGGACTATGGTAGTACCCAAATGGATAGTAGCATGACCCAAATGGATTGTGGTAAGACTCAAGTGGACAATGGTAGGACCCAAATGGAAACTAGATGTATGAAAGCCCCAAATTAAGGACTCCAAAGTACCATGTGGTGCAAGAAAGGACTCTTAGTAGTCAACTAATGATTGTTTCTCACAACTAAAAAAAAATGATGGACAAGGAATTACTAATCTATGGACTAGAATAGACTAATTATGGAACCATATGGACATTGTTAGTTCAAACCTTAACTAAAATGAAAGATTGTCATCATATGCATCCAACATCAAAAGAATTTGAATCCATTCAACTATTGATTATTATACATTCTAACTATTGTGAAGGACTTGCCGCTAAGAACATATTGACTATTAGGGAAATTGGTCCAAACAAATGAGCTTTTGCAATTCAAATCTTATTTCAAAAACTTGCACAAAGGTTTTACATTTTAATCCATAAAAATTTCACATTACAAATAAAACAACTCTATACAAGGGGGCACCTAGGACTTCAAGGTAGGAACATTGAAAATTGAATTATACGTACAAACTTAAAAACAAAATAGTCTAAGAAGGTAAACCTTAATCATCTAAGTTTCCATGAGGAAATGTGTAGGTTTTTCATCATACACCATTGGTTCCAACTGTTTGCATGTAACATCACTTTGGCCATGGCTCATCCGTGGCTTTTAAGTCCACCATTCCAATATACTTTTTTCAACAATTCAGGCAACCCATTAGTCCTTTATTTCCTAATAGACAAAGACCAAAATCCAAACCCACTATCATCCATCACCTTGCACCTTGAAATAATTGCAAGAACATTTTTGTGATGGATGCCAAGAGCTTTTGCAACATCTCACATTGAAGATTAACAAACTATGAATGTTAACAATAACAATTAAGATTACATGTTCTGTTGTAAGTCAAACATTACCGGTAGAGTTTTGATTATCATCTAATGCCTTCATCACCCCTGCAAAAACTTCTTGTTGAATAATGGCAACCTTTATGGGCAAAATACAGCTAGGGAGATACTCACAAACCTTGACATGAAAAATGGCTTTGTCTAACACAAGTTTTTTATTCTTAGGTCCAAAACAAACCATCAATGTTGACAAGATGAACTGTCCAATAATCATTGTGTATCGTCATTGCTCACGTTCTTCCATAACTTGCTTGGTTAGGGTAGGTGTTTGCTCTACTTCAATTCGTTACACTTTAGCCTATTTATGTAAAGTTTGATAGTGATGATGTTGTTCATTTTGGGTTGTTTGCCTCCTGGTAAGGTCTCTAGTAGTTTTTCTCAATCATTTGACTTTTCCAAGTTTTCGAATGTTGCTTCTCTTATTGATATTTTTTTGAGAACCCATATCATCTTTTAGGCAGAGTTGTCAAAATAACTAGAAATCTGCGCATGACCATATATAAAATCAAACACATAGAGAAGCTTGATGTAGACAAAAAAACATAACTAAAGCATTACAAAAAATACATCACTTTTGAGCTTATAGTTTGATCTCATTACATAGGTTGCCCGAATGTTTTTTCATGCATTTAGCGCTTCTATAGGGTGTTCATCACATTGTATCCACCAACCACTGACATAAACCTAAACCTTCATTTCTTGAGGGATGAACCTTATACAAATTGTCTAGTTGTTGAAAATAATTGAATTCAAACTAGGAGAAAATGTCATCATCCGCAAACTTGATTGATGTTTTTCATAATTACGACCAATAACACATCTCCCCGTTCCAGATAATTAATATAGTACCATGGCAACAATTCGACAATGAAAGAATTTTACATTAAACTATTGTCTAAACATAGTGCAACAAATGAAAAAAGTGGTGGAAGGTCACAATGACCCTCACAAAACTCCTCCAAGTTGTCTTCTGACCAAACTAACATGTTTGCATAGAATAGATGGAATAAAAAAAATTGCAAAAAAAATGAAGTTGGTTGCCAAAATTGTAAACAACAAAAATAACCACACAAAAATGTTCACTATAGAGCTCTACCAAATTGAAAAAACCAATAATTTTTCTTGAACATGGTTTGCAAGGTTTAAATCAAATGTAAAAAACAACCTAGGAAATGCAAGATTTGTAAACATAAAGCTTGAAAACTCAAAAGCTCAACAAACACAAACATGCAAAAACATAGAAGAAACAACACTTGATTGTTGGTTCAAGAATACACCAAAGAGATTATGGAAAAATTTAATTGTTTGAAAGTTGGAGGCTATGAGAGTTGGAAACCTTAAACATAGCTTTTTCTAGATCATGACATGTGTTTTTAATATGTCATCAAGTGGAGGACCCTAAAAGCTTAAAAGTTTTATTTTTTGCAAATTCAATATGTGGCAGATGCTATGTAATATATTTAACTCCTTTTCAACAAAATATATTGTCCCAAATCTTTGATTCCAATAAATGATGGACTTTTTAAACAATTGGTAATCTTGCATACATTTGATAGATGGATTATACAAGTTTCCATGGAAACTTTCATTTTAACATTACAATAATTTCATATTTATAATAGAAGACAAATTTACATTTCCCACATGTAGATTGTGTAATAAAAGTCCATAATGTTCCTTATGGACAATGACTGGGTCATTTGAGTAATTTAAAAAGTTCATCTCATAGTGAAATGATGGGATTTTCTTATCAACTTTTTACATTTGATCTTACAAGTAGTTTAGATTAATTAAATGAGTCCTTTCAAAATTTTACATTAATATCCAAATTCATATAACACTAAACCTAGAGGTTTCCCCATAGATTCTACCCTTGTGACACAAAAAGTGCATTGTTTAGTGTGCAATCACCCTACTAGGTACACTAGCTATCATAGTTCATAAGAATTAATAAATAATAATATCAATTAAATTGGAGTCTAAATGTTAATGTATAATTTAACAATAATAACAATAATATTAGTATAATTAAATAATACCCTAGGTTAGTTATTAATGATTAACTTTTAGTTATGTTAGGTTAGGTTATAGTAGTCTAACCTAAAATAATAAATATTATTATTGTAGTTAGTAGTTGGGTCAAAATGAAATACAAGGAGCCATAAAGGTTGTCGGATGTTAGATTCTATAAAAAAAACTAGAAATTTATTTATTTATTGCCATTTGAAAAATGGTAATCATGGCACATTACGCCTTTTTAACACACATGAATGTCAAGAAACTTAACTTTATTATCCACTTGATCCAGTTTTAAGTTTTGGTTTAATCAAAGACTTTTGAAAGTGAAAAATTCTATTGTTAAAAAAGGACATTTTTACAAAGGACTTTAAAAGGACTCATATAATATAAATAAGTTGATGGTAACAAATATGAAATGGTAATAACCTATTAGACATTTAAAAAACATTCACAATTTCAAAAATGTGGAATTCTAGAACTTTGAAAATTCAAAGTATGTACATTTGAAAATTTAGAATTTCAAAACTTCGAGAGTGCTTTACCATATATAAAAGAGGTACGATGTACATGATGTATAAAACAAGGTTGTAGTTTATATGACATTAAACTTAACTTTAAAAAATGATTTCAAATTATGATCGTTGTTTAAGATGAAACATAAAATCTGCAAGGAATTTGTACATTTTTACAAATTAATATTTATTAAAAAATGATTAAGAAATTTTTTTGACTTATTGAGGCAATTCTAATCATTTTTAATAACAAGTTGGAAAAAAAATTCATTCAAAAATTCATTCGTATGAAAATATCATTTTTGGGAAAAAGGACATGTAGAACTAATGTAAAGTAACACTTGTGGCTCCTTGTATCTCCTTTTGACCCAGTTGGGCAATTGCACAAATATCCAATATAGTTGTAATAAAGTAGTTGCAAAGAAATTATTAATAAGTGCTTCATATATTCTAGTTGTATTATACTTCTCATATATGTGATTTTCACATAATTTGTTAATGTCAAACATGGTTGACCAAAATTGTATATACGGTGCATACATTCATTCATATAGGGATCCATCTTTAAAATAATATGCAATTAAAATAGAACTCCATGAATTTTTAATGTGATTTTCTATTTTTTAATTCCCCATATTTCCATAAGATAATTGGAACATAATTGTAGATTAGTTGTTTCAAAGCTCTAGTTGCAACATAATGAGGTTTTGGCGAACACAATTTTTCATAGTGTATATGGAGGCCATCAAAGTTTTCCAAATATCTCCTTACACACTTTATTATGATTCATAGAAAACATACCAAGGTGATATGTTTTCAAAGATGCAAGAGATAAAGGTTGGCCAACATGATTCAATGTCCTTCATATGGGGCTGATAGGGCTCACAACTTGGTATTAACAACCCTAAAAATCTCCATAGTTTGCAATTTCAATGTGAAACAAGATTTTACCATGCAATGGCCATTCACCCAACCACTAAACAAATTGTTCAATGGACAAATTAACCTATGAGATTTTTCCTCAATTGGTGGTTAATACAAAGGCTTCTTGCAAAGGTATGTATGTGCAATTAAACCATTACACTTTTTAAGGTGATCATTTTTGCCAAGTGATATTTTTTCAAATATTAAGTGATTTATTTATTTTCATGAAATTTTGTGGTTGTCATAAAATGACACCTAAGGTTGTCATTAAGGAATTGAACAATCAATTTTTAACTTTTTATTTAATGGTTACCATGGGATTGGTCTATCCCAAATATTGGTTTCCAAATGAATGTGAAAAAAGCTTTATGAAACACATCAAGTTCATAAAGGCACATTATAATGAATCTCAAATTCATAATCATGAAATCAATCAATGTTTTATATGCATAATCACATGAACTACATGAAATTTTGCTTTGTAACCTATGCTCCAGGAAAGGTTATTCTTTTCTTATATCGAGTTAAGGCTTGCAATTTATGAAGTGAAAATTTTGAATGTAGCCTCTTGAGCAAAATTTGAATCTCGGTTTCACTTACATGACCTATATTTTAAATTGGATGGAAACATGCTTGGCAATCTACATACGAAATAAGACTAGAAATGTTAATCTTATTAGGTTGCACAAAATTATCAACCGACATATTTAATCCATGCCAAACATTGGAAAAGTAACCATGCTGAAATGGAGAGCTTAAAGAACCTATGTGTAAGGTAACGCTTGAGGCAATGAACTTTATGGAAATGCAGGCATGTGTGAGGTGGAATGAAGGTGGGCCCAATTTCAATGAAGTCCCCTACTCACCTATTGAGGGCTTTAGTGAATTGGTGAAAACATGGTAAAGTATTCAATTCAATTATCTTGGCATTAGTCTATTTGTCAAGCTAACAAGAAGTAGGACCAAAACCCATCATAAAATTATTATACATTTAACATTTTTACTTAAATGATAAAAAAAACTTTTTCAATATTATGAATTAAGTTAAAAATTTTACATTGTAAAATTAGGTTTCAAGTAGATTTTTCTAAATGTAAGTAGCTTTTGAAGTTTACTTTTTGTAGTGTAACATTTGTTTCAAATATGTGTCAAGTATATTCTACCAAAATAAAATAAAATAATTGATTTTCCTTCCTTTGGATATACAATGATCTTTATGTTATAACTTCACACAAATCCATTCCATTGAATTTTCTAATGAAAAAGTACTTTTGAACACCATATTGATTAGTCAAATTCAAAAGTATTTGTTTCCTACTTTTATTATTCCAAAAAAATTCAATTTTTGTATTCAACTTGATATAAACCCAATAGAAAGCACCTTGGTTTCAAAATGAAATTTAAATAAAATTTGAATCTACTTTCTTGTATTTTTGTCAAAAGTTGTCTCATTTTTTACTCCATTCTAAATCAAGGACATTTAATTGTATTTAACATGCTTTGACCCATACGTATAAACTTGGTTCAATTTTGTATGAAAAAACTTCCCATGATACCTAGTGGGTACTTAGAGGTATCATGAGATTTTTTTATTTAAATGATAATAATTCCATGATATATGGCAAGTACCTAGAGGTATTATGCAAAAGAAAGTTTTAAAATGAAAGGTGGGTGTTTAAAAAAAGAGTAAGATACTTGCTCCATTGTAATTAACCTCCAAATGCACTTTAAAAAAAGAGGAAGAGCTTTTCAATTCAAAGACAAAATGCCTAAGATGAATGTAATGAATATGACATCCCCATCCTTAACTCGAGATGATGATAGAAGATTCAATGGCCAACCTAGGCATGAGCCTAAAATGATTGCAATAAATAAAAAAGAAACACAACATGTTAGATGCGACTTGGGTGAAACAATACCATGACAAAAACCAATGTGGGGGTGGGTATTATTAGATTTTGTATAAACCCCCTTTTGGGTATTAAAATGATCATATGTGTATAACAACTAGGTATTGAAATTTCAAAGCCTTGGAGTTGGATAATTCTTTAATTTTAAAGACCCAAAAAAAAGGGTTCTTCATTTTTTCCCAAATACCCAAATAGGGTTTTTCTTCAAAAATAAAAAACCCACCAAACATTTGCACTAAATCTTAACTAGTTAATTCAAATGGGACCAAAAGAAACCATGGCCATACTCGAATGATTCTTTTATTTCAAAGACCCAAAAAGGATGGTACGCTATTTTTTTCTAGACACCTAGATTGAGGTTTTCTTTCAAAAATAAAACCCCACTTAACATTTGCACTAAATCCTAGCTGGTTAATTAAAATGGGACCAAACTTTTGGTTGTTGCTTAGGTAGGTATTTATTAAATAACCTAGATATTTACTTAGCTTTAGAAAGGACCAAACCCATGCCCTTGTTCACGCCCACCCAACACAAGTTTTAAATAGTTGAACCCAATTCTTCTTTAAAAAATCAAATACCCGCCAAATATTGATAAAAATTGCAACAAAATTTTGGTTGCTTTTAAATGTTATAAATGTCATGGCCAAAGAGAAAGTTAAGCCCTAGGGTCTTTAAGTCCAAAATCTACATTTCATGAGTTACATATTGTTTATAACAACTTGTAAGATAACAATCAATTCAAAGCTCATGTTGTTTGAAAAGCTCTTGAATTGAAAAGGTGAAATCAAAATTATTTTTTCTTTGTAACAAATTATGACAAAATGATTGATTTTATTTTGTAATGTTGTGTTTTTTGAAAGGTTCAAGTTCAAAAAGGTGGAAACAAAAATGATGTGGTTATTAGTTGATCAACTTATTCCTAATCTCATAAGTTTTTCATACGTTTTGGTGTTGGGAACTTCATAATTTTAGGTCATGACAACCATGTGTATTCACAAAGCCATTATTTGTACAACAATGGATAGAAACAAAACATTTTTGAAGACACAATAGATTAGAATAGCCAATTTTCTAGTATATTATCAAGAAATTGGTGGAAACTTTGATGAAGATATGTTTTTTCATTGTAAATGATATGTTTCAATTTGACATGTTTTAGTGCCTTATTGATTCTCTTGTTTTTTCAAGTTCTAGGGTAATAAAAATGGTGTTACACAAGGATAGAAATAAAGTTTTCACCACACATGGAAGGTATACATTATATGGTACATTGTATAAACCTTGTTATTCAAACCTTCACCACATGTTGCGGTGTCAATAATTGAGAATTTGTTGTAAAATCTCTACACCTTATTTGTCCATAGTTCAAAATGCCATCATGAGTTTGTCAAGTTTTTAAAGTTGATGGACACAAAAAGCAACAAGATATCGAAAAACATCAAAATACATTGGATTTCCATGTTCAATGTAGAAAATCAAGTACTTGTTGAATATAAGACTTTCTCACAAAGATGGTAAGAGATGCATTTGAAATTTCTCAAACCGAAGAAGTGTATACACCAGGGACTACAAACTCCTCGCAACTGCAAGCATTGTTGCCATTGATTCGTCAACCTGAAGAGAAGATCATCTTGTGAAAGAATGGAGAATTGTTGAGACAAAAGGACGAAAAAGAAGAAGACATAAAAGAAGACAACATTGTAGAAAAAATCAAACAAAGGACATGCTATACAAGAATAACAACTTACGCATCATCTGTTAAGAATGATGACAAATAACAGATTGCGATTCTTGGCATGTATCGATTCGCTCTATATCGCAAAATAAGATGGCAAATGTATTCTTGAAGTCTAGAGGCGCACGACTCTTGCGGAAAGAGCTAGAAACTCTAACAATTGCCAGTGTTGCAACCGATTTTGACTGAACGCGAAAACCCCCGAATCACGTCAAGAAGAAGAAGCTTGCGCCGCATGAGCTGCTAGAAGCCAAGAAAAACGATGGAAGAAATCAACAGGTTTGGGAAGGAAGCGAACAAGATGATGACTCAAGGAAGGCAAGGCAAGGAAGAGATCATGAGGTGAAGAATATCGACGATAATAAAACATTCCAGATTCCTCCACTTCCAGGAATAACACTTCTGCAAAAGCAAACAAAAAAGTTTTCAAGATGTTTGTTTATTCTCTCAAACATAAGAATGTTGTATTTGGTAATTTTCTGTGTGTATATTTTTTTTCTCTCTGATGCTTATGTTGCATCTCCACGCTTTCGGAAATAGCCGAGAGCACACGTGACCATCGCATCAGCAGCAGTAGCGATTTGTCATGTGATGTGTCCATTTTGCTTAACCTTGCATGTTTAAAATCCTTGTTAGAAACAATGCATCAACTCATCAAGCTTTTGTAAAAGAAGGACATAATTTATGTATGCGATTACATTGGGGCAATCAAAGTTTGCCAAAGTGTTCTTTACACATTTTATAATGAACCACGTAAAACATATTAAAGTGATATTTTTTGAAAGATGCAAGACATATAGATTGGCCAACATGGTTCAATGTTCTTCACATGGGGCTACTCGGGGTTCCAACTTGATCTCAACAAGCAAACAATGTCCATAATTTTCAATTTCAATGTGAGGGAAACTTTTATTATGCAATGGGCATTGACTTAACCATTTGACAAATTGTTGTGTAGACAAATTAACTTGCAATATTTTTTTTCTCAATTGCTAGTTGATATCAAACTTTTTACAAGGGTATCTATGTGCAATTAAACCATTATATTTTTTGATGATCATTTTTTGCCAATTGTTGTGTTTTCAATTTTCAATTGATCTAATTATTTTCATGAGGTTGAGTGTTTGTCCTAATGTGGCAATTGAGGTTTTCATTAAGGAGTTGACAATCAATTTTCAAGTTTTTATTTAATGGACACCATGGGATTGGTCTATCATCAATATAGGTTTCAACATGAATGTAGGGAAATCTTTATGAAACACATCAAGTTCATAAAGACACAATATTGTTATGGAAGAAAATTTGACATGTAATCCCCATCCATTTTATGTGTGGAAGCAATTTATTGGGAGGTGAGTTTGTTTAAGGCATGCATGAAAACCAATGTTGATAATGCCTTGAAGCCTCCCCACCTCGTCAACCCCTTACCCAAGTTGTGGCGTTAACTTGTTAGAAATGTTTACTTTAGGAGCACATTTTTAGAATATTTAAAATTGGCCAAGATTGCAGTTGTTCAAATTATTGCAAGCATGGAGGATGAAAGAATGTTTTGAACCCTCAATTTCATGAAATCAAACCTCCAAAACAAATTGTAGGAACACCTTCCAATGGTTGTGAGAATGTGCTCCCATAATTTCTTTGATAACTTTCTCTACAATGCAATATATGATTTATGGTATGCCTCAAGGAATCATGAAAATGACATTTGAGGTTCTCCAAAACAATAATTCAACATTGAATTCACTAGTTGTTATATCGTTGAAATCTCATAGGAGTTGTGATTTTGGTTGTCAATGCATGGTGATCAAGTATAGATGTGACAAAGTGTGGTGTTTGATTGTGGGACAAGATGTGATTGGTCAAAAATTGGTCTTAGTTGCAAAGTTCAATTGTAATAAGAGATATTCCAAAAAAAAGAGTGCAAAATTTAATCATTCAATCCCTACTATTTGACGAGGATGATTATTGTTTGGAATTGAATTTGCACCAATGTTACTACTTAGAATGGAATGTGTCTATGGATAAGTTCATGTGATGGAAAAGTGACTTATTCATTATTCTTTTGCATTTTGATGCAAATATTGGTTGATGATACTTTGTTATACATACAAGTTTCTAAATGCATAAGTGAAACCTGAAAATTTGTGATTAATTTTAATGATGATGGCATATTTCAGAAATTTGCCAATTCACTATAATGAATCTGAAACTCATTGCCATGAAATCAATCAATATTTTGTGTGGATAATCACATGAACTACATGAAAATTTGCTTTATAACCTATGCTCCATAAAAGATTATTTCTTTCCTATAGTCAGTTAAGGTTTGAAATTTATAGAGTGAAAATTTGGAATGTGACCTCTTGAGCAAAGTCTAAAACTTGGTTTTAGCTTGATGACCTATATTTTAAAATGGATGGAAAAAACGCTCAATATTATACATACAAAATAAGACTAGACATGTTAATCTTATTAGGTTGCACAAAATTATCAACCAACAAATTTAATATATGCCAAACATTGGAAGAGAAACCATGGTGAAATGGAAAGTTGAAAGAATCTATGTGTGAGGTAAAGCTTGAGGAAATGGACTTGATGAAAATGGGAGCATGTATGAGGTGGAGCCAAGGTGGACCCGATTCAAATAAAGTCCCATGTTCACCATTTTGAGGTCTTTAGTGAGCATATAAACCTGGTTTGAATTTTTATTAAAGAATTTCCATCATGTATGGCAAGTACCTAGAGGTATTACATATAGTAAAGGACGTCGAGATGAGAAATGAAACCTCCCCTGAATCCGTGCGTCCTGTCATCCGTCCTGTCATCCCTCTGTCCATCCATCCAGTTGTCCATGCGAATCGACACCCTGGAAGCTCCGAGGTTGTCGGTTGCACACCATCCCTCTGCTGAGTCTGACACTGCAACTTTCTGCCCACCAAGAATGGGAAGGAAATAAGCCAGGAATGAAATAATAATAATTTAAGATGATGATGTTGTTGTTGTTGCAGAAATGTTGCAAGTTAGCCAATAGCACCTTGGTGTTTAACCCATATGCTTTGCCCAAAGTTCAAACTCCCCTATAAATAAACTATAATCCAAGGGTGCACATTTGTTTCTATTTTGCAACTGGGGGTCCAAAGAGGTACTTCTATTGGGGGCA
>Ga0116227_10007253_pt1 | contig 21788 bp, 17 predicted proteins | sample S1TSphgellanicum_FD_89693 | JGI IMG/M metagenome (GOLD analysis project Ga0116227, IMG submission 89693) | Host-associated microbial communities from peat moss isolated from Minnesota, USA - S1T2_Fb - Sphagnum magellanicum MG | ecosystem: Host-associated > Plants > Peat moss > Unclassified...
CTAATTTCCCTCTCACTCTCCTCAAGAGAAAATCCGCCGCCACTAATCAAGATTCTCGGCCACATTATCCAGATCAGGATTTTCATGTTCACACCAACAGTACATGCATGAAGTCCTTGTCCGGTGACATGTTGTTCGGTCACAGGTGCATGGTAAATTTCATGCATATTGTTTTGTTGGAAGCTACCAATGATGCATTTATTGAACTACCATTTTTATTGCCATTAATGCATATGAAGTTATAGCAATTAAACAACACTCTAGTGGATTTCAATCCACTTATATGTGGTCCAATGGTGGTAGAGGATTCCCATCCTCCTTTGTGTTGAAACAATTGATATGCCTTTCACGTTTTATACTATTTTTGTTTTGATGGTTAAGTCTTGGCATGACTTTGGTGGATTAAGACAAGAAGATTTGGGAGCAAAGATGGCCAATATGGGTTGCAATGGTAGCAACATCTTCTAAGGCAATTGAACCAGTGTCACATTGTAATTCAAAGAAAGGTTGTTTTTTTTTCTAATGGAGTTCATTGTTTTGCCCACAAAACAAATATGGCTATGATCATTATTTTAGAACTAGATTTGGTATGTCAACTTGAATTTCTATTGCAAAATTTGTATGCATTTTTGGTATATAGCTTGAAGAAGTTTTTGGAATTTTAGAAGCTTATTGACCTTATCAATGTTAAAGGTAACAAACTATTTTGAAATGTCAAAACTCAATGGATTTCCATGCTCTTTCTAGCAAATAGGGTGTATGCTAGATATTGCACTTTGATTGTCAAAATTGATCTTAAATCTACAAAGAGTGAGATTGCTTTGAAAAACCTAAATGCATTATGTGATGTTGAGTTCATTTTGCGGTTATTTTGTATCCTACCTTTTTTTAAGTGTGTGCATACATTGATAAAATTTTCATAGGGCAAGGGTGTGTTTGTCTATAATTTTGTGGACACTATCAAGTTGGCCCAACAAGAGTTGTTCGAACTTTATTAAGGTCCTTTGATTAAGTATGAATATCCAACAAATTATATTTTTTCCCAAGTTGATATAATCATCTATTTTTACCTTTTGTGGATCAATTTCTAAATCTCTAAGGTCATGGTAGAATTCTAGAATCATAGCACATGGTTTAGAATCTAAATGTTTCTTTATCTTTGTTGCAAAAAAAGGCAAATACTTTCATGTTGTTTCTAGATGATGATTTTGCAATTAATGAAGAAGAGGAATCAGAATCCAATTGATGACTCATGAACATTCAACAAGCCAAAGCAAAGAATTTCTTATTGACCTCTATTTTCTATAAATGTGTTTTTTTGCCCCACTCAGAGTTTAAATTTTTTTGAGTTATGTTTTTGTTTGTTTTTGAACATGTGTGTTGATTATGTTTGTAAGAATGATAATGCAACCAAAATAGAAAATAGTAAGGTTGTTTTTACCTTCTCTTTTCATGGTTATAGTTTTACCCAAATTTTGAAGTGCATTATCTTTGTTAGGGTGCAAGTAGGGCTTGAACTACAATGGGTAGCACACATTTGGTGGCTAGGGTTCAAATCCCCTTTAAGCAATTTAGGATTTACATTTTTTTCATTCATGTATAGTTCTTATGGTTAATAAGTCTAATTAGAATATTAATTTTTCAGTTGTTCCTTTCCATCCATATGCCTTCTAGGTGAAAACATGCTACAAGTCTGCCACTTTTCACCAAAAAGGGTGATGTATAATGAATATCATAGTATGTAATAAACTAAAATTTTGATGACATCCTTTAGTTATTTTAAACACAAGCAAAGAACTTTGGAATTTGCATGACAACAATTTGGAACTTAAAGTTCATTTTGAGTCAAATGAATCTTGATCCAATTGTTAGATATAAAGGACTAGATAAAATCAATGTGCATAAAATGTATAATTTAATTTTTTTGATGTCCATAAAGTCTCATGTTTGTGATTCATGAAACATTATCAAACAAAACAAAATTGAAAAAATAATGCAATGCCCATCTATAAAAATCTCCACCTCTTTCATATGGTAATGTTTTAAGAAAAAAAGATTATTATGCATTTACTGTTAAAAATGAAAAAAAAAACATATTAAAAAACTTTCAAGTTTTAAATGGTCCTAGATTTAATTGATGTATATCCATTGACTAAAAAAAAAAAAAAAATCCAAAAATTCCACTCGAAACTCTAATTTTGAAATATATATGCAATTTTTCAAACTTTATGATGTGCATTATTTTGTTAAACAACTATATTCCATATGTTCAAATTCTTCAATGTTTGTTAGATTTTTAAGAATAATTGACTAACTTAAGTTTAAAGCTAATCAAATATATTTAGAACAAAAAAACAACATTCAAAATGTGATATCCATATGTTACCAAAAAAAAAAATTACAAAAACATTTGAACTTGTGAATACAATTTTGGAGGGACTTAATGTGCTTTCACCCTTCCATCCATATGCAATTGTAAAGTTTATTTTCTATTTTTAAACTTGTAAATTGTGACTTGTAACTTATATTAAGTGGTCACTAGAGAGGCTTACTTGAGTTTAAGGTTGCAAAAATTTGCTTGTATTAGCCTTTAGTTTGTGTTATGTACCAAATCTACTCTTCGCAATAACCTTGAAGCCAAATGCAGTCTCATGCCAACTCACATGTCATTAATGTTTTTTTTAATCTCTCTTATCATGGCTATAGCCAATATGCAAACATTTGACAATTTGCCAACATTATAGCCACTCTTGAGAATGGCAAAAATCGTCAAAACAGCTCCCAGCTCAAAAAAATAAAAAATAATAATAGCCAACTCTGTGAAGTTAACTTTGAGTTGTGTAGCCATAAATTTTCCAACTAGCTGAACTTGGAAAAAAAAAGAAAAAAAACTGGTCATGCAATTGTGAGGTTCTGATTAAGTATCGAAAACCATAGGATTAGTGGATCATGTGGTTATGGTGTTCTGATAATTAAGTATGGTAAAACACATGATTAGTGGACTTGGGTTAAGGCAAAATTTGACAATAATTAAGCAAGGAAAATTACAGAATTTAACAGGCGTGCACAAAACAGAGGATGAATTAGTGGGTGATCATGATGTGATTGTGGGGAACTTTGGATTTAGTATGGAAAAACACACAATGCGTCAATTAGTGGGTATGGGATTTGCGGTAATCAATACTTAATAATCACTAAATCAATAAATTTTTAAGGAAGGAAAAACACAGGATTAGCAAAGGGACGCAAAACACAGGAGGAAAATTTAGTGGGTACTACTATATCATGGGTTGCGCTAATTTCATTCAATACGGGATGGATGGATGATGATGATGATGACGATTAGCAGGCGCGCAAAAGACAGGATTAGCAAAGCAGCAATGCGCTAATCGTGATCCTGATGTTGTGATTAACACGTGATTAGTGGGCGCTAATCGTCATCCTGGTGTTGTGATTCAGTATTGGAAAAGAAACACAGGATTAGTGGGCGCTAATCGTAATCCTGGTGTTGTGATTAAGAATGGAGAAAAAACACAGGACTAGTGGGCGCTAATCGTAATCCTGGTGCTGTGATTAAGTATGGAGAAAAAACACAGGATTAGTGGGTGTGGGTTTGTGTTAATCAAATAATTAAGGAAGGAAGAAAAAAGAGTGCAGGATCTATAAGTAGCTCGGTGTAAAAATGAGGATTAGTTAGCAACCGGACGCTAATTAATCGTGATCGTGACCCAGGATCGTGATTAAGTATCGAAAAACAGAGGATTAGTGGATGTGGGTTTGTGGTAATCAGCTAATTAAGCGAAGAAAAATTACAGGATTAGCAAGCAGGATGTAGTTTGGATTGGTGTTGTCGTCTTGCTGCAGCAGCAACCGCAGCTCAGGAGTCGGTTGCGGTGATGAGCTGAATCCCAGTCGCGACGTCCTCCACGAGACACTCTTGCAAGTAGGGCGCAAGGCCCACGACGGAGATGTCATTGAATTGGGGATCATGCCTACACTCGAACTTCTTCGGCGGCACATGCTGGCAAGTGTCGATGGTTTGCCCTCGGATGCAAGGAGGACCAGTGGGCTCACCGTAGTCTTCTGGATGATCCACAAACCATGGAGGTGTTTGCACAAACCATGGCACCAAAGCGCCGTAGGCGTGCGCAACTCCGCCAAAAGTGGACATGGGAGTGACGATGATGTCGTCGGAGAAGCTGAGTAGGATAATCTCTACTAGCGCTTGTGCATCTTCCTCTACTGTCCACCCTTGCTGGAATTTTTGTGTCAACTGTACCACTGTCACCTTCTCGCCGTTTGCGGGCGGGTTTCGTAAGTAGTCTAGGGTTAGAGACTTCTCGAAACTGTCATAGAGAGACGCGATGAACACTGTGGTGCGAAATGGAGCAGTTTCTGTTGCAGTTTTAGTTGTAGCGGCAGTACTACTGTCTCTAGAAGATGTCGAAGAGGATTGGAGTGATCTATCCGCGATGTTTTTGGGTTGTCGATGTTTGGATCTGGCAGTTGAGGATGTCTGATTTGTTGTAGTCGTGGTGGTGCTCGCGGAAGAGGTATTGACGACCGCCGGCGGCCGCGGGGGAGGAGGAGGAGGAGGAGGAGCACCTTGCTTAGGAAGCAAGCCGTTGTCCAAAGTGCACTGCTTGATGCGGGATTCCATTCCGTCGTGCAACCTGTGGAAGGATTCAGGCCCGCGGAAGTAGCGAATCTGAACACCCAAGCGCCGATCTGCATGATCGGGTTGCATTGCCTCAACGTTTTCGACTGAGCGCCAGACGATATCTGTAGGGAGCATCAAGCTTCGGAGCAGATGGGTGAGCACCATCCGATTGGGAAAGAGAGCCTCTAGCGTCGGCCGGAAGATCGGAATGGAGAACAACTTGGGGATGAGATACTGACAACCCACTAAACCCACACATGTCACATTGCTCAAGAATCGCTGCTCCGTGGGACAGTAGAATCGGTTATGGGGTTGGAACTGCGTGAAGTCACTCACATCCGTAGCGTAGATCTCGACATTGTTGCTGCTGCTGCTGTGCAGTAGCTGCTGCGACTCCTCGTCATCGTCTTCTCCGCTGCCGGCAATTGTTGCAGAAGACTCCAAGAAGACATCATCGACAGACTCGAAGAAGGCAGAGCCAGGGCCCAGACCAAGGAGTATCGGATGCGCTAGCTTCCAAGTGGAGCCTTCGAAAGGCTCACACATGACATCGCAAAGGAGGCTACCAGAAGGAACGAGCAAGACGCGTTGGGTGAGAACCGCATACAGAAAACAGGAAGTGGTGAGCAAGATCTTGTTACCCAAGCCTGATCCGGGTGTAGGATCACACATCATGAACTTGCAACCAGTGCTTGTATTCCTGTTGCGGAAGTACTGCGCCAGATCCCCGATCCTGGTGGTACAAGTGCGATGAAGAATCGTGTACTCTCGGAAGATAAGCTCCCACGCAGGATTGGCCTCTACATCTTTAGCGAATTTTCTTCTGGAATATATTCTCGGTAGCTTTTCTCGAGAATTGCAAGGATTCCTTTCGTGCCATTCCCTCTTGGCCGCGTCACTCAGAGGTTGTACTGCCTTGCCTCCATTCGCTCGTACTGCAGCTGCTCTTATATCCTTGATCAGACCCTCAACACTTGCAGGCAGCTGCCGCTTCGTGGTGGTACTACTACTATGATCTGCGCCAGTAGAAGACTTGACGTCCTGTTTCCTACTCCTATTTTCACTACCGTTGTCCTGCATTTTATGATCCATTGCAGCTGCGCCTGCTGCTGCAGGCATCTGATCAACGGAGCCTACAAGTACTACATCTGCTGCAGGAAGCTTTCCATTTGCACCTGGATCATTTTGGATCTGAACTACAGCTGCTGGTAGCTTCGTACTACTATTTGCAGCAGAACCTGCATCGTCCTGCATCTGAACTGCATGAACCGATGCCGGCTTTGTCGTACTACTATTGGCAACAGAACCACCATTGTCCATCTGCATTGCAGCTTCTGCAGCTGGTGGATCTAAGGACGTAGCTATATTAGCGCCCCGGGAATCATCAGCTGCTGCACGCAGCCGCGGCAGCTTCGTACTAGTTTTTGCAACAGCAAGATTCACGGCTGTTGCAGCTGCATGATCATCAGCTGTAACAGCTGGTTTGATTCTAGCTTCATGCAGCAGATGATCCGGCCTGCTGGCCGAAGTCATGATCGAATCTGCTAAGCCGACAGTAATGTCGAAAACATGTATGGGCTGATGATCAATATGTCGTGCCGCCGCCGCCGAAACCGCGGGATCGACTGCACTAGGGTTCATCACCTTGATCCATAGCAGCAACAACCAAATGAGCACCGTGCCAAAAACCACAGATTTCCACAAAGTTGAAGATCGGATTGAAACTATATTGCGGCCACTTGATATTCTGGTGTGATCCACACCTAGTGCACGCTTGTTTAAAGCTGCCGCCTGCAGTATGGCGGTACTAGCTGCTTCCATGGACAGTCTCTTGATGCGAGGCATTCTTATAACTACTACTGTAAGTCCTCTGCAAAATCAGCACAAAAACACACGCACACACCCAAAATCATGGATTATGCACATATATTCTGTTGGAGAACCTCAGCAGCAGCTCTAGTCCATATATGCATATATATATATATATATATATATATCCTCATTGATCTCACACTAGATTCTCCAATACAACAAGGTACAAGGACTCTTTGAGAATCACTCAGATCTAGAGCTCTAGTTTGTATGTGTTCAAAATTTCACACAATCTGACAAATTCTCTCAAAAACCTTGTGTCCAGACTGCCAAAAATCATTACATGTATGTACAAATCTATATAGAAATATATGTATGTATTTTGTCTCCTCTCTGTCTCTGTCTCTATCTGTCTCTCTCTTCATGATCTTCTTCTTAGACTTCCTACACAAGACATTCTAATTGAAAGTCTTACCCTTCTCCACTTACTTTCGGGGGCAATCTGCATGGTTGATTGGAGTGTACAATGTGAAGATCTAGAAGGCCTGATTGAGACCCATGTGCAGCTGATCCATGAGCTAGTACCACACCCACCTTGCAGAGCTTGAGAATACTAGTCTGTGGCGCAGCTGAGGACTAGAGAGAAGAAAATCAAACTTCGAAACCAACCCAGAAAAGAAATAAATTTTTTTAAAGAATTGTTGGATCTCAGGAGCTCCTGGAAGAGCTCATGATCTATCTGCAAGCTTGCAGAGAGAGAGAGAGAGAGAGAGAGAGAGAGAGAGATCACAACAGCTCATGAATATAGTGATCTAACTCATGCCAAGGTCAAGAAATTTAACAACACAAATATATGAGTTTTGGTCAAATTTCCCCACACTGGAGTAATTGGAACACTTGTGAAGTGATCAATCTATGACAGAGCTGAACACATTGAGCCAGTCATCTCGGATCCCACTATTGTTGGATCTGGATTGGAGACTGTCAACTGATCTGCAATTTCTCAGAGATCAAACAACATGTCAAGTCTCTAGCTTAGAGATCACAGCTTACTATACATGTGTTTAGAAATGCCAAGGTGAAGGAGATCTGAACAACACATTTTTTAATTAAAAAAAAATTCAAAATCAAAATCAAAATCCCACACTTTTACCAACCACCCATGATAGAAGTATGTACACCAAAATTTGAATGTAAATAGAGCAAATATTTTAGGATCATCTCTTCTTTCTGATGCACATCAAACAAACAGCTCCCTTTCATGCCATGTTTGTTACTAGTTAGTCATGGCCTGTCATTAAATTTCTTAAGGCTATTTTGGGTCTGCAAGAAATTTGATTCAACCATGCAAAAAACATTACTTGCACCTAGATCCTTGTTTGCTTTCTCTCTTGTTCTTTTTCTTTTAGGTATATTTATTTTTGGGAATTTTTCTGTATGTTGACTTCATGATTTTCATGTACTAAGGATTTTCCAGCTTGAATCCCAGAGTGTTGCAACACCAGATTTTATTTTATTTTATTTTAAAAATTAGCTAAATTGTTGGTTTTCTACTTAGTACCTATGTTCAACTGAAATCTCTTGTCATTGCATGTCTGGCCTTCATCACACACACGGGCATGCATGCATGTCAGATTTCAAAGAGGAATATCATGCCATGATCTTTGAATATATCAGGCAGATTCTGAGCCACATGTCAGATTTTAATTCATTGAACCAGAACTCAGCACTTCATCTACTACATCTAACATCTCATTGGATAGAATCATGGGATGTAGAACTCAACAACACTGTTCAATTTGACATGTAATTTTTGGCCAATAAAATTTATAATTCTTCTAGACAAGATATATATATATATATAGATATATCACAGCTCATGACTCTCAATGTTTTTTTTCTTGTGAAATTTCCCCATTTGGCCACAAAAAAAAAGGGCTGTGCATCTAATAAAGGTATTTTTCAGGGGAAAAATGGTGCAAAGTCTTCATATTTGGAGAGAAAAAAAAAGTAGAAATCAGCAGATTTAGACCATAGCTTCTACCATGTCCCATGAAAATTCCAGGTAAAACAAGAGTGGACGAATTTTGTAAGTGTATTTAGAGGGCACCTTACATTTGTGAACCACACCTCCTAGAAAAGAGGAAGGATCTTACATCTACTCCTTAAGAGCGGGAGGCATCTTACACCTACTTATAGCTGTAAGACACCTCCCATTCTTAAGGAGTAGTTGTAAGAACCCCCGCCACCGCATAAGCCTAGTCAATTGATGATAACATTGTTTGCTTCATACTTTAAAATGGTTAAAGCTGAAGGGTGGGGAACATATCCAAAATGCAAGGCCAGACCCAGCTACAACCTCATCCTAGGCCTCTTATTTTGAGAATCCCGCCCTTGTTGCGGCCTTATCCGATATGTAAACCACTTTGAAAAATTTCCTATTGAATTTGGAGAACACCTTATATCCACGAATATCCCTAACAGAGGAGGCATAATATTACACCTACTCCTCAAGAGCGAGAGGGTCCTTAGGGTTTAGGGTTTTGGTCGACCATCTGACAACGAATCTGCATGTAGTGTGTTTTAGTTCCATGAAGCAAGGCAGGGATCTGTACCAGAGCCTTTTGACTGTAGCTGAGGAACTTTTATGTTTGTGCATAATTTGAAGGTTTTTTTACACACAAAAGAATCAGCGGGTCAGTGGCACTTTCTCATCAGACCTAGCAAAATTCAAGTTGAATGTACAGTTCCTTTGCAAAATTGGTATCTTTGAGGCCTTCTTGATTCTAATCCGAATCCAATAATTGAAGAGCTGTGAAAAGCATGTATGTAGTTACTCTGCTGCACATATATACCAGTGTTGGACCATTCTCATTTTTTTGGTGAGAATCGACTAATTCTGGTTCTCTCACAATGTTATGAGAACCTGATCGGTTCTCTGAAATCCTATGGCAGCATTGCCTCAAGCTCAAGAAATCATCTTTGAAATGCAAAGGAAAATGAGTAACAGAAAATAGCAAGAAGAAAAATTAAGTTTTCCAACTCACAAAAGGTGTTTGTTTTTTTTCCCCTCTTTGGACCCCTCCTACTTTCAAAGCTACTAACTTTCTCATTTCTTATTCATTTTAAATGATTTAAAAGATTACAAAGGCACCGCCTTCAGTTTTACAAATCATCTTTGAACTCTAATAGCAACACAATAACATACAAGGAATTTTTTGGATGATCAGGTTTAGGTTTTGTAATGTTTGGTGGTTTTTTTTTCTGAATTCTTAACTCTCTCTATTTTGGGGGGTCATAACTTTTTCAATTTTAATATGTTTTTAACAATTTTTAGTGGTTCAAGTTTTGTTTGAACACCAAACAACGGAGCCCTTCGCTTGGATCCCACCTGCCCTGAGCGCTCTACCCTAGCAAAAGAGAAGAGTAACAGCCCCAAATGAGAAGAAAAACAAGCAAAGCCAATAGCAGCAGCCCCATGTAAGAAGAAGAACAACAGAAACCAATGAACCAAATTTGTTTAAAACCCTGAGAACCGGATTTGGGTTTTCATGTGAAAACTCATCCAGTTCTCTCCTTTCATAAATGGTTTTTTCCAGTTCTGGTTCTCCTAGTTGGTTCTCACATGGGTGAGAACCTTAAAACCAGTTTTCAGCTCAGTTTTCACCCAAAATGAGAACATGAGAACTGGGTCACCCATTGAGAACCGCCCAACACTGATATACACCTTGACAACATCCTGTACTGGCCAAGCCTGGAGTATAAGCAAGTCAATTGCAATGATTCTCGCCTTCTTGGAAGGCTATGGTTGTCTGAGTACTGAATGTGGTTTGCTTCTCTGGTGCCTGACTGATGTGCTTCAGGTGACAGCCAGCAACTCTCATGGTCTGAATTGGAGCATGACCCCAAATACATGATGTGAGTTTTGTACTGTTTATGAATTGCTGTCTGTATGTGCCAAGTTTATGTTAGGAAAGTCCCAATTAGACAGAGATGGTCATGTGTTGTTGGCATGTGATGAAGCTGTATAGATTATTATAGTTCAATTCAAGAGTACCAATAGAACAGGAAACAGAGTGGAGTATCGTAGTGTGGAGGGGGCAGGCTCACTGGCATCTCTACTTGAACCATGCAAAGTAGAGGAGTCCCTCACATCTTCAGAAGAATTGGGCAACCTGGGCATCAAGCAAGAGCTTCAAGTGGTGCTAAAAAGTGAGTTGACTTCCCTTCAGATGAGTGTGTGTGTGTGTGTGTGTGTGTGTGTGTGTGTTGTTGAACATTTGTTTTAGGTTTGTCCTTCAGGTTCTGGGGATAGTGGAGACAGCTATTTTAGATCCAAAGCCATCATTGTTTGTTGTGCCAGTTTGATTTCAATCTCTTTGTAATTCCACTCTTTGTAATTCCATGTGCCTATTGTCATTAAAGACCTTTGGAGTATCCTGGGTAATGTCTGTGGAAGTGGGCATCCATGCGCTGATGTTTACACATATTTGGTGTATGTAGGGGTTAGATTTTGAACTGATTGTTGATGTGCCTTATTGGTCAGTGTATGGTTTCATCTATGACCTAGAGATGAGGACCCAGCTTCCACTTCTAGAGATGGACCAGCATGACCTAAGACACGAGTTTCTCATGAGACCTAAATACAAGTCTTGAATTGTCTTTCTTGAAGTTGAAGAGTTACCCTGCTTTCATTGTCACTACAATTAGTTTCCAAAATCCATGTCTATAGCACTAGCCAAGGATACTACTACTGATGAACTCTTTGGGTAGTAAGGGCAGCTCCTCACTGCAATTCATGCACTTCATGGTGAAGGCCATGGTCTGATACTTTGTGAGTGACTCTCATAAAGTCATGATCTACACTCATTGTTGTGTTACTGTCAGTGTTGTTGTAGAGATTTCTTTGCAATCTCATAAGGATGGATATACTTACACACAACCTTCTGCCTTTCTGCTGAAACTTTGTTGTGCCAACTGGTGTATGCAGGTCAGAGCTATATTCTGGGTATGTGGAGTATTTGTTGACAAACTAGCCACTAACATGGGGACCCCAAGATCTGATTTATTACAGGTATCTGAATGAAATGCAGATTGAGTCAAGAGGTGGCAGAGTGTGGGGGATGTTAATGCTCTAGTTTTGGATGCTACCAAGACCCAGCATTGCAAGGATGCAACAACAAATTTTGGTATGTGGTTTTTGCATATCACCTTCACACAATCTCTTTATGTTGGCTAAGTTTCTTGGTTTGGGAATTGGTTGGTTTTGCTGGAAACTAACAGAACAGTTTGGGGTTGAAGCATTATTGTGGAGTTTTTTTCTGCTGATTTCTCAGAGATATTTCCCACAAACAAACTGCCATTTCTGGATTAATTGGTTCAAGACACAAGATTAGTTTCACCATCATTTTTCAACAACTCAATTGTTCAAAGTTGCACTAAGTTTAACATGATGCATGTCATTGTACTTAATATGGCATAAATGGCGGCAGACGCTACGTTTGAAGTGCCTTGAAGATTTAAATTGTGAACCCTTGTGTTCAAAATGAAGGATTTGGTTTAGAGACTTGCCTTTACAAACACTACACCAAGAAGTTTTTGGGTATGTCTCTTCAAGATTAGGAATTGACATGTGTGGTATGTGCATCATTAGATAATGTAAATACATGCATGGAAGTTAACTACAATTGAAAAATATGGTTTCAAGTCTTTCAACATGGATATTGACACAAAAGTATAATTGATTAGCAAAATCTACAATATTGCACTAAGCGAGGATTCTCCATGCTTGGGTGTTAACTTGAATCAAACCACAAATCATGGGCAATTAACTTTGAGTTACAAGGCACATATCTTTTCAATGTTTCTAAAGTTAGTACCATTCTTATGACTTTGTAAACTATTTTAGGGATTTTAAAGAATCATAAAATAATGAAGCAAATGCAAAATGGTTTGTATGGATCAAGCTAAATCCAAATAGACTTTTCAAAATCAAAAGTCTTCAACAATTCAAACTCCTAATTCTTTGACCCCTTCCCATTTGACAAAGGTTAAACATGATATATTAGCACCAACAAGTTCAGATGTCTAGTAGGGAAACAATCCTACAACCTAGGGGTACACCTCTTGATGTTTTTGATGAGGTTTTGTTAATTAAAGCCTTGTTCACATGACAATGTACTTCTTGGAATGCAAAGTATAGCTCACCGTAATGACATGAGATGATAATATATTCTCCTTCAATCTCATGCCCATAAGGATGATTACAAAATACCTTCCAAGCTTCGACTGTATTAAGCAAATTATAATTTATATTCATGTATAATGAATCAACAAATTGCTTAAACTTGAGAAACTTTAGAAGCTTTGATTCAAAACACATAGGGCTTGAGACACCAAGTAAATGAAATCAAGTGGACTTATTCACACTAGGCCTACAAATTAAATATACATACATACACACACACACACACATATATATGAAGATAAACTTTTTTTCAAGTGTCTTTCATTTTGAAGGATTCATTGGATTATTGTGTTTTGAGTCCACAAGACAAAAGGTTTTTTGCTATGAGTTTGAAGGATTAAATACCCATGCAATAGGTTATGACCTTTCACTTTTAAACCTTGAGTACCGGTGGTAATTTATTTTTTAATATTCAGAAATTGTATGATTAAGTTTGGAAATTTGTCCTCATGATTCCAAAACTTTTTTTTTGTTTTCTTTTTTGAGAAATATTGTTAGCATTACCCACCCCAACAAAATGGCATATGGTTATGAGAGTGTCTTGAAGGTAATCCAACTTAATACCCTTTTTTTCCTTTTCCATGGACTTTGGATGGAACTTTGATGGATTTTTTTTGGGGGCAACAATGTAACCCTACCTATGGGTAAATATTTTGAGTTTTGTTAAATACTTGATAGGGAAGGGTGAAAAAATCACATACCCATATTTCCCACTTTTTTATTACCTTTTAATATCGTAGAGTTCTTGGGCTTATCATTTGATTCATACATATGTATATTATTTGAGGTGCAAATATGTTAAAAGGAAACAAAAATCATGTTGGATAGGGATGAAATTTGTACATTTTTTACATGTGTGTTTTTTTTTAATATTTTGAAATTATGTTAATCATTTCAAATTTTGTTAAGTGACTAATATAATTCTTGAAAAATTAAATTAAAATTTTATTAAATTAAATTTTGGGTTTTGGTTTTAGTAAAGGACTCTTAAACTTGAACAATACATATATCAAAATTAATCAATTTTGCAAAGGAATAGGGCAAAAGACTTCTTTTTAAAAAAAATTGATAATTAAAAAATTTAGATATAATAACTTACTACCCACACTTGAAAAACATTCAGAATTTAAAAATTAAAAAAATTCAAATTATGTCCTAAAATCTCAAATTTTCAAAAAAAACATTATCACATGTAAATGGGATGTAATGCACATGATATATAGAAACAAAATTGTAGACTATAGTTTATAATTAAAAAAACAAAAATTTTAAGTAGTTAGCATATTTTGATAAGATTCGAAATTATGATACTTTTTCAAAATGAAACAAAAAATGTAACAAAATTTGCACACTTTGAAATTTCATATTTATTCAACAATGAATAATACAAATCATATGATATATTGAGGTAATTATTTGTATTTTTAACAAGTTGCAAAAAATTTCACTCAAAAAAATATTCATATGAAAAAGTGAAAAATGATTAAAAAAACATTCAAATTCCTTTTATAAATTAATCATGTTGATTCCTCCAAATGTATTTGCATCCTCTAGGCATATATGTATTGTTTAAAAAAATGTAAGAAAGTTATGTAAAATTTCCAAGTTGAGTTAAAAATTAATGGAAAAACATTTTGCAAACTTATCCACTTCTAATAATATCCATTTTTATAGTTAAAAAATATGGGCTAATTAATTAACTAACTAGAATGGTAGAAAATTAAATAATTCATGTCAATTGTCATTAGTGAGTTAATATGTGGTGTAATATGAATTAATACATGGTTATGTGAAAATTTTCACTCAAAAATCATAACCAAATTCAAATTGAGGACTTTTGAATAGTCACATTGAATTATATTTTCACAAGCCCCCCAAAAAAAAATCCTTTAATTTTCTTTTTTCATAAATGCATATTTTTGAAATCTCTACTTGACCTCTTATTAATATGCAATTTATTACTTTCGGTACATGGATTTTATTATCATTTAACCAATGATACTAAATAAAACTATCACTTTAAAATTGTCCAATGAAATTTTTATGAATTTTTTCATTTTCAAAATTCAAAAAAAATTGAGCCACTCAACCATGCATTTCACCCTCTACTATACAATTATTGTATTAAACACACCATAGAAAAAACTATAAATTTCATGACAAAGTACATTGTGCAAACACACCTAAAATGCTTATGGGAATCCCAAGAATAGGTATACAATTTTTATATTCAGTTTATGCACCATAATTCTTGAATCCCCACTTTCCCAATCAATCTTTCAACTTGTTAGTATTACACTTGTGTTTTACATATGCTTCTGAAATCTATACAATTATCTTCAAATACATTCAATTTCCACATTATTGAAAGCCAAATTGATCTCATGATATAGTTATTAGAGGATTCCGATAGTAGAATGATGGGAACATAATTTTTTTCCCTTTTAAGACAAACTTTCGATCCTACAAAGTTAAAATTTTGAGGAATAACATTTATCTTTCCAATGGACACAAGTGCACCATTTTAGCAATGAAGTGTGGGTAAAGCCCTCAGGGCCCCTAAAGGTGGACCCCAAGTGTGGGCCAAATTGGGTAAAGCTTTGCCCTCAAGGACTTTACACAACATAACAATCACCTTACAAATTCTTTTAAGCTGCAAATGCTGCATGACCTATGAAACCAACTATTGACTACAAATTTGGCAAAATTTGGGATACCCATTGGAGGTATACAAATCATGTTAACATTTGTATATCTACATGTTAAGTCTTGAGATGGGTGGGCCTTACAAGAGGTTTAATATATACTTGGGCCAACAACATAGGAGCCCAACTAGCTTTGATTAACAACACACACGTAACATGTCAATTACAATCTTGGGATATTGTTAAATTCCAAGAAAATGCATAACCAACCTTTGGGAGTGTGATTAAAGCTCACAATATGATTTTGGGTATATGACAAATGCTATAGAGATTTTTGTCTCAATACATGAAATCAAAAGAATTCATTTGATATCAAGAACTAACAGATCGTCTACAAGTATTTTTCATTAGGCATATCTTGGAAACAAAAGCTGGACAAGAATTCGAACTGACAAACAGAATACCCAAGAATCAAAACAAATACGAGAAGAGGTAGAAATTATCTCAAAAGACTCCCAACATCTTAATGCAGTATTCAAGATAAGTGCTTGCATGAGAAGAGGTTCAACTTGGCTTGAAAGACTGCAACATTTTAATGCAGGATTCAAGCAAAATGCAAGCACAGTTAAAGAAAAAGTTGTTCAACGACCCCCAAAGAGGTTTTTAAGCACCAAACCATTTTGCATAGTTTGCAAGAGCTTCCTGCAACTTGACAACCCACAGATCATTCACCACTGATATAGGTCGCTTTTCAATGGAGCTTAGCCACTTAGAAATTTCTAGAAGAGAAGATTCACAAGTTCAAACTTTAGACAAGAACTGGAAGCAGAGAGACAATGAAGCTAATACAAACCATGGGTGCAGAGCAGTGTTGGTCTGGTATTGACTTTCAATCATTTACAAGATCAACACCAGTTCAGAGCCTGAAGAACAAATGACCAGTCTTTTGATAAACAGCTCAGTAAAGTTGAATGTGATCAAGAACAAAAAATTTACAGAAAAAGAAAGGCCCATCTTGTACAGAAGGGACAAATACCTTGATCAGGCGTTTCTCATCCTTGGTGTTTCATTGTGTGATTTCCAAGCACAAAATCAATGTGAATGTTGTGTATCTGAATCTGAAGGTGGAAGGATCTTCCACAACTACAAGCCTTTGGGGGAAAAAACAGAGTTTCTCTTGTAAAGTAGTAGAGAGAGAGCTAAAGAACTATACCCAGAACTCCCAATATGGGTCCAAAGGGTCACCACAAGCGTAACTCAAGCTTGCGTCGCCCACATGCACCAAGGGGATTAAATAAGTCATTAACCCATTGCTGCTGCTTGATTGCAGCAAATGGAGGAATATTTACCTGCAACATGATGTGTGAAACTGTTCTTCTCCAAAGTCTTGAATGTTATGTCAGTGTGTTTCAGTTTCCACATCATTCCCACGCTGCTCCCCCCTGCCAAAGAGGAAGGAGAAAATGCTGCCAGAGTGTGCCTCTTTATCTCCCTCTCAATCAATCTGTGTCTTGATCTATGAAACGCAGAAGACAACTCATTACGCTCGTAACCGGTTGACATAAGCCAAGAATCCAGTGAGGCGGGGAGCTGTGCGCACACGCTCTGAACGTCTGACTGATGCCTCTTCAACTGCATACCGTTGTGCAAGCTCCTTGGACCTCTTTTGCAATGCAGTACTGCACTTACCCAACAAGAAATTCCAAATCAAACTGGGAACAAACATAGATGGTTCACAGATGGGTCAAAGCACGGAAAATCTGACCTTCGCATGAATAAGGTTTCTCAAACCATGGCTGCTCAATTCAGGGTTGTGATATTGCAAGACTGCCCTCTTAAGACATGTGCCAGCAGATCACAATCTTTGCATCCCAACTGATGACACAGAAGCAGAGATGCAACCAACACCATAACTACTACAGCTTCGCCATGAAGGTTCAGAAAGATGTACAAGTTCTAGAACAGATTTAGAAATAAAGAGGCAACTAACCTGATCTTGCCATATACTGTCTCCATTTGCTTGTGCAAAGCTTTCTCCCTGATCCCTTTGACATTCAAGGAGTTGAATAAGGCATCCAGCTGCACATACACAAAATGCTTGTTGAAAATTGTGCAGAGAGGGCAAAAAGAAAAAAATCATGGACAAGGGAAGACAACAACAATATCAATAATATAAGAGGGATGTTTTGCACCACAGATACTTGAAAAGCGGTTACCTCCTCTTTGGCACTATAGTAGCCCCATCGTTTGCAATCATCACTCTCCACAAACAGTCGGCCCTCCCTAAAAAAGAACCAAAATCGATTGTGAAAGCGATCTTTGCCAAGGGGCATAGTCTGAATGTAATGTTTCTCCATCTCTCGCTCCAAATGTTCTTGCTGCACCTCCAAAGTTTCAGAGTAATTAGAAACCCAGATAGTACTACTGTGATTCAATAAAGATTTCAAATCTAGAAGTTTTCAGGACGAAATCTGAGGTGCACTGTTCTACATAGCATTCCTTGGGCAATGGGTCAGTAGTCAGGCACCTTCTTCAGTTTCTCAGCCAGTTTTTGCTCCTGGAGCTTGCGCTGTGCTAGTGCCTCAGCTTGCTCTTTCCTCTTCTCCTGAAGTTTCTTCTGTTCTTCACTGCGTTGTCGCTCCTTCTCTTTCTCTAGTGCTAACTTTGCAGCAACTTTTTCCTTCAATAGCATGTGTCTTGATCTACTGACTGATGCACTTTGATGGTGACTTTCCTCTTTCCTGAAAACCTACCCCCAGAGTTAACTTAACAGAAACAGCTGCTTAAGACACGACACACAATTCACTAGGGTTACATGCAGAATGGTTCTTCATATATCAGGATTACATAACAGATGTTTATGCCAACTTCTGGAGGTGTAAGAGGTGAGAAGGTGTACACTATAAGCCCATTACTGATGATTGTTGGTGAATGGTTCCCCAAAGAATTGCGCTTCCCTTTAACTGTCCAGCCTGTGGGATGCTCATCCTCCAGGACCTGACCCTGAAGATCCTTTGCATCATACTCTCCACCCTCTACATGAACCAGGCTTTCCAGATGGTCAATTGTTTATCTTTTTTGCATAGCAAAAGCCAGACAACAATAAGAGTGAGAGACAAATGCAGAGGCCACAAGCAAGCAGTGAAACAAGTAATCTAAGGAACAACTCATCAAAGCTGCAAGTACCAGTCTCTGTGGTCAAAACCAGAACCATACAGCCTCCATGGATCTCAATACCTGTATAAGCATAAATGGAGCAAGAAGTCAAGGAAACTACAACAATGATGTATTATCACCTTCTAGATCTCTGTCTTCTCTGCCATTCTCTAGATTTTTGCCTTCCTGGTCACCATTCTCTAGAGTCAGGCCATTGGTATTCCCAGTACGCTGTCGCTTCAGGATCTCTTGTTCTTCCTTCTTTGCTTTCAGTTCTTCCACCTCAGCTTCCCGCTTGCTAGCAGCAGCAAGCTGATGTTCCTCAATATTTTCATCTATTTGGGTTCTGATTGCATTTGAGCTAAGGCAACAACCTACCAATTCAGTAAGAATCTTCAACTTTACAGAGGCATCCAGCTGTCTGTACAAGCCCTGACGGATTGTAGGAACATGTGCTGTGAATTTGCGTTGGTTTGGTAACTCTAAGAAGTCACAAAGGTCATCCTGCCAGTTCAACATCATGATCTGCAGCAACTCCATAATCAGTAAAAGCTCATAGAAGATCTATTGAGAGACCAGAAAGACAGAGAGGATTCTCAGAGTAAAACCCTAACCCATCACCAAAATTGAAGCAACAAGTGTAAGAGCTGACCTCAATCCGCCGCTTTCTTTTATGGCAAAATTCTTCTCGGCGTATGGGGTCTGTCAAAGCAACCCGGAGCAGTGCAAAATTCATCTCAATCAACAAGGGTGCTTCACCTTCCATATAATCAAGTGATTTTTCCAGCTCCTCTATGGTTAAAGGTGACAGATGGAGTGCCTTGCTAAATAAACAACAAAAATCCCAAACCATCAGCAGGTCACCCATGCACTCCATAGGCAGGATAAAATCTGTGGATGGAACTGGGCGATCAGCAAGCTGGGGATCTTCTGGTGATGGCTTGACTTGAGAATCCTCAATTGGGTATTGGATGGGCTGCTGGAAAATAGCTGCAAAAATGTCCAGATATGCTTCAGTTCTCCAGAAACTACAAGTTATTAGAAAGACAGTACCATCATGAAACCTCAACTCATGAAATTCATACTGTTGATTTTCCAGTCTTACAACAAGCAACACTTGCACATAAGAATGGGTCTGCTCCACTCAAACTGCTTGTTGTTCAGTCTTTCCCTGATTTGTAATTCTCAGTGTAACAAGTTACCCTTTTTTTCAACATGTTGTCTTTTCTTGTCTCCTTTCTTTTCAGTTGTTCCACCCTCAGTTTGCTTGCGCTTCCTTTGTGAGTTTGCTTGTCTCTTCCTTTCATCAACCTGTATCTCAAAGTCAATGCGTTAGGAGGCACTCAAGGTTTGGGCACTTGATGTTCACAGCAAATTAACAAACACAAGAAAGACAAAATTCTTGTGCATGTGCAAAAACCCACATCAGGACAGTTCACAAATCCTCTATGCATTCTAGGAGCTATGATACTGATGCTTGAATTCAATTCCCTAGGTCCTGAGCTACAAGAGTTCCATAAGCATAGTCAATGCATTGCAAGAAAAGAATCCAAATCACTCACTTCGTTCCGTCGTCCCCTTTCACTTGGAGGTGTACGTTTTGATGGTGTCTCTTTTGGCTTTATCTGTTCCGGAGCAACTAACGCTATCTTGTACTTCCTGGCATGTTTGTCATGCACAGACCATGGTGAGTTCCTGGAGGGACCTGAGGATGCTGATTCCCTGACAAAAGCTTTAAGCAATGCCCGAGAGAAAGGCACTTTCTTGCGTTTGAGGTTGTCTGCAGATTCCTTGGATGTACCAATTCTTCTATTGTCATCATCTAACCACGCAACCTCATACTGATGGGATCCATCCTTCTCATCCTCAAGAATTTTCAAAATCCGGCACATACATGGTGAAGCTTCACGGACACCTACCACCACCTCCCCTACTACAAACCTTTCCTTGAAATTCTTGTAGAGCCTATCAACCAGCTCATCAATCCGAAGTCGACCTGCACCCATACGTACACCCAGATCTTGCAACCATTGATCAGGCCCAATATTCAAATCTGTTTCTGAAAATGTAACACCCCTGAGCTCTGCCGGTATATGCCATAATGCCAAAAATCTAGCAAAAGACAGGCAATGTAAAAAGTTGAAAACATTTTTTGCATGTTATACGAATGTCAAAGGTGCAAACTGTCCAAATTTGCTTCAAATTTCAATGTTCCACAGACATGGGGATGAAAGAAAGATCACACAACTGAATTGGACCAAATGTAAGACTGGTCCCATGAACTCCTTTGGAAATTGTTGAACTTTCTCAGTGGCTTTGCGCTCTGATACTACAGCTTCTTCGTATGTCAGATTGGACTTCCCTGATACCTTACAAGTCCAAACCCTGCGTCGATACAAATTCATGCAACTCAAATAATCTCTGTGAATCCAAAAGTCAAGGATTGTTCTCTGTGCAAAAACCAAAGCAACTGGAAAAACCAGCAATACACCCCCAAAAATATATATCCCACCTCCTCTCACCTTCAATAGAAAAACCAACTGCCCTCTGTGTGTGTGCATTTCTCTCCATAAAATTATTCATTCATGTATGGGCATGTGCTGCGACATCTAATCCTTCAGTTAGATGCACAGAATTCAACGAGAAACCAGAAATTCCTGTGATCAAACATCCATTGCAACGACGACGACGACCACCCCCAAAAGACAAGAAACGCAACACCCAAAACAGAGAAGAGAAAAAACAATCAAAAGACCCATTCAAAGAAAAAGCACAACAACCCATTCAAGCAAAAGATTGCAGCAAAAAACACAAAATGACAGGATACTGATAGTCCCTGAAAATCTCTTTGGTGAAGCGCACTTGAAAGACTTCCTCATGAGGCTTCAGATCCTTGGGAGGCTTCATTACAGTATACGGCCTTCGTTTCAACAGTGGCATTGTAGCTCCTGTGAGCTGCTGCTGATGCCGCCTTCTTCCGCCCTCTCAAACCCACCACCTCCCCTTGTCCCACTTTCTTTCACTCCTTCCCAAATGCTGCACACAAAACAAACACACACACATATGTAGGTATCCACACTTCCTTTCCCTTCTTCTCTTCTCTCTTTCTCTATGTATCTATCTCTCTGAGGCTCTATCCGTCTCACTCTCTGCAAGTGAAATTCAGCAATGATATGGGTGCTTGCAATACAAGCAATTGCGAAATCTGCATCAAATTCAGGGAGCAAACAATTAGGGCTGGGAGCTTGGCAGGTCAAGCAGTAATGAG
>Ga0116227_10007254_pt1 | contig 21786 bp, 18 predicted proteins | sample S1TSphgellanicum_FD_89693 | JGI IMG/M metagenome (GOLD analysis project Ga0116227, IMG submission 89693) | Host-associated microbial communities from peat moss isolated from Minnesota, USA - S1T2_Fb - Sphagnum magellanicum MG | ecosystem: Host-associated > Plants > Peat moss > Unclassified...
AAAAAAGAAAAAAGAAAAAAAAAGGGGGTGGGTTTTTTTGGGGGGGGGGGGGGGGGGGGGGGGGGGGGGGTTTGTTCCCCACCCTACCAAATGATGGGCTGGGCACTTGTGTGTCCCATCCAATGAAGGATGAATTGTACCCTACTTTTCATCAGGTCGGTGCTTCGGTAATTGGACCTATCCACAACTCCTTTGAAGGTCTTGTTCACGAGTGGGACCACCACCACCACCACCACCGCTTCAAATTCTTTAAAAAATTGAATAAAACGTTGGAAAGTTTGCGGTTTTTTGAATGCCAATTGGAACGGCCGGATGGGAGGTGCACCCAATAACCTCGTTCGAGAAATTCTCCCCAAAATTTGTATCATTGTGTGTAACCAAACAAACAAATTCACATTCTCGGCGGCGGCGGCCGTGGTGGCCCCCCATGTTTGGTGACTTACTTTATAAGCCAATCCATTCCATCCGGGACTCAAACAAACAACACCACCGACCAAGCACCTTCAAGGGCCAATAACAAAGTTTAAACTCGTGTTGGGGTTTGGTATCGACTTTTTAACATAGGTATGAGCTTGGTCTTCGTATTGGCTAATTAATTAATTAATATCTTTTGGACATAGGTATGAGCTTGGTCTTTGTAGTGGGTAATTAATTCATTCATTCATTAGTATTGTTTGGACCGGCATGGTTTTAAACCCAAGAAGAATCCCTAAGTTTTTTGTGCAAAATTGGACAAAGTTATGAACATTTTTTCAATTTTCAACACCTCAAGAAGACAAAGTCCCTCAACTTCCTCCACATCAAGTTGTGATAAAAACACCCAATTTATTTATACACATACCAATTTTTTCCTTACACCGTGGTACAAGTGTATATATATATATATATTCCAATTATTGGATATAATTTTTTGGCGAAAAATTTCAAAAGAATTAGAAATTTTTGAAATTTTTTACATGAAACTCATTTTTTTCCCCCAATTTTTTCCCAATTTTTTTTTTTGCTAAAGAAGAAATGACTGTTTTTTTTATAAAGAAGTCACTCTACATGAGATGGTATTTGGTAATCCCCTTTTAAATCCAAATTAATATTACTCAAATGTTTATTTTGCAATTTTTCAAAAAATTAAAAATTTGGTTGGAGTAAAAACAACTTACAAACTACAAAAGTATTAAATTTTGAATATTTTATTGAAGTGGGTTTTTTTTTCCCTCAATTTTGTCAAGTAGGTAGGTGGAGGGACAGCATTTTCCCCAAAAATATAAATGACATTTACCCAGTTTTTCTCCCCCCCCCCCGCCCCCAAAACATAATAATAATAATTTCAGAATTTGTGATTTTTGTTTTTGGTCGCACCCAAAAAAAAATAAAAATCACACAAATTCTATTTTCATTACTTGGCAATTTTTGAGAATTAATTAAAAAATGGAAAAACAAAAAAATCAGTCTTCTGACCCGCAATGATTACTGCTCACAGGCTGGCCATCATGAAGTACGGAAAAAGAAATGCCCACGTGGTCGTTCCCAATGCTTCCATTATGTTCCCTAAGTTCCCACTCGAGAAACGTGCTTGGCACTCATGTTCCCTAGCTTTTACTACCTACTAGGTAGGTAGTAAGCAACCCGTGACTTGGGGGGGGGGGGGAGAACAGGTCTTCCTTGGTGGTCTACTACCCTCCTAGTATCCTCCTAGTCTAGGGTTCTAGGCGAAGGAACCCTAGGGTTCAGGAACAAGGTCCTAGCCTAGGGTTCTAGAAGTGGGCACCTACTTAGGGTTCTAGATGTAGGGACCATCCTAGGGTTCTAAAAGTAGGCACCTTCCTTCCTAGGGTTCTAGAAGTGGGAAGGTAACCTAGGGTTGTAGGTACCTCCATAGGGTTTCAAGAAATAGGTAGGTGGGTGAGGAGGTAGGTATGCAGGTAGGTACCTTCCTAGGGTTCTAGGGTTTCAAGAAATAGGTAGGTGGGTGAGGAGGTAGGTATGTAGGTAGGTACCTTCCTAGGGTTCTAGGGTTTCTGTAGCGGTGGTGGTCTGCGTGTTGTCGTGATTCGTGTGTGTATATATGCAGTGTGTACTCGTGAGGTGCTCTTTGCGGACTCTGGTTGTCTGTAGACTGAAAAGAAAGAAAGACAGAAGCTGTGGCTAGATCAACAACATCATCATCATCATCATCAGCTCGGTTGCTGCTTCAGGCAGCATTTCTGCAGTTGCTTTTGTTTGTCTCGATCCCAAAATTGAACAAGTGCATGAAGAAGCAAAGCTGTTTTGGACACACTTCTTTTCCTCTCAAAGGATTTTTCTTCTGTCCAGGAGGAGCTCAGTTTTTATATTTGCTGGGTCGTTGGGTTGGGAAGTGAGGAGGATTGAGAAGACCTGTAGCTGGATCTGCAGTATCATCTCAGCTGGATGTTGAAGATTAGGCACTCTTCTGTTCTGAGAAAGCAGCAAAGGCTTTGGATCCTTTAGCACACATTCAGATTCAGAAGAAGCTGGATCTGGTTGAAGCTCTGCGGAGTTATTATTTCCCCCTTTTTTTGAAGTCTTGGGGGCCTACAATTGCTTGCCACGATCAGCTAGCTGATTGTTGTTGTCAAATCAGCAATCTCACCTCCATTGTGTTTGATCTGCTGGAGGAGGAGGAGGAGAGACATGCAATAGAGGAGGGGAGAAGAAGAAGAAGAAGAAGAAGAAGAAGAAGATGGAAGTCAAGAGAATGTGGGATGATGGACAAGAGGGTGAAGAAGCTGCAGCTCCTCTAAGAATGTTGTGTAGACAGCAAAAGGCTAAAAGGGTGGTTAGAAGAATACACAGCACCATGTCTGGGCTCCTCACATTTGCACTCTTTTGCACCATGCTTCATCCATCACACAGTGAATATGCATCAGGTACAAAACTCCCGTATTTGTACCAAGCTTCTCTCCCATGCTTCAGATTTCCTTTTGTGTGTGGATTGCTAAAGAGGTCAGAGTCCTTCATCACCATAGATCCTTCTCAAATGGTTTAGGGATGATGATGAGATACAGTTAATTTCCTTTATCATCTTCTCAAATGGGTTTTTGAAACCTTGAAACCCTGTGAGACACAGTCCTCACTTCCTTTGTTCACCTAGCCCTTCCCTCCTTTTCCCTCTTGTGAATGCTTTAAAAACAGTTGATGATGTAAGTACATGGGTTTTTCCCATTTGCTCTAAAAGTAATTATCCTGTGGAACTCTTTCTTTCTGCATGAGACAGAGAGGGAGAATTGAGTAGATTTGTGCTGTTTTTATTTTTGGAGGATCACAAGCCCAAGTGGAACTGGGACACTCATGGGGTGTGTCATCACCTTGCCCCAGTGGGGTTTTGTGGGTTTGATTCTTTCAGAAGTTTTTTCTGCTAGATGTATATAGCTACAAAAGCAAAACACCTGATCGACTAAACTGTGCTCACAACTCCTCCAATTCAACCTTCAACCTTCATAGTGTTATTGAACCCAATCCAATTCTATCCTTGATACCTTTGAGCAATCGAGGTCGACTTTCTGGAACAAAAACTGATCTAGATCTTCTGAAAAGGATTTTGGAAACTACATTCAGAAGCCACCTGGGTTTACATACACATGAAGGGTTTTAACTGTTCAAATAGGGTCTTTGTTGAGCTGATTGATCACAAAATTGTGTGTAGGGTTGATTGATTGATGATGATGGTGGTGGTGGGTGGACAGAGCCATTGACAAAATTGGGTATAAATTATGGACAAGTTGCCAATGATCTGCCTCCTGATGCCAACGCTGTAACGTTGATTAAAAGCCTTGGTGCAGGACAGGTGAAAATCTACAATACGGATTCAGGGACTTTGACTGCCTTAGCAAACACAGGACTAGATGTAGTGATTGCTGTAGACAATAGCATAATCCCATCCCTAGCTGCAAGTGCATCAACAGCTGATGAATGGATTGTGACCAATGTTGTGGCATACCCGTCCACGAGCATTACTGTCATCCTGGTTGGGAATGAGGTATTCTCAACAGACCCAGAGATCTTGCCCCAACTTGTCCCAGCTATCCAAAACCTTCAGACAAGTCTCACAAATCATGGATTAACGTCAGTTGCACTGTCAACTGCTTGTGAGCTCAGTATTCTCAGCACCTCATATCCACCGTCAGCAGGTGTTTTTGAGCAGAGTGCAGTATCCATGCTGACGCCGCTGTTGGAATTCCTTGACAACACGAGTTCATACCTTTACATCAATGCGTATCCGTATTTTGCTTGGGTATCTGATCCATCTGGTATCCCATTGGACTATGCTGTCTTTTCTACGTCATCTGCACTTTTTACTGATAGTCAATACAGCTATACTAACTTACTGGAGGCACAGCTCGATGCTGTTTACTATGCCATGGAAGCTCTTGGTTACAAAAATGTGCGCATTGCGCTCAGTGAATCTGGGTGGCCTACTGGAGGTGGTACTGGTGCCAATACTACCAATGCCGAAGCTTACAATAACAATCTTGTCAAATTCATTCTCAGTGGTGTGGGTACACCAAAAAGACCTCAAGTGTTTGTCCCAACTTATGTCTTTGCACTCTTCAATGAGGATTTGAAACCTGGTGCAGCAACAGAGCAACATTGGGGTCTGTTATACCCAAATGGCACTGCTGTTTACTCCATTAGTTTAGCTGGTAGTAGCTCATCTTCAGGTGGAAGTCCTAGTGGTGGTCCATCATCTCCAAGCAGTGGTGGTGGAAGTAGCCCTCCTGGTAGCCCTGATGTTTGTGGTGATCGAGCGAGTGTGCTTCCACTTTCAGTGACATTTGTAGGTATGTTGTTCAACCTTCGGATTTGACTCCCTTTTTTTCCTTTGGCACACCATTTTTTCCATGTGTGTGCTCAAGAAAATTCTTTCGAATTGAGAGTTGTAGAACCCATAAAAAGAGTTATCATCAATAGACTTTTTTAGTTTTTCCGCACACCCCCTATGGGTTGGAATTTGAGCATTATACAGAGGAGAGGTTGTTGGCCATAGTGCTGACTGACCCATTTTTATTTGATCGCTTTGCATGCGAAATACAAATGTCCCAAATGCAGGGATCTACTTCCCATTTGATTGTGTGGCAACTTTTTACTTGCAATTTCTTTTTATCTCATGGAGCAGTTTGAGCTCCATATAAATGAATTGGGCTTTTACTGGAACCGTCTACTTCCAAAATCAGTTGGGTGTTTAGTGTGTTGGAGAAAAATATAACTCTCAGTACCTATTCCAGACTTACTCAAATTTGCAGATCATGTGAAGTTTCATAATAATCAATGTAAGAGCATTGCCACTGGTGCTCAGTATGTGATCCTGGAAAAATATTTCTCACATCCAAGTTTAGTTGTTCACTTTTTTGGAACACCACCCATGAGACTCTTTCTCAATGACTGAAAATAGGTGCAAACTACTAATAGCAAACCACCTGGACCAATCATCATGATTGGCAAATCAAAAACAGGGAGCAGCAATCAGATCATATTTATTACACTCTTCTCTAGCAGGTGCACAACTTTGCTATGCTTTTTACCAGCCTCAGCAAACTGAGCAAATATGTAGGAGAAAAACCATTTTCCTGAGCCAAGCTGGCATATTTTGACTTTTCTCCATCTGATCTAATGTCCATGGTCACATGCTGAGCACCAGAGGGGATGCTCTAAGAAAAGAACCAATCTTCTCAAACTTTTGCAGCAAAGTATAGGCAAATGTTTCCATGTAATGAAGAGTAGAAATATTTTCTCTTTCAAGGTTTTAAAAACTGAACTTGAATTTGAAATTTTTTCACAGGTACTAGTATTAACCAAAGTTACCCAAAAACTCAAATCAGTGGTTTGAGAATATGATGTTGAGAGGAGGGATTTTGGATCGTACTCTCTCAATGCATAGTTATCTGGATTACTCTAACTGGTGAGTTGACAAAACAGAGGTTCAAACTGGAGTTGTCTTTACATGAATAACTCTAGTTTGTAGAGAGGACCCACCCACCCACCCACCCACACACACACACACATATATTCATACCAAAAAATTCTCTATAAATTTAGTCATCAAATTGGGTGAAATTTTTACTCATAGGTAGTTACTTTTGACCCACTTTGTTCCTCAATCAATACATGTTTTGGTTTGTCCAACTTTACCAAAAATATTACAGACACAAATTGCACACATTGAGCACGAGGTCTACAACAATTCCATACAGAAACCTAACCTTCAATGTCTTCTTCTATGATGAAGCACTTGAGCCTTTGCAAGGGCCATCTAAGAGCATCTCTAGCAATGCACTATGTTTGGAGGAGTATCATTATGTATCACATCCAAATTTAGTGTAAGGTAAAGCTTGAGGTTGTGATGGACTTTGCACAAGTGTAAAGATGTGCTCCAATTTTTTTCCCTCATGATATTCAATGGATGTTAGTGGGCGGTAAAAATGACAAAAATGTGATGTGTTTCAAACTATGGAATGCTTGTCAAAGTGAGCATTCCATTTTCCCCTAAACCAATCACATGTATCTACCTACCAAGTAGTCACCAAGTGCCTTACCTACATAATAACCACTGATACCCCCCGTCCTACCTACTTAACCTTGGATACCTTACCCACTTACATACCTAGTTACCTAGGTAGTGTGAGGTGGATGTAAGAAGGTTTACAAGATAGGGTAGAAGCTTGGTAACTGAGTTGTGGTTCCTTGGGCAAGCTGGTTAATGATCATTATCTGATGTAATCGGCATTCCAGAGAGATTTTGCCACGTAATATTTCAGAACCTTGGCAAAAACAAATTCAGAAAATGAAAAATAAATAAAATGAAACCCATTGTGATTTGTAAGGTTTGTTTGGCCATTTTAATTTTTTTTTTTTTAAAACCCACATATAGACCTAGGTGGTAATTCCTAGGTCACCACTTGTGCCTGCACTATTGTGAAAAATGCTACTAACCCACCTAGAATAGTCACCATTTAATGTTAATTAATGTTGAGGCTCTTACGTATTATGCACCAGTGTTGTGCGGGTATTTGATTTTTGTTCATTATCGTTGATTCTGGTATTATTTTTGAGAGTTTTTTTGTAATAAAAAAACCAACATTTTCCAGATTGAACCAAAAACCCTAAACCCTAAACCATGGTTTTTTTAAAACAGCTCTTTCCATACATCTTTTTTAGACTAATGATTATGTATCAAAATTGGTTCTCTGATTTTCTGAGAACCAGGGGTTATGAAATGAAAGAATCATTGCAAAAAATGAATGGTGCCTTTGCTAATATCTGCACAACACAAGTATCACCAGCAATGATCTCCAAAGTGAACCAACAGCCACCAACACACCATCCATTGGAACCCATTACAACCCAATTAGGCTTTGGGTTTAACCTTGGTAAGCTATCCTGTAAAAGATAGGACCAGTTGGAAGGTAGGAAGGATAATAAGTGTAAGTAGAACAAGCTTTAAAAACCTATTTTCCTACCTACCTACCTACCTACCTACCTATCCTTTACAAGATCCATTACCAAGGAAGAAAAAACTATTTTCCTACTTACCTCCCTATGGAACCTATCCTTGTAGGACCCAATTACCAAGGAAGACAAGTCTATTTTCCTACCTACCTACCTACAGAACCTATCCTTTGCAAAACCAATTACTAAAAGAGAAGAATTTATTTTCTACCTACCTACTTACAAAACCTATCCTTGCAAGACCAATTACCACGGGAGAAGAGTTTATTTTCCTACCTTCCTACCTACCTACCTATAGAACCTATCCTTTGTAGAACCAATTACAAGGAAAAAGAGTTTATTTTCCTACCTACTTACTTATAGAACCTATCCCTTGTAGGACCAATTACCAAGGGAAAAGAATCAATTACCAACAAACAAGAGTCTATTTTCCTACCTACCTACTTACAAAACCTATCTCTTGCAAGACCAATACCAAAGGAAAAGAGTTTATTTACCTACCTACGTACCCATATTTTATAGGATACATTACCAAGGTGAAACCTAACATCAAATTAGTCCAAACTTGTGTCATAACAAGCTTCCAACAAGCCATTGGTGGTTGTGTTATTGGGTCTACTCTAACTCGATTCAAAAGGTCGATAGGTAGGTAGGAAAATAAGGTGCATTTCTTTTTCAACATGGTGGGAGCAAGTATCCAATCCCTTGGGTTAAACTGTTTTCCAGTTATAAATGACTTAGATTTTTCACAGTTAATAAATATAACATTTCTGTTAAAACCCATTGGGTTTGTTACAATGTTGTGTGGGTCTTTAGTTTTATGATAACCATTGGGTCCAGGTATGAGATTGTTTTGAAAGACCCAACTTGATTCTTTTTTTAAATTTTATTTTCATTTTTTCAAAACTCGGGCAAGGTTTCAAAAATTTGCAAAAAATAATTTTATCCGGGTTTCAAAGCGTTAATTTTCCAACATGTGATACTAGTTAGTTTTCACATATCGGTTATTAAAATTTTTATTATCTCAAAAATTAATTTTTAATGTTAAAAAATAACAAAATTGCACCCAAAAACGATAATTCTAAAAAAAAATTAACATTTTATATGTCCACTATTTCATCTTGCTCAAATGAACCTTCAAATTCTTTTAACTCTTCTTCAAACCTAAATTTGTTTGAATTAACCATACTAAATTGAAAGGCAGTTTACATCCATTTCTAGGATCACTTGGCCAATTTTTGCTCACAAAAATCAAATTTTCTAAGTTTTCTAATTGTAAATGACATTTCCTAAAATTTATAAGTATGCCTACTAAAAAAAAAATTCTTTCTATTCAATTTATGACCCTACAATGCTTAAGATTTGATAAGCCAAAAACCAACTATAGGAAACATAACTTCATGTCTTTCCCACCATTGAAGATGACACTTGATGTCTTTGGGATCCATTTGATAACATTTGAAAATTAATAGTTCCCTGATGACAAGTTCCTTCAATGGTTCACTTGTGCATGCAATTTGTTGAAAAATATCCAAACTAGAATCTTCATCACCTATTTCATCTACACATCCAACAAATTTTGTCATTGGATGCAAATGGTGATAACATTTCAAAAGCATAGGATATAAAGTTCTCCTATCATATTCATCCACAATACTTATACCTTCCTCTCGCCCAATAAAAGAAAATATTAAATGAAGGCTTTTGAATCTAGGGTCTAACATCAAAGACAACATGTTGTGAACTTTTCTTCAATTTTTTTTAAAAAGAAAAAAAAGAATCCAAAACACTATAGACTTCTCTTTTGATGTTGGAAACAAACAAAAATATATCAAAAGCTATCCCAAAATCATCATCAATCAAACTAACTAAAGCAAATGAGTTTATAATTTTTTCTTTGAATTTCAAACACATAATAATGGCAAATTGTAATGCATTAGAAAGTAACCAGTGGCTCTTAGATTAGTTCAAAACACAAGCAATCACAATAGGAGATAAAAAGTTCATAATTATTTTAGAAATGTGCCCAGTAAGAAAAGGAAGAACTCTTCCATTTATTCTAATAGTATTCTGCCTATTATAACAAAAAAAAACATATTTGAATTATAAAGCTTTTTGAAACATAATGATTTTGTTAACAAATCTATAAACAGATTTAAAATTTCGATGTTAGAAGATCTAACTAAAAAAATCAATAAGAAACAAGAAAGACAATAATTTTGGAAAAAAATTGCAATAGATTAAATAATCACCTTTTCTTCACTAAAGTATTTAATTTTCATGGAAGCAAGTTAGAATTTGAACAAGCCTTGTTCCATTCTTGTCTACCCTTTCCACATTTTTTAGGCCAAGTTATACATTTTTGTTAATTTGAGTGAGCAAATTTGATTGAAACAAATTTGAAATTTTTGCAAACTTTTTGGTTAGTAGTAGCATATTGGCATGCTTTGGAAAAAACATGGCCAAAACAAGCACCTTTAAAACTTTCATCTAAACCAAGGATTTCACATTTTACAAAAAAATTTAAACAATTGTCATAGTATTTAAATTTGAACTCTCATCCTTAACATAGGTAATGATTTTGTTTCTTAGCCCATATTGATCAAGCAATTTTGTCAAATTGTTAGTTAATGTTTGCCTAATTTTTTTTGTTGCTTCAAACAAACCAATAGTTACTTGTTTAAGTTACCAATCACATCCCAAAAAAATTATAACAAGAGTAAATATATCATGCACACCCTTTGACATCTACAAGTCAAAGCTTGTTGTGTTGAAAATACAATCTATTAATTTTGGTAAAACATATACTTATTTCATTTTCTCCACCAAGTTAAATAATGTTTCATGAAAATTTTATTTTTTAAAAAGGAACATAACTCTAAGAGACAAATGTAATATTAATGTTTAAACCATATACTTTCAACAAATTGCAATGGTAAATTATTTTTCACAATCAAAAGGCCAAGGTCTTGAAAAAAAAATAATTTGTTGCACATCATCCTTACTAAAAGGTTCCTTTATAATAAAAAAACCAAATATTACACTTGTTTGAACATTTGGCCTTTCCTTTGTAAATTATCTTTCAACAGTTCTTACTATTTCATTATTGATTTCTTTTTCAAATTTTTTCAGAATTATAGGATGATTTACATCTACATGTTTTTTAATAAGTTATTAATCATTTTCTTTCTTTAGTTCTTGCATTAAAAATATTTACTGCACTGTCATAACATAAGATACATCTCGTAACTTGATGGTATGCAACTTTAACTTCTTTCCAATCATTCACATAATAAAGTGCCCAACATAAAAAAATTCTATTATGCCTTCTCCAAAATTTTCTTTAAACATGTAATTTTTACAAATTTTTGTTCATTATTTAATACCCATTTTCTTCAATTCTATTATCTTTTGTTTGCACATTTTCACTTTCTCCTCTCTCCACATCTTTTTTACTGTACATTTCATTTTCATTTGTTTGATTTTCTTCAATCAAAATTAAAATTTCATTTTGGCTTGACCCGCCCATTTTCTACCAAAATACTATTTTCCATGAAGGAGAAATTAAAAATAAGTATGTTTTTTGCCAAAATAATATCCTGCCAACTCTATGAAAATCAACGTAAACATTTATAAGCAATTGAAAGAAAAAAAAAAGCAATGTGCTAAAAAAATACATAATCCAATTGTGCAAATGAAATGCAATGTGTAAAAGTGAGATGCAATGTGTATAATTAAATATACAATGTCCAAATATTCCTACACAAAAAAACAAACACATCATCAACCACCATTTTTTTTAAAAATTGAATAATAAAAAAAATTCAACAAACAAAAAATTGAACACAAAAATTCTCCCATTACAAGTTTGGCCTAAAGAACTCAAATTTGGATAGCTCCTCCACACTCCACACTTGAAAAAAAAATGAGGGGGGAAGTACCAATCTAAAACAAGAGCAAAACAACAAGGTTGAACAAGAGGAGCAAGGAGCAAGGAGTAGCAAAAAGGTACCTAAGCAAAGAGGTTGAGTGAAAGGAGTGGAGCAACAAAATCATGAGCATAGCAAAATACTTGAGCAAAGAGGTCAAGCAAGAGGAAGAGGGGTGAAGCAGGTTAAACAAGAAAAGTAGAACAAATCGACCAAGAAGAGTGGAACAACAAGCGAACAAGAGCAAAGCAGGTTGAGCAAGAGGAACGAAACAACAAGACAAACAAGAGGAGCAAAGTAGGTCAAACAAGAGGAGCAACTGGTCAAGCAAGAGGAACAAAGCAATAGGTTGAGCAAGAGGAATGCAACCTCGTCAAATAAGAAGAGCAGAGCAACAAGTTGAGAAAATAGAGCAACAAATCGAGCAAGAGCGAAGCAACAAATTGAACAAGAAGAGCGAAGCAACAAGTTGAGCAAGAGGAGCGGAACAACAAAGAGGAGCAAAGCAATAAAGAGGAAGGAGAGCAATAGGTCATGCAAGAGAAATAGAGCAACAAAAAGGAGCCAAAGGAGTGAAGGTCGAGCAAGCCAAGGGCAAAAGCAACACTAAGAAAATTAACTAATCAAGCACATTAAACTAAACAAGGAAAAAACAAAATACAAGAGAAACAAAACAAACTCACACAGTGAATAAACAGCTCTGAAACACTTGCTTTATAGCAAGTAGCAAGCAGCGCTGCTTGCTTGCTAAACCCTAAACCTGGCTAAACTCTAAATTACCTACTAAATGAACACTACTTAATGACTAAACACTAAACCCTACTGACTAATGACCTACTGGCACCCTAATTAATTCTAAACTTTGAAACCCTGACCCTGATTTTTTTAATACCCTGTCAAGATTTCAATAAAATTTATATACATACTTGATCAGGGTTTCAAAACCCCAGTTCTCACATCATATGAAACCCTGCAGCCAGGTTTCATAAAGGGCATCATTCAATGTGATACCCTGAGGAATTCAAACTCAGAACCGGCTTGAAACCCTGTTCAGTTCTCACTTTTTTCTCACACCCGCCCAACACTGGTCTGTTACTCATTTGATAACACTTACAAAAAACACAAGAAGAGCTAGCAAATTTGGCCACATGTCAGAGGGGAAAAGTTAAAAAAAACTTAAGAATCCTGCTATATCTTGACAACCCACTGGAAACTATTCTGGATACAGCAATTTCAGAAATTTTTCCCTCCAAATTTGGCAAACTTTGACAGATTCTTTTCACAAAAATCCTTTGTATGAGCTGCACTGGATTTTCTTGTCATCAAATGAAGAAGAAAAGCCACTGCAACCCTGATGGTGCTCATGATTGGATGTTTTGGTCAAATGACTCTGAGAGGAGCAAACATCCATGGTGCATTTTCATGACACTGGAACTCACATTTTCATTCATGGGTGTTCTTGCATTTGAAAGTAAATCTAACACCCTTAAAGTGGCATGAGGATTGTGATCAAAACTGCGACTTGAAAATAACACCAGTGGTGAGAAAACCACTTGACTTTGCATGATCAGCTCTGAACTCACCCCATATGCCATGCACAACATGCCAGGCTCATGACAACACATTCCTTCAAGCAATCTATCTCCCCCAATTGATTGAGTAGTGACCTAGTAGTAGAAATCTTGCTAGCCTGTGATAATGGAATGGGCGGCATTTTGCTGCCAAAAGTGCAAATTAGCTCAGAAGTGAAGCCAAGAGTTGTTCTGAAATTCGATGTGCTGCTCCTGCTGAGCCCATGCGCTTCTGCCCACTTTGGGCAATCTCACACAGGCGCCTAGTATCAAATAACACATCGCACATCTTCTTTACCAAGTCTTTGCAATTTACACATAGAAACACCTGCAAAAACAGCAGATGATGTCAGTCAGATTTCTTTGATTCTGGGAAATCTGGACATTAGCAACAAAGAACTACTTGATAGCATCTAAAGCTGATGATGGGTTTTCCACATGGACAACAATTGGTATAGAGGTTTTCAAAACAAAAATGTACCGATTGTCCAAGTAATCTTGACTGTGCTTCTGCAAAAGCTGCAGTAAACTGGGAGCCACTTCCTGGCAATGTAAAAACAGGTCTCCCTAAACCCACCTACATTGGAAAATGCAAAATCTCTGTAAATAAAATTTGTCCAAAAGAATACACAAGTAGTCAGTCACACATGCAAAATATGAAACAAGAACAGAGTAGTCATTTGTAGTAGTGCTGCTGACCAGCTGTTCTGTTGCTGTGCCAGCCATGGCAATGCCTGCAACTGCCTGATGAGCTACATCACTGAATCCACCTCTTGTTAGTAGGACCACCGCATTCGCTTTTTTGAAACCAAGCACAGCAGTACCACTATTTGCAGGCCAAGTAATACTAGCAATGTCTGTTTCAAGCCTTGTTGACGTACCCGCATCATACGCCCATGCAGATATTGGCTCCCTAGATCAATCGATCCATGTGGGAAAAAAAACAGGGAGAAACCAAATGTTAATCAGCTCTTGGAGTATACCAACTTCCAATCCCAATGCAAAAGACCAGTGTTGTGTGGTTATTAGAATCTGCTACGCATACCTGCCGACTATCGGCCTGGGTATATAGCCAATTACCCAGCAGGGGAGGGAAAAATAATTAAAAAATCAAAAAATCAAAAACTGGTTTTTGTTAGAACCTTGGTTTTCAAAATTTGAAAATTTAAAAAAACCACATTTGTAGTCACTGTTTCTTTGCTGGCTCTTTCATGAAAGCTGTTGGTTCTTTGACGTTTCTGAAATAACTGGAACCAGTGGTTCTCTGATTCTGATTATTTTTCAAAAAACCAGAGCTGCCAGTTATTTAAATATCAAAATAACTGCACAAAACTGCTAAATACCACATTTTGAGTAACATGATTCTAGTTCTTGGGCCATATCAGGGTGTTATTGCAACCAAACCGAGATAGACAAGTGAGGTTGAGAACTCTCTTTACAGCAGAAAAATCCTTATTTGGTACAGCCCAGGATCTATGATAGTCAGCTAAGAAATGCTCAAAATTCAGATGAAACATTTTTTGCCAGAAGAGTACACACACTTGCAAAAATGTTCAGGAAAACTGTGATTTCAACTGGGGATGTATGCTGATGAATTACCTTGGTTGATAGGACTCTAATGTCAAAGAATGAGGCTGCCAGTTTGTCTCACAGATTGAGTGCACGAACGGTCCTGGCTCAAGTGATGGAACAATGGGTGCAAGAAACACAAGTCTCTCAGGGAAGAATGCAGTGGAAACATCCTCCACAGACTGCATTATCTGTTCCCAATTTGCAAAAACCTAGAAATCCAAACACAGTTATAAGAACGATGCTGGTTCAAAATTTGCATTTTGACTTGCTCCACCACAATCAGTTTTGGTTATTTTCACGTTTAGGGTTTAGACCCTAAACCCTAACCCTGAAACCTAAACCTTAAAGGCAAGAACCTGCTGGAGCAGCTGATTACCTCTGGTGCTCTGGAACCTGGAAGAAGGGCAATGAATCGGGCAGGTCTATATTGCCATAGAAACCTGAGGCTTCCCACTGGTTTCAGGTCATCCATCATTGGATTCCCAAGATCTTGAACCTGCTATCATCCATCATACTGAATTTGTCAAAACTTGCAATGGCCATACAGAGCTGAAAAAATATTTGTGTTCAGAGGATGTGGGACTTTCTGTCATGCAATTCAGGCAATCAGGCCTGGTCTTGAACCCAAATAGGGATCTCCCCATGATGAGCCATACCCATGACAATAATGAGGCACTGGTCTCAAATCCAAATAGGATCTCTCACCATGATGGGGTGGTACCTTAGGCCATGCTGCAGGAGGCAGGTGCTCCTTAAGAATTTTAGTTGTCAAATGATCCCTGGGAACTACCAGTCTGTTTCAATCAGCCCCATCAGTCAGGAATGCAGCCTGCAGGCAAATATCTTTTACTTATGAGCAACAAAATAACCATTGTTGGGCGGGTCTTGACTTTTAAAAGAACCTCCAGTTCCAATTCTAAAAAATAAATAAGAGCAGGTTCCAGTTCCAGGCCCAGTTCTTCCATAAAACAAAATCCCAGTTCAAGTTCTGGGTAACCTGGACCAAAACTGGCAGTTAACTGGCAGTTAGCCCTTGGTTCTTGTCCTTCTTTTTTTCAAAGATCCTGGATCCAGTTCGTAAAAAACCAGGATCCCAGTTCTGATTCAGATTTTACTAACTGGAACCAGTACCTGCAGTTCTAAGCCTCCAAGCCAGGTACCTGCCCAACACTGGAAATAACTACTATTATATGAAAAGTCTTGGATGTAACTGGAAGAGTTTCATCATGACCCAACAAAGTTCATTTCTTCCATGAAACAGAGGACATAGTAAAAACAGGCTTTGTCTCTCAGATTCCCGAATGGATACAATTGCGTGGAATCAATATCACAAACAAGATCAACCCTGTACCTGCACAGAGGATCAGACATCAAGAACCGCTCCCATGGATAATATACGCTCCTCCCAAACAATAACAACTCTGCAACATCATAATAACCCACATCACTCATTGTGCACAAAGTATCTGTGATTTTACATACTTACTGGCAGGTTTTTTTTTGTTTTTTTGGGATCCTTGGAGGATTGTCATGGCTTGAACTCAACAAAAGATTTGATAGGTATGTGTTCCTAACCAGGGGAGAACCAGCTGGAGGGTAGAGGTGAGCCATCATCTCCACGGATGTAAAACTCACTCTTTGCTGTGCCTACAAAGGCATAAAATGGATTTCTTACTTCAGAACGGGCTCCTTGCTGATGGGTTTTCTGCCGCTGCCACTTGGAAGCAAGCCAAGCAAGTACTAAGGGGAAAACATCACCCACAGCAAGGAAAACTCCGTCGGGATTCTCATCTGCCCATTGCCGTATTGCCCCCCACTTCACTTTCCACAGTTAGGTGTTTGTTAGCATGTCACTGGAACTGCCTGAAACACTGATGGGTCATGATGATGAAGATAGTTGAAGAAGGTTTGTTCAGCAGTTTTGTTTGTTTCATACAAAAAAAAATATGCCCAAGAATTCAAGCAACCAATGATATATCTATCTTATGATGCTGCTACTTGCCTTATTCTTTGGAGATCAAACTGATGGATGTATGTACCTACCTGATCAACTGTGAGAGATAGAAGACCTGCTTTAATGTCTCCAAGCAGCTGGAAAATGTCCATGTAAATGAACCTGGAACACACAAACACCACTCCTGTCCCTTGTAAAATTTCCACTTGAGGGGATTCAAATAAACTCCAGATAATTTGACACCCTTGACTCTCAGAATTTCTGAGTAGAGAATGCAGCATGATCATCTGTACAGAAGAAATTTCTAAGAGTCAAATAAAAACTGTGAACTTCATGGCACCCTCGACTGAGGATTTTTCTGAGGATGGATTGGTTGTGGCATGATCCATATATACAGCAGAAAATTCTAAAGCTGCACAAGCAGGTAAATAAGTTTCTGAAATAGTTTTAAAAACATGCACATGCCTTTGAGACACTGAAGTACACATTGCAGCAATGTCCCATGGTTCAGGGAGTCTAGATTAAAAGATTAGGCTTGCCACATAGATGGTGTGAAAATGCAATTTCTTCTTGCACAGTCAGCCAGCACAGGAGGTGGTGTAAGCAAGTCTCATTCAATATATAGTCCCATCCATGCAAGAAAGAATGCAAGTTGACTGAGAAGAAGAAAACCTACCCACCACTGGGCATTGTTTTGGTTGGTCCTACTGTTGGGATTTGTATTCGTCTGTAAGCATGGCCTTCTCCCACTAATGGCAGAGCATGTATCTTCAAAAGAATTCCAGATTTTTCTGCCACTGCCTAAATCCACCACCATAAAACACACTTGCAAACCCAACTCTTCAGAACCCATCCACCAAATTGGGTTGCAATGCAGAGCAGAAACAAAGCATTTGACAAAAGTCCATGTCAGATCAATCCATGAGCAGATCAGCTATGCAAAAAACCTTGCAAAAAGCAATTTGGAGAGGAGAGAGAATGTTTAGTGTACACCTACCAGAAGTGCCATCAGGATTGATGCAGCGATTGTGTCCTCACCATGTCCATTGCTCAGGCACAAGAGACTCCTTGTTGTTGTTGGTCTTGAGCTTCTGTGTGCTGCCTTGTCTACTTCTTCATCATCTTCTTCTTGTTCACCTTCTCCTTTGAAGATGATGTGTTGTCCAGCTTCTTTGAATTCTTCTGCATGTTGTTGTGCCTTTGGCACACATTGTCCTCCCCTTGATCTTTCAAAACACTCGGTTTGGAGCTTCGTGGTCAATCCCATTCTCCTGCTGCTGTTGCCGACGACTGCTGCTTGCAACAACAGACACAACAACAAAAACAGGAATTGGGTCTTGCCCACCATCGTCTTCCAGCAGCAGCAGTCTCCCTTCATCAAATACCATCTCCCGAACAGGCAACAAAAACCCTAAACAGAAAAACAACAAAAGCAGGGAAGAAGACAACCACAGCAGCAAGCAAGCAAGCAAGCAGAAGGGTAAGCGTGAAAAGAGGAGAGGAGAGAAGATCATGGGAGCTTGGAATGCCGCACCATAGCAGCCGGAGGAGAAGAAACTACATCTTCTAATCTTTGTCTTTTCCCAAAGCTTTGGCGTTGGGCTGGGAAGACGATTGCCAGGAGGACGAGGAGGATGAGGAGATTGCAGCAGCAAGTGCTGTTGAAGTTGTTGTTGTTGTCGTCCTCCTGGGAGTAGTAGTGATGACAACAATTGCTTCATTCCAAAAACCCCACAACGCTCTTCTTCCCACTACAACTTCCCTCAACCCTAAACCCTAAACCTTTGACACGAGACCGAGGTGACAGCAATTGCTTCATTCCTAAAAACCCCCCCAATCAAGCGCTTCATCCCACTATCCTCCTTCCCTAAACCCTTGACACAAGACTGAGATGACAGCAATTGCTTGATTCCAAAAACCCTAAACCCTAGACACAAGACTGAGATGACAGCAATTGCTTCATTCCAAAAACCCTAAACCCTAAACCCTAGACTGAGATAACAGCAATTGCTTCATTCCAGAAACCCTAAAGCCTAAACCCTTTCCTAAACCCTAGACTGAGATGACAGCAATTGCTTCTTTCCAAAAACCCTAAAGCCTAAACCTTAAACCCTTTCCTAAACCTTAAACCCTTTCTTCCACCAGCCTTTTCTTTTTTTCATTGGCAAAATTTTGAGAAAAAGCAAAATTGAAAATTAAAAAATTCGAAAATGAGTTTGATTTTGGGAGGTTTTCAATTGGCAGAAGTGAGGAAAAAATAAATGTTAAAAAATTGTCAGATTTCTATATTTGGTTTTTAGTGCTGAAAAATATATAAAAATGTGATTAAAGTTTTATAATTCGTATATGGTTTATAGCCAGATATTGGCTAAATCTTCCTAAGGATGATTGTTGGATTTTCTACATCTTCCTATGCACAATCGCCACTTTTGGCCAAAAACAAAAATTTCAAGAAAACTACTTCTCTCCCCAAGAGGAGTTTGGAACTTACTTTATGGAAGAGTTTCTTTCTTTTATAAACATAATTATGGGCCTTGCTTGATTCATACCCATTATTGCCTTGAATTATTTTTTTTTCTTTTTTCTTTTTTGAATATTTTGGTGAGGAAGGTGGGTTGGCAATCATCCACCATGGTTTTTCTTTTAGGGGGTCACTTTTGGGATGTAGCCACATTGGCAACCATCCTCAACAAGCGGATTTAGCCAAATTTGGCTATAGAACATGTTTTTAGGGTTTAGGGTTTAGCACATGTTTTTTAATCATGTTACGATTTGGCAACCTATAGAAGTAGGCTCTCTAAATTTGGCAAACCTAGTCAAAATACCTTGCTCTTATGGTGAAATTTTGCCCCAATCCCTGCCCATGGACCTACTTTAGGAATTTGGGGAATTTTTTATAAAAAAAACTAGTTAAAACCATGTATAGTTGTGGGTAATTAAAAATATCAAAATTATGAATAAGTTTATCAAAGTTGGAATAAATGGTTTACGGATTTGGTTTATGGATTACAACCTAAAATAGGGTTAGATAATTTATGAATATTTAAACCTAAAATTGTCAACCATTGGATTTCCTATTGTATGTTACTTTGCAATGATCAATTTGATCATGATATGTCATAAAATGCAACTCCTAATTATAGACATTTTCACATAGTGTGAAAAAAAAATACAAGCATTGGCTATTTGAATGTAGATTCACCATTTGATTTCAACTTGAACAACCTATGCATTGTTTGTCATTGATGTAATTTCAAGAAGTTTCCTCTCTCATTGTATACTCTTGATAGGCAAGGCTACTTGGGTGAGTGGCTAAAAGTCATATCATCATGTGTAAAGTTTTAGGGCAAAACCACCAATCACCAAACATGTATAGGTGGGTGAATGCCCAAACAAGTCAAAAGATAGCTAGTTAGCAAACAATGTTCAACTCTCATCAATTAATGATACCTGAAACCGAATGATTTGTTTTTACAACTTGTGGTTGAGGTTTTAAAACCTTCCATTCAAATATGTCATTTTTGTGTTTGCTAATGGGTAATTACTCCTCACAATAATAATAAAAATTGATTGTTGCGCATTTCCACCATTTGTTTGGCCCTAAAAGAGGTTCATCAAAACTAAAAACTAAAAGAAATTGTGAATGAAAGTATTTAGAATAAAATCCACATCATTTGATAATGGGAGCAATACTATTTGTGTGTGAAGAGTCTAATGTGTTTAGTTGTAAGATGCACTTTAATTGCAAAGTTACAAATCTTTATCGGCCTCTCAAGTGGGTACCATTGAAGGGATTTCTTTATTTTAAAAGAATTTATTTATTTTAAAGAAATTAAGAAATTGTGTATTATTTAACAACATTGTAATCTTTAATCCTTGTAGCAATAATCTTTGAAAAATAAACTTAAACCTATGTTCAAAAATGTTCAACAATTTCAATTTTGGTTCCAAATTTCACAAAATAATAGTTCCATAATTTAGTTATTATGCCTATTCCAACAAAACATGCTAGTTTGATTCCAAGTCACAGGAACATGAAAATCAATTGTAGCACTCATGGTTTTCCATCAGACATTAGACATGTTTTGGATATGGTTTCTCATTTCAACTAGTTCATAGTATGAGAGCCAATTGATTCCCACCAATGCATACATCATTGAAGTTTGGTTGATTGATTTTATGGGCTTGTCAAATGTTGAATGTTTTTTTTCAATTCTCCCTTCATATCCATTTGTTTTGCAAACTACACAAGGGTGTTAACAAATGCTCCACCAAATGGGTTTGAACCCCACAAGTTGAATCATTGTTAGTTTGTGAATGCCAACTATTTAAGTGCTTAAACATTCATTCAATGGCCCATGTATTTTATTCCCATGCCAAAATTGGTGGCAAACATCATTCTTTAATAATATAATTTTCATATACAATTCAATATGCACCCAAGAGGGGAAAATGAAGTACATGTGCAATCATGGGGTAAATGGACAAATGACAAATTCAGATTATATGATTAATTGCAAGGCACAAATTTTCATAGATAATATTTCCACAATTTGAAATTTAGGGTTTATAGCCAATGTATGATAGGTGTTATATACCAAATTTTGGTAATAAATTATTTCTCATGAAAATGTTTTAAAATATATTCTTAATGTGCAATAATGGAGATGGCTACCTTAATAAGCCTTTAAAACATTAAATGTTTTTGCTTTTCCAAAAAAATTATGTTGCCTAGTTCTAAGCAATATATGTTCTTTCAAAATAGTGGGTTCCAAAACATTTGAATGCCTCTAATAAACATAAGGCCTTACATTTGTAACTCAAATGCCACCCTACAACTAGACACAATAAATATTTTATTTAGACAACATCTCACCCATTACCAAATTGCTACAATCTTAATATGCACATTCCATATTATGACATGTGTAAATGTCCATGATCACAATTTGGGTATCAAAATTTTAAAAATTGGTATACAAATAACATATTTAGTCATATAAAAAACATGGCTCCAAAACAAAGTACATCTATGAACATTCATCAACAATTCAAACCCTATATACATTTAATGGTATTATATAATAACTCATTTAGATGGGGGGGGGGGGGGGGGGGGGGGTGGTTTGTCTCCTTTTTTGTTGTGGTTGTTGGGGTGTTTTTTTTTTTTTTTAATTTTTTTTTTTTTTTTTTTTAATTTTTTTTTTTAAAAAAAAAAAAAAAATTAAATATACAATTAGAAACATTATTGAATAAATCTCTTAGTTATATTTCAAAATTTTTTTTTTTTTTAAAAACA
>Ga0116227_10007255_pt1 | contig 21785 bp, 19 predicted proteins | sample S1TSphgellanicum_FD_89693 | JGI IMG/M metagenome (GOLD analysis project Ga0116227, IMG submission 89693) | Host-associated microbial communities from peat moss isolated from Minnesota, USA - S1T2_Fb - Sphagnum magellanicum MG | ecosystem: Host-associated > Plants > Peat moss > Unclassified...
GAATTTTGGCCACCACCCGTGTAAATATGGCGTACAGCTTCTCCTGCTCCCCGGCAGTGAATTGTGGAAAACAGCTCAAAAATTCCTGCCGCGTGGTGGAGGTGAGAACACCATGGATGGCCACCGCGAAAGCTTGCTGCAGCTGCGCATACCTGTGGGGAGAACAACCGACATTGTCTTGTTGCAGCTTCTCCATGTTTGCTTGCATGCTTGCTTCCTTCCCGCCTTCAAGCTCAGGCTAGGTCAGCAGTAACCAGAATCACACACAAGAGATCAGAATAATAACCATGCTTTTCCTATCAGAAAATACTCATCCATCTACAGAATCTCCTTCTTCTTCTTCTTCTTCTTCCTCTTCTTCTTTGCAGTGACTCTTCGTGCAGCTGCTTTGCTTCTCGACACGAAGAGAAGGCATTTCTCCCTTTCCTATTTCGAGATTAGATAGTTCACAACCAGCAATCCTCTAGCACAAATGTGTAGTTTTTTTCTCTCACATTTCAATTCGTAAAGTCGCAATGTAGAGGAAGGAGCTCCATCCACGGCCGCCGCCTCCTCCTCCTCCTCCTCGCCGCGCGCCGTTCTGTATTGCTGTTCCTCTGGGTCTTCTTCCTCCTCTGCAGAAAGTCTTGTTCTCCTTCTGTTCTTGTCTCTTTTCTTTCGTAAAGATCGAACACGCCTTCCCTCGTCGTCTTCTTCGTCGTCGCCGGCGTCTTTTTCGTCGTCGCGTCGGCCCCTCGCCTCTACGTATTTGTTTTTATTCACGTTCCTCTCTTTACGATTTTAACGGACAGGATGTGTTTGTTTGTTTGTTTGGCACCTTGAGATCTCCCAAACCACGGCACCTCCTTGCTGCGTTTTTGGTACCGTTGGAAACCCCTCGATAAGGCCCGGTCACAGGGCCGGTGTGACCCAGCACCCACCAATGCACCAATTGGAGAAAACTTGTTTAGGGTTTTCATCCGGATGAATCTTAACTCAGCCCCCATTTGGGTCCAGGTGGTCTTAGGAGGAAAAAAATCAGAAAATATTTTTCTTACTTTTTTTTTCCTTTTTTTCTTTTTCTTCCTCCTTTTTTTATTTCCTTCTTTTCCTTGTTTTTTTTCCTCTATTGCACCAACGAGTTCTTTAGATAATTTCTTGTTTTTTTGTTTGTTCATTTTGTGATGAAGTTCATTGATTTTTTTATTTATTTGAGAGGTGTAGTCATCATTGACTCTCTTCTTCCATCATCACCCCTCAAATTAGAATAAGGAGAAGCTGGATGAACTAGTGGGAACACACAAAATTTTAGGGTTTTTAGTTTTGTCATTGTCAACTTTTTGCAATTATAGGAGAATTTTTTTCATGTATTGTCTCTTTCTTCGTTTTGGCCATATTGTATCGACTTCAAAAGTGCACGCAAAGGAGTGTAGTAAAGTTCTGTTGTTTATGTATAATGTGGAGCTTATCTCTATGGAGCTCTTGATGGAAGAGGTTGGAGTGGCATTGATGGAGCCACAAAATTTGGGTGCACAAATGGAGAATATAAGGCAGTTGCAAGAAAAGATCGACAGTTAAATATATCTGACAAAATTATAATAGAAATGTGTGGAAAAAGTTTGTGATTTTTTGTGTTGGTAGTTGCTGAATTTTTTTTTGTTGCACTAGTAGCTACTAAAGCAATGTACTATGTATTTTTGAAGTTGTATGAGGGGTTGGTGCCAATAACTAATGAAAATACAAGGTGTTTTGAACTATAAAGGAGAATGCATATAACGAATCCTAAAACCTTTTGTAGTTTGGATTATGTCCATAGAAGGTAGCAAGTTTGATTTGAGAGATGGTGTGGATGTTAAACATGAGAAATCTTTAAGGGGTATCCTATAGAGGAAGTGCAAAATTGAGCAGAATTTGGGTTGGGTTTGTGTTGTCTTGATAATCATCCATATGATTTTATTTTGTGTCACATCTTGCCTACTATTTTAATGGTTTTCTATGAACCTATTGTTTGCCATCTGCTTTGAAACCATGCATTATAGAATGACAACTAGAAAAAATATGGATTATTGTAGAAAAAATATATAACAAGTCAAATAAAACAAATGCATTACATGTTTATGGTGGGATTTTAGTAGTTCAAATGGACTAAGTGAACACTAAGTGATCTAATTTCTAGCTAAACTTTCGATAATGGTCTAGTACATGTTGTTTATGTATTAGTAGTTGTGATTTACCTGTTGAATGAACATTGTCAAGTTCTTTAGTTGGAGGAACACTCTTGTATAACTAATGTTGCTACAACAACAATAGTCTTGGATCTATGTGAAATTACAATTGAGCAGTGAGGCTTGTACCCACATATTCTTCAAACTTAAGATTTAAGTAGTATTTGAAATAGGATTCCAATAGATGGTGATGAACTTCATTGTATTGATCTCTTGTTGTTTTGTAGCACCTTTTCTTTTTGGTTACAACCCTTCTTTGGAACTTTGATAATCCTCTAAATAAATCTTGTTTTTGAACATTTAAAAAAAAAGTTCATGCAACCTTCAATTACAAACAATGATAATGAACTTGCAACTCATCACTGCCATCATTTTTTGTTTTATAGAAAAAAAGTTTTAAAATGAAAAAAAGAAGGAAAAAACAAAACAGAAAAAAACCAATAAGAAGAAAGAGAAGGAAAAAATCAAAGAAAAAGAAGAAAAGAAGGACAAGAGAAAAATGAAAAAAAGAGTTATAGAAAAATTAACAAGAAGAAGGGGGAAAAAATAGAACAACAAGGCAAGAAAAACAAGGAAGAAGAAAAAAATAAAAAATAAGCAAGGAAAAGAAAAGGAAAAAAAATTAAAATTATATTTTTATATATATATATTTGTCTTGTGGATATTTTGATTTCCCTATTGCAAAATATTGAACATTTTTGGTGGAGTGTGTTTGGAAATTAAAAGGTCTAATTGTGTTGATTTTGTTGGAGCATGTTTGAAAGCTAGGAGGTAAGTTATCATTTAATGCAAAAGCACTCATGTTCCAATCAATTTTTTATCATTCCATGGTTCAAATAACTTTATTCCATTTTGAGGATCAATTGTGGGAAAATGTGGCAACAATAGTTAAGTTTGTAAAGGTGTAGGCAAGAATGCATGTGTTAATGTTGACAAGCAATCATTCCACCACAACAAAGCAAGTAGTAAAGTTGTTAGGGATTGATGATTAAGATTCAAGTTTTGAAAATAAATTCAACCAAATCAAATATTTATTATAGCAAAATGATAAAGCTTTTCATAAAAGCCTTTAGTTTTTCAAAGAGACCTTTCATGCTATGGAGATGGGTGAGGTTTGTCCATTTCATACCATGCTATGGAGATGGTCTAATGTCTAGTGTTTTCAATTTTCTTATTGGTTGAGTGCACTTCTTTCCATATCTTTTGATCGACCATGAGTTTCTTCATAATTGGTCATTTTCCTCTTCACACAGGATATGTTCTTCCTTTATCTTGATTTTTCTTATGAAGCCCATTGTTAGCACTCAACTTTTAGGATGGAAACTATTCAATTTTTAATAGAAAATGTAGCCAAACCCACTATTGTGCTCAACTTGTATTGAAAATGTGACCAAACCAAGAGTCAACAATTTTGGGATAGGGTATTCAACTACTCTAGCTTTGAACAACAATTGGTAAAATATGCAATACCTACATATGGGTGTTTAAATATGCATTGGATTGAACTTGCAATACTCACAAATGGGTGGGAAAATAAGGGTTAAGTTTTTGGACTAAACATGTAATACACACATTTGGGTGGGCAAATATGCATTGGTTTTTGTAGTCGCTTGAATTTCAAATGGCATTTTTCATATGCAAATATTACATTTTGGGATTTGGGCTTCAACTACTTTAGCTTTAAGTGTTAACTACCAAAATATGCAATATTCACAAATGGGTTTTTAAATATGTTATGAATTTTTGGATTGAACTTGCAATACTAACATGTTGGGTGGAAAAATAGGGGTTGGTTTTTGTTTTTATCAAACTTGAAATAGTCAAATTTCAATCACAAAATATACATTGGTTGATGTGGTCTATTGCATTTGAAATGACATTGTTTTCATATGCAAGTTTTGCATTTTGGGATTAGGTTTTCACCTACTCTAACTTTGAATAATAATTGTCAAAATATACAATATTCACATCTTATCATTGAGGAAATCATAATATTAAGAGAGGTTAATGCCTACCTATGCAAATCCGTCCCCCTCCCCTCCCTTCCATGAATGTGCATATGAAATTTCTCCACAAAGTCCAACTTAAGTTTCATTTTAATTAGTGTAAAAAAGGTGCAAATTGTCAAATGTTTGTTGTCTCCCTACTTCTAAATCTATTATTTATTTTAAAATAAATTTGGTACCTATTATTTAATTAAAATAAAAATTGTTCAAAGTGGAGGTGGAAGTTTGGAACTAATGCAAAAAAAATTGTCCACAATTGCAATACCCACATTTGAGGCTAGTAATTTATTGTCATTGAGGCTTGAATAGGATTAAAATAACTATTGGTAGGTTATTTGCAATAGTTGAATTCTATGCTATAATTTCATCAATTAATAATGACAATGTGCAAATGCTAGGTAGGTATGAAGATGGGTGGAAAAGTAGGTAAGTGGGGTGAACAAGTTGGTAGTTAGGTTTGTAAGTAAGATGGGTAGATAACTAATAGGTAAATAGGTAGGTTAAATGAATGGGTAGGTAGATAAATAGGTAGGTAGGTATATAGGTAAGATGGGTGAATAAATAAGTAGGTAGAGTGAGTAGGTAACTAAGTAGGGAGGGTTGGTTGTTAATTGGTAGGTAAAACCAAGTGGAGGGTAGTATGTTGTTGATGTCAAAGTTGACAAAAAAAACCAAGGAAAAAAATTTGAGTAAAAGGTGAACACAAAAAAGTTTGACAATGAGACCATGGTGATTAACAAAGGTTCAAGACCTAGATGAAAAATCTCACCCCATTCAATGAGTGAATAGAACCACCAATTGGTGTGCTAGTTCATTATGGCCCTTGACAACGTAAGGATGCACCAAGTTGGGACTAGTATCATTTTTTAATACCAAGTTCTAATTGGTCGTGGTTTAACATCTTTTTCCTAGGTACAAGGGTTTTTTTGAAATTTTTGATACCAAACTTATATGAATAGTTGAATTTTATGGCCATTTCCAAATTGGTATTAGTATTTAAACTTTTAAAATTAATATTCTAGTAGAGTAGCATCTCAAAATGATCTAGTAACACAAAACTTAATCATGCATGTTCAAAATCAGCATGCTTGTATGAAACCAAAATGAACAATAATGGGGAAATTTGTACTATAACATAGAAACAATCTCAAGAATTTCAACGTTGGATGAGGAAGGATGGAAAGTAAAAACCCTAATGCTTGCTAGATAATAGGTAAGAGGTGACAAGTTAGGCAAAAACACTTTAGGGTGACCAAAAAGGGCGCATGCAGAGTCTTTAATAATACATTTTTAAAGTGTATTTTGATTGTGACCAAAATGTAACACCATCTTATAATCACTTTATCCTAAAAGTAATTACATGGGTGCCTCTTAAACATCCTAAAATTTGAGGTTTGTGAAATATATATATAAATTCCACAAAAATCATGTCCAAAAGGATTCATAAAGTTACTTCATAAATTATTTTTATAAAGTCCCTATATTTCCATGTCATCTTGAATATGGTTTGGAAACCTTTATTTTGAATTTTTCATGACATTTATGAGGTGCAAAGATTAATAAGTGACTCCATCAATGCAAAATTTGGAAATTGTGGGTCCATATGCACACCCTCTGTGTATTGTTACATTTTAAGGGGTCAAATTAAAAAGTCCCTCATTTGAAATATTTATATTGGTTTTGATTTGTTTCTTCTTTCTTTCACAAGTAAATGTAACTAGAATCATTAAATTGAGTCCCTTTAAAATAATTATTATAGCAAATACATGCACCACACATTTGAACCCATAAAGGTGCAGAAAAATTGTCTCATTACATGATTTTGTGAACACTTTAGTTTGCAACTATTTAGTTAGAGGACAGTTCGATATCATAAGGAATTATGGATGCCTAAAGTCCATTTGTTGTTTTTTTTTTTAATGTTTGGTTGTTTTTTGTTTGCTATAGGTTATGTGTGTTTGATTTTTGTGTTCAATGTAACAACGCTCATGAGCTAGGTTGGGTGATGGAGTAGTTTCCAAGTTTCTATGGTAATTACTCTTAGATATGGTTAATGTTAATCACAATGTTGGGAGATGGTTGGTGGGTGAGATCTTGATGGTGTGGATGACAGAGGTGATTGAAGCCTCTATAAGTTCCAAGGTCTTCAATGGACAAAAAAAACAAACGCAGGGAAGTTAAGTGTTATTTATGTTCTAGTGGTTTTGAGTGTGCATTTTCTTAGGATCTTGAGATAGTTGTGTGAACAAATGCCCCACTATTGGTCTTCAAATTTCTTCCCCAAAGTAAGCATTCTGTTACGCCATGTGCTTTAGGGAAAGAGTAGAAGATGTAGTATTATGTTTTAGGGACTAATCCAAGGGAAATGATGAATGTGTCTAAACATCTTAAGAGTGGTCAATGTGGCATGTTCGATATGTTGTGTGCATCCGGGAAACTGGAAGGGACTATCTATTGGTTGTGTATGTGTGGAAAAGAGGTACCGGTATTGTTATGGGTGTTTTGGGGAATGGGGTTTTGAGAGCATTATTGGGCTTTATGGAAAGAAACTATTGAATTGTTTTGTGTTTCATTGTTCTATGTCCAACTTCCAAAAGGGGAAATTTGGAAAAGTGAAATAAGATAAAGTTGAGGTTTTGTTGTTGAACAATCACATTCATGACCAGTTGGCTCTTGAGAAAAGATCAAAAGTGATCTCATCTCTTGAGATCCAGAGTCTTATGTTGTAATGTTAAGGTTTGTAAGGTAGAAGGCTTAGTGATCCAAGAATGCTATGGACTTTCTGCCCATCTTGGACAGTTATGTTGTCACTTTGTTGGAACACATTATTTCTATAAAAGATCAAATAACTAAAACACCCCACCCTTTTTAGTGATAGTAGACTAGAATGGGGAAAAAAAAGTGAACACATTTTATTTATATAAAATAATGGGTGTCTGTCCACAGATTCTTGATTCGGTAATTCGTGATTAGCTAGAGCCCCCCCCCCGGTCCCTTGAGAGCCCCCAACCAAAACGAGTGGCGGTGAAACCTCTAGAATGTTCGCTTTCACAGTGTGGGCATGTATTTATGAAGATGAGCGTAACAACGGTGACCTTGTGTGTTGGCCACTTCCTTTTATTTTTCCAAGGATTGTGGCAATTGTTTAGAATGCCATCAAAGCATGAAATCAAGGGATGTGGAACTATTGCTCCCACATGAAAATTGCATAGTTAGACTACTGGTTCAAACCAGGAGGGAAATAAAAGAGATTTCGTGTTTTGCGAGATTCGCGAGGTGGAACGGCAAACATGCTACTAAGGAAGAGAACGGCGGTTGTGCACGATGATAGTAGCGACTACTTTGATGAAGAAGATGAAGCCATGAAAGAGGAGGAGGATGCCGTGAAAAAAGAAGAGGTTGACCTGAGGGAAGGTGGATAATAGGATGATGTAATAGGACAAATGCCATCAATCTTAAAGAGTGTTGACTATGTAGGGTGTTAACAAAAGCTAGGAAACAGCAACAGTAGTAGTGAAATTAGATTTTGTACTTACTTACACAGGTATGGAGGCATTGTAAAATCATCTTAATGTGAAAAAGAAGAAGAAAAAGATCTTATTTGCCCCATACCATCATCATCATCATCATCTTGTAAGATTTGGCCACCTTGAAAATCAACAGCAAGCCCAAAGAAAGAAGCTATTGAAGCATTAGGCAAGCTCTGGTAGCAATAGGAGTGGGAGGAGGAGAAGGAGCATTCAGAACGTACATGAAGGTGCTGGAGTTAGCTTGTGTTACAGAGGAGGAGGAGCGATGACATTTGCATTTGGAAAGTCATCAGCAGTAGCAACAATAACTGCCCATGGTGTGAACGGTGGTGTCCAGAAAAGGGTGCGCTAGAGCCATTGCAATTGCCGCTTCCGTGAGTTTGACGCCATGCTTCTTGCTCTTCCTTACATTGGCGTTGATCACTAATACTATTGTCTCCACCGTTGCCGCCATCCAACAAGAGTGGAGGAGCAATGGAGAAGAAGAAGATGATGGGGGTGGCAGTAGCAATAGTAATGTGCATTTTTTTGCCTTCTTCTTTGAGCTATTTTTTCTCACTTCAAAACCAACTCCCTTGATCAACCTCTTGTAGTATGTGGTCAATCCTTTGTGAAGGTAATTATGTGGAGTTTGTGACAAGTTGAATTTGATTTGTAACTTCTGGGGAAAGTCGCAATTGTTATAATGAAATGTTTCTGTTGCAATTTTTTTTGAAATGGAGACTATCCTGCCAATAAACAAGGAACCCTAGCAACTATTTTTGAACCTTGACTGCCCGTGTTGCAATTTGAGGTTGTTGCTAAGGGGAACATGGTAAACTCAATGCTACTATATAGAGACCACACCCATTCAATTTGCATTGAACATGACACGGATGTTGCCGATTGCCAAATTGCCTGGGGATATGTTGACCCCGAGGTTAGACTTGCGCTTGTCGTAGTGGTAATTAAATATGAAGTTATGCTATTGTGTTTTCAGAGCCTGACTCCATTTTATTTCCAATTGAAAGAATTGTAGATGAGGCCCTGGAGCGCCACGCAAATATGCAAATGACGAAAAAATGTGAACAGCTGTTCAAAAACATCAAAGATTCCACCGCGCTATAGTAGCTGTCGAAAGGGCTGCATGTAATGGGGCCCAACATTAGGAATGTCGCAACCCCACTTTGGGGCTAAGTGTGAGAATGCAACTCACACTCCCAAAAGTGAGAAAATGAAGTCCTCCGGGACTCCCGAAAACTCAGAAGATGATTTGAGGGGTCAAATCTCCTCGCCTTGGCACGTTCTTTATATCAATGGAAACCTCTTGAAGCGTAGATGTCCAAAATGGCCTCGCATTGCCCATTTGGACATCTGCAGCCCAATTTATGGGCAAAAGAAGGGCCGGGAGTCAAGCTGCCAGTTTGATTCCCGACCACTAGAAGTCGAGAATCGACCTCTTTTTGACGTCGCCTCAAGGAGTGCGACATGGCGTTGGAAAGCTCTCGACGAGAGCTACAACTCTGGTTAAAAGCTTGTCCCAATCCGAATTCGGGGCGAGGAGCTATGGCCGTCCAAAGTCCTGGGACTCTAACCTGGGACTCCAACCTGGGACAATTTCGGGACTCCAACTTGGGAGTCCCGGGAAAAAGAGCCATTTGGATGTAGCCTCGGCGGAGAGCTGCAGAGTATACTATATGGGGAAGGTAGTGGCTTCCCCCGAGTCCGGGCCGTGGTGAGTCGAGTAGTCCAAGTTGCCCGTGGCTTGTCCTAACACCCAAGGGTGTTCCTAAATGCTAACTAACCCTCTTATGGTTGGTTTTGGATGCAGATTGAAACTTGATCTTCTAGTCCATCTTCCTAGTCTAATCCCGGGACTTTTAGCATGCCCCTCTACCCTTCTTTAGTGCTAGAAGTCGGGAACGCCCCTCAAGTCCCAACTTTCCGCAACTCAACATAGTTGGACCCTCAAGTGGGTTCAACCCGAGACTTGGGAGTGCGTCAAGGAAGCACAGTGTATGATTGATATTGCTCAATGATTATTGAAAAACGTGGAACGACACGCGAGAGCGTGTGCTATTGAAACATAGTGAACTCATTAGACCCAATTAATGATAGATGTTGCGTGACATGTTGAATGACACCGCATTGCGTGCGTAGAGGATCAACTTTAAGCTGGACAACACATGGCCCTGCGAGATTTGTGGTACCCCTTGGCCGACTTGCAAATAGACTAACAAATGTTCTGACGCTAAATAAACAATGCAACCATTGTGGTTCTCGCTTTTGGATCGAAAAACGCATGGGGGGCTCTCTTCAAAGACCAACTATAGTAAATGTTGTGCCTTAAGGAAAATTCTTTTGCCTCCTATTCACACCCTGCCAAAGTACATGGAGATGTTATAAGATCGACAAAATGCCGAATTGCGTAAACATCTCCATTTGTACAATGTTGCATTCGCATTTACATCCACAAAGGTCTAGAGTGTGGGCTTCGAATTCAAACTAGGAGTGCATACCTACAAAGTGCAAAGAGGATTCTACCATTTGATTGTTGGTATGGAACCCGCAGAAGGGCAATTGCCACACTTTCTTCAGGCTTATGTGCATGATGGGGCAAATGAAGGTTCGAATTGGCAAATGCAGAACCCCAATCCAAGCTCAGCGCATTTGACGACACTTTGCATGATCCTCAGGCGTGTCAATCCTTATGTAAACGTCTTCGTTCATGCAGTTGACCGTCTCCCTACAAACCTTGCAGAGGAGGTCCACATCTGCATTACAATTAGCTGTACCTCGTGAAACGGAATTGTCCGTCGTTACAATGTCCCTACGACAAATGAGGTTGCAATGATAATTCCTGGCGAACTGAGAGAGGCTGGAGATTGCAATGTCATTGTATAGCGGCGATATGGAGGTGGTTTACAGTGGATGAACGAGTTAACACCTTTTTACAATCCTTTACAATACTCGTTGCTTTCCCTCGTCGGGGAGGATGGAAGGTCTAAAAATTTGTGGCTACAAAACAATCAGGACGGAGCACGCACAAGGGTCTCAATGGCAACTTATTACACACAAAGAGTGCACTTTAGCGGTGATGTCGCAACCCCACTTTGAGGGAAATGTGAGGTCACCACTCACACTCCCGAAAATGGGACTTGGGAGTCCTCCAAGACTCCCAAAAACTCAGAGCGCAATTGCAGGGGTCAAAACACCTTGCATTGAGGCGTTTTTTATATCATTGGAAAGGTCTTGAAGTGTAAATGTCCAAAATGGCCTCACATGAGCCATTTGAACATTTATAACACAAGTTATGGTCGAAAGAAGGGCCAGGAGTCAAATTGGCAATTTGACTCCCGACCATTAAAAGTTGGGAATCGACCTGATCCCAGTGCGTGCAGGTGGATTGCAACACACCCTTGGAAAGCTCTCAAGGAGAGCTACAACTTTGATTTAGACCTCATCCTGATTCGAGTTTGGGGCGAGAAATTATGAACGCTCAAAGTCCCGGGAGTCCAAACCGGGACAGTTTTGGTACTCCACTTTGGGAGTCCCGGGAAAAAGAGCCATTTGGATGCAAGTGCGGTGGAGAGTTGCAAAGAATACTATATGGGGGAAGGTGGTGGTTTCCCCTGAGTTCGGGCCGTGGTGAGTCAAATGAGTCCAAGGTTGCCCGTGGCTTGTCCCAACACTGAAAGTGTGCAGAATGAGTTTTAGCCAACTTGTTGGTTGGATTTGGATGCATGACCGAATAACTAAGTAGCTTGTCCCTCTTCTTAGTCTAATCTCGAAGCTTTCAACATGCCCCTCTTACCCCCTTTAGTGCTGGAAGCTGGGAACGTGCCTCGAGTCCCCCATATTTTCGCAACTTGAGTGATCCAGCCCCAACTTGGGCTAACTAGGGACTTAGGAGCGCGTTAGGCGAACCCTCCACTCTGCATCTTGGTGGTTGCCTTTCTCAGCCTATCGTCGACGTTGCTACTAAGACAAAATAGAACATTTTTAATTTTTGGTGCTAAACCAAGCTTTACTTCGTGTGGGACTCTATTAAGGCTGGCAGATATGGTCGAACATGATGTTCAATTAGATCCTGTGCAAGTGGGTCAGCAAATTGTTCTCCCAACTTCATTTCGCGATTCTCCACATTTAATGGTGCAAGCGTATCAAGATGCGATGGCTATTGAATGAAGCAAAGGAATTCCGAATGTCTTTTTCACATTCATTTGTAACTTGAATTGGTAGGAAATAAAGGCGGAGCTCGAGCCCAACCAAACAATTTCTAACCGTCCAGATTTGGTTGCTCGCATATTTTAGATGAAGGTGAAAGCCCTTTTTAAAGGAGTGGCAAAAATTGGATGGTTCTCCAAAGTTATTGGGAACATTTGGGTAAGGGAATACTAAAAACGAGGCCTACCTCACATCCATTTGCTCCTTATTTTTCCTCCAGAGCACACAACCAAAGACATAAATCGCTTGGTGGTGGCGGAGCTTCTTCTTCCAGAGAACACACCTCTTTTTGAAACGTTCACAAAATGTTTGTTGCACGGACCGTGCAGCCAAGAATACCCCAACGCACCTTGCATGGTCAACGGTGTATACAAGAAACGTTATCTGCGAGCTTTCTCCGAGGAGACAACATAAGGCGAAGATGGTTACCTTGTCTACTGTCGGTGAAATGATGGTTGAATGTTTCAAAAGATTCCATATGGCTTTGCATACGACAACCGATGGGTGGTGCCCCACAAGCCCTACATTACCAAGATGTTTGATGCACATATTAATGTTAAGGTGTCCACCGGTATTCGGAGTGTCAAATACCTTTTAAAATATGTTTATAAAGGTCTTGACCGTGTTGCAACAGTGATCGCCATTCCAACAAATGAAATTCAACAATACATTGATGCTCGATATATGAGCGTTGCTGAAGGGGTCGATTCCTTACTTTCATTCAAAAAGCATATGGAATGGCCACCTGTCACTCGATTAGTTGTTCATTTGCCAGGACAACATAATGTCATTTTTAACGAAAATGAAAATTTGGCCGTTGTTCAAGGTTGTTCAAGTTGTTGCTCGCCAGAGAACCACCTTGACCACCTACTTTGCATATAACGTTCAAATGTGGATGGGTGGAACGTGGTGCATGCGGACTTCCCTGTTGATCATGTTTGGAAAATTCGAGAAAAAGTTTGGTCGGCCCAACAACGAGGAGAAAAAGTTGCTGGGTGAATGTATTTCGTACATCCCGCCGTTGGTGAACGCTTTTTCCTCCATCTCCTACTTACTGTCATACCGGGTGTGACCTCTTTTGAACATCTTCAGACTGTTGATGACACAGAGCATCTAACGTTTCAAGTTGCTTGCGGAGCATTGGGATTATTGCAAGACGACACATAATGGGACACATGCATGCGGGAAACATGTATCAATCAAGACGCAAAAAGGTTAAGGAATCTTTTTGTGACTCTTTTACTGTTTTTTTTTCCTTTGAATCCGGAAGTGTTATGGGAAAGATATCGAAATGATATGTCGCATGATATGCGACATTGACGCATCACAAATGGAGGCATTGCCGAGGATGCCTACAACGACACTTTATTATTCTTTGAGGCCAAATTAACGTTGACGAACAAAGGCTTGCATGACTTTCTAGAAATGTTGCTTGTTTTTCCACCTGTAGAAATGTTGCCTGTCAATCCTCAATTGGTTGTGGCGTTTGATTACAATAGAGATGTACTCCATGGCTATGTCGACCAGAACTTCCTGTGGCTCAACATTTGCCAGGAAATAGTTATCACTGCAGTGTTCAACGTAGTAGCCCAAGTGACGCGCTCCCAAGTTCCAAGTTAGACCCAAGATGGGTTTAAATTATTTAAGTAGCGGAATTGTGAAGAACTCGGGGCATGCTCCCAGCTTTTAACACTAGAAGGGGTAGAGGGGCGTGTTGAAGCTCCAGGATGGGACTAAGAAGAGTGACAAGTTTTAGTTACTTATTCGAACCTGCATCAAACCAACCAACAAGTTGGTTAGTTCACTTTCTAGAGCACCTTTAGTGTTAGGACAAGCCACGGGCAACTCTAGACTCACAAGACTCACAAGACTCACCACGGCCCAAATTCAGGGGAAGCCACCACCTTCCCCACATAGTATTCTCTGTGTCTCTTTGCGGCACCTACATTTGAATGGCTTTTTGTCCCAGGACTCCCAAGGAGGAGTCCTGAAACTGTCCCAATTTAGATTCTTGAGAACTTGCGAGGTCATAACTCTTTGCTCAGACCTTCGATTGGGATGGGGTCTAAAGCAAACTTGTAGCTCTCCTCGAGAGTTTTCTAACGGTGTATCGCACTCCCCCCACACACATTTGGGTCGGGTCGATTCCTAACTTTTAGTGGTTGGGAGTCAAATTGTCAATTTGATTCCCGACCTTTCTTTTTGCCATAACGTGTGCTGCAGATGTCCAAATGGCCCATGCAAGCCCATTTTCGACATTTACACTTCGATAGCTTTCCAATGATATAAATAACACCCCAATGTGAGGTGTTTGGCCCCTGCAATCGAACCCTAAAGTTCTGGGAGTCCCGGAGGACTCCCAAGTCCCAATTTTGGGAGTGTGAATTTCATCCTCACACTCTCTCAAAGTAGAGTTACGACACCAAGGCAAAGGCGTAGTATTTTTCTTAGATGGTCTAGGTGGGTCAGGCAAAACCTTTGTATATAGTGTGTTATTGGCATTGGTTCGACGGGACGGACATGTTGCCATTAGGGTCGCTTCTTTCGGCATAGTAGCTTTCCCATTGGAAGGTGGACGAAACTCACATTCAATTTTCAAGATCCCAATTGCCATTGGTAGGGATTCAATGTGCTTGACACCTGTGCAAAACAATTATGTTGAGCTGCTCCAAGAAGCAAAACTGATCATTTGGGATGAGGCTTCAACATAACACTGACATTGTGCTGAGGCGATAGGCCGAACTTTACGTGACATCATGCAACGCCTGGATTTGCCCTTTGGCGGTAAAGTGGTTATCTTCGGGGTGATTTCTGACAATGTCCGCTAGTGGTATTTAGAGGCTTTTGAGTAACAATCATTTTTGTGGCCCTCTCATGTTCGATTTTGTGGCATGAAGTGCACGTCTTGACTCTCACAAGAAAATGAGATTGCATGCCAATCCCCTCTCCAGGCCATATGCTGAGTACTTTCTGAGAGTCGGCAATGGCGAAGAGTCTTCCATCATTGATCATTTTCCACTAGAAGCTTACGCGGAGCCTTTAGTCAGAGTCAAGATCACTTTATACTCGAAAATCCATCAAGCGCCATTTTTAGATACCCTCATCCATGCTGTTTTCCCAGCCTTGGCAATCAATTATTCAAACCATGGATACATGGACGATTGAGCTATTTTGACAACAAAAAATAAAATCATGAATTCTCTCAACATTCAGATTGTCGAGGCTATGCCCGGGTGAGAGCACGTATTTTTGTTGGCAAACTCAGTGGAAACGGGGGACGACCAAGTTTTGGCGATTGGCATGAAATTTTTCAACACCATTACTTTAGCAGGTATGCCACCACATTGCCTGGCCTTCAAAGTTGGCGTCCCTATTATGTTACTGAGAAATCTTGATGCGGCCTTGGGACTTTGTAACGAGACCCGTCTAATCATTTGGCGCCTAGCACGTAGATTGATTGTCACGGATCATTGGTGGCGCACATGCGAGGAATATTGTTAACATACTGCGCATCACCATGATAACAAACCGTTCGAAGTGGCCATTCACCCTACAAAGGCGCCAGTTCCCTTTACAATTGGTATTCGTTATGACCATTAACGAGGCGCAAGGTTAGACCATGAAAATAGTTGGCATTTACTTGCTTGAACCTATTTTCACCCACAACCAATTGTATGTAGCTCTGTCACAAGTTATGCGTGTGAATGACGTCTCTGTTTTTTGCCCAAATGGCAAGACAATGACCAATGTTGTTTATATGGAATTGTTGCAATGATCTTTCTTCTCTATCTATTGCCTGCTTTTCTTTCTCGATGGGTCAGAATTCCCACATCCAAATCACGAGTTGAAATTCCTTGCATTGGATGCAAAAATGGTTGCAATGAAAGCTACGTTCATGATGTGCAGTTGTTGAAAACAGAATGCTTCCAAAATTCTTTTTGTCCCAACTTTGAACTGTTAACTAAACAATTCTCAAGGTCCTGTCAATCCTTTCTCTTGATCATTTTGCTTGCAAAATGGGTTTAGATACTTGTTGTTTCTATGAAAGATCATATAACTAGAACACCCTGCCCTTTTTTACGATAGTACACTAGAATGGGGGAAAGAAAAGTGTAGTTGGCAACTCATATCTCACATTACTCTCCCTCCCACAACTCTCATCACAAAACTGTGGTGCACTGAAACCCTTATTGATATTAGTATTGATATCAATGTTACACTGGTTTCAACCTCCAGTGGAGAAGTTATTGAGTATTGAACAAAACTTTCACTGAAAATTCATTTAAATCAAAACCAAAATTTATAAGAGATTTGGCCACACTCTTACTTGGTATTGGTGTTGGAAAGCCCTTGACGAGTAGGATTTAATGAAGGTGGTTTGAAATTTCCAGTAGTTTTTGTCATTGGAAATTCAATTAAATTACAAAAAATGGTTTTGGAAGGAAAATTTATTTGGGTAACCAATTCACACTTGGGACACTGACACATGCTACACTTATTATATGCTATGGACAGATCATGGATGTGATAATCACAGTGGGTAGCACTGTGATTTCCTAACTGAACTTGATTGATATTCCTGCCTTGACACAGGTACTAATCTCCCCTCTTGCAGGCTCTATAATCTAATAAGCTATTCTATTTGTACAGGATTTATAACAGATCTACCTGGTTTTACAGCTCTTATTCTCAGTCACATTTCTGTAGTAGTATATACTATGGACAGATTATGGCTGTGCTAATCACAGTGGGTACCCAGTCTCATTATTTGTAGTTGCGTATGGATCTCCAGAGAAGGTGTTATGGTGTTCCGAAAAATCTGCCATGTTTTTGGTGCCATAACAGCCTTTTGTGCTGGTGCAGGAAAGACTTTCACTCAGCCAACCACTCATCCTCGTACTCTTCCATCATCTGTATCTCCAAATAATCCAAATAAGCCTCAAAGAACATTGCTTCATCTTCCCGCATCCAGGTTTCTTCCAGCTCATCAGATACCTGTATCTCCATCTGGGTTTCTTCCAGCTCATTAGGTACCTGTATCTCCTCTGTTGACCATGCTGTAACTGACAAATTGAGGGTAATCTGTTTGCCTTCATTTGTTCCTTGACTGTTTGCCATGCGTGGATCCTCAGGAGCAGGCTCAGTGATGACAGGATATGACTCTGGGGTGTAGTCTGATGACAATCCTGGCAACTCAAACTCCAAAAAGCTTGCTTCAAAATTTGCATCCCCTCCTTGGCTTGTTGAAATATTCCCAGTGATGACCGGAGTGTGGTCTGATGACACTCCTGGCAACTCAGACACCAAAAAGTTTGCTTCCAAATTTGCATCCCCTCTTTGACTTGTTGAAATATTTTCATTGCCATCAGTCCCATGACATGCTGCATCCAGTCTTTTGAACAATTCTTTCATCTGCCCCAAGTTCTGCTGGGATTTCTTGTAGTTGTCACACAGCTGGCACAGAATATCCATGAAACTGCTAGTACAATGTGACGACATGCAAAAGGAACAAACAAGTGAACATGAGTTGCAGTGTCCAGCTTCAATTGGTCCAATGACACAAAAACATCCATGAAAGGACAACACATTAATGCTTGTTGACAAGCCATCTAGAACTTGTGCAATCTTGTCAAGCTCCATGGTCGCCCACTTCTTGACTTGCACTTTCAGTGTCCAGCTCAGGCGAAGACAGGCTGAGCTGTAAGAGGTCCCAGGCTAACATGGAGTAGAATATCCCATGACTGAGAAAGGATTTCAATGCACACTTGCAACAAGGCCATGAATCCTAGCAGACAGATACTTCACATCCAAGCACATCTTCTATTTGTCAAAGAAAAACCTAAATCAATACAACAAGAGTGCAGCTGTAACCTGTGATAGGCAACCACAAGTATTAGAGGATAACCTCCAGTAGGCATGACAGCGCCACTGCCATCATTCTCCACTGATTTTGTCATGTCCCAACAAGGGGTGTAGATATATAGGTAGTAAATCTGTTCAAAATACCAGGCTAACAAAGGTAGAAAAATCTGCATATAAAGCTTGTTGCAAAGTTTGGAAGTGTTAAGAAAAACTCAGCAATCAAGAGGCCTACCTAACGAAAATTGAAGCTGTACAAGAGTGCTCTGGACAGCAGTCTAGTACACAACCTTCATAGTTTAGTGAACTAATGGTCTTCAACTTGGGCAAGAAGTAGAGCAGAGCATAGAAGCTTCTTAAGGTGCATTATTTAAGAGCTCAGGAAATAAAATTGAAAATCCAGCCAGTCTTATCTATCCATTTGCTTGCCAATCACAGAGTGTAACAGACAGACAGAACCATCTTAAGGTAAGACTCTGGACTGCCACGGATTGAACATTTTCAATCAGGTCTTCACAAACAACGGAAGTACAATAACTCTCATGAGTATCAGAAATCTCCATACTCAATATTAAGGACACCAGAACCAGACCAAAAACCTTTCCTTTTTAGGTCAAGAAAAAAACTCCCATATAAGGACTGAAGAAGCAGGAAAAGGAAAAACATAGAAGCGAAGAAGTAGAACAAAAAGAACACGCCTGATAGTAACTTATCTATTACTTACTTACTGACTTCACAAGCTCCCTACAGGGGGTATAGGCCAGTGTAACCACTAGCCTGCATACTGAGTTTCTGTCACAAGTTTGGAAGCAACATGAAGACTCGACCATGCTACCTGCTAGCACCCTACACCCACACAAGGCAAAACACAGAGAAAACAGATGGAAAAAGAAGAAAACAGCAGGCACATTAGGAATAAAGAACAGAACATAACAGATAAAAGGGAGAAGAAGAATGAAGGCAAAGTGGGCATAAAAAAAAACTCTAATATGAAGTCATTTGGAAAACTCTGAAAGAAAGTTTGTCAAAATTCCAAAAAGAAAGTTCTCCTTATCAAGCAAACAACTAGAGCTCTTTAGAATAATCTTCAAAAGGTAGCCTTTATTCTTCATAAGGACAATAAGACTGATCATCTTGAAATGAAGCAAACTTTAAGCTTAACAGAAGCAATGGACATATAATCTTTGACTAGGCTCAGTCTCTACTGCAAAATGCCCACAACAATTATACAATAATCTGACTCTTGAGTTTCTATAGCCTTTCCAGAAGCCACCAGAAAACTCATCACTAGATTGCTAGCACTCAAGAAGCATAGCTGATTGAAAAGTCATTAGTATCCTCATTCAAGCTGCAACAAGCTTCTGACGATGATGTTCATTTTGTTTTTAGCTTGTCCCTGTACAAGCAAGCATCCAAGCCTAAGGCAAGGAGAGGCCTAAATAGAGTACCCTCTATTTAATGTGCCCTTCCTGCACCCTGGGCATATCCTTCAAGCATACTACTGGTGACTACTTGGACAAGCACATCTGCTTGTGCCACTGGAAATCATATCCAGTTGTTTCAACACATATCCAGAGAAAACTCTAAATAATGCTATGAAGGTCCCCCCATTTTGTCAGTTCCGGTCATACCAGAACAAAGACCCCAAGAAATGAGAAGTCAGAGTGTCGTGAGTGACACTCACAAAGTTTCAAACCATTACCTTCATCATGAATCGCAACAACTAACTGCTATTACTCCCCACTGACTTGATCAGCTCTCAACAGAGCTTGTAGTCATGTGTGTAATTAGTCTGCTCAAATTTTCAGAAAAAAATTATACAAAAATCTGAGTACTTTCCAGAAGCAAGTTATCATATCACTAGCACTCCAGAGGCATAGATAAAGAGAAAAGTCAATAGTATCCTCATTCAAGCTCCAACAAGCTTGTGACCGTAAGCTTCATTCCAATTTAGAAAAAAGTGGCAATTAACAGGAATGTATATACATGATATATTAACAGGGAAGCTTAGAGTTGATTCTAGCTCAGGACTTGACCTAATTACCACATAAGCCATCTCTCACCAAAGTTGCCTTTCTTTAAGGTTTGTGACTCCCAAACAGAAAGATTCATGGTGTCATTTTTACACTTACTGCAATCAGCCCAGTTCCAATCATGTTCATGGCAATGAAACATGCACATACATCAAAAGAACTAAACAGAGGGTGTAATCAATCAACCTGGAATATTCATATGTGTTAGGTATTCAATACTTTGGGGAGGTAAGAAGCAACGAGAAGGATAACTTACCTTGCAGCAAGCGTTGCACTCTCATCCGGGGTTCCACCCCTATCAGGCATGGTGAAATATACGATGAGCAGGTTTAACAGCAACCTTTGCAGTCTTTGAAGCCCTCTTCCCAGCCTTGAGCAGACCTCAGTTGATCTGCGATCAACACAAAAATTTCTCAGACAGAGCTCATAAAGTTGCAAAATTCCACATACACAAGCAGTTCAGTCCAACTTGCAACTGTAGAACTGATGGGAGAGTAAGTTTCTGATAGGAAGTACTCGTCCATCTACTGAATCTTCTTCTTCTTCTCCTACTTCTTCGTAATGACTCTTAGTACTGCTGCTTGACAAGAAGACATTTTTCCCTTTCCTATTTCGAGATTGTAAGTTCACAACCAGCAATTCTCTAACACAAATGTGCTGTTTTGCTCTCACCTTTCAATTCCTGCGATCGCAATGAAGAGAAAGGAGGCTCGTCCGCCTCCTCCTCCACGCGCACTGTTCTGTGTTACTCTGCTTCTGTGTCTTCTTCCTCCTCTTCGGAACGTCTTCTTCTCCTTCCCTTCCCGTCTTTTTCTTTTGTAAGGATCGAACGCGTCCCCCTCGTCGTCGTCTTCTTCGACTACGCCTCGGCCCCTTGCCTCTACTTGTTTTTTTTTACTCAGGTTCCTTTCTTTATGACTTCAACGGACAGGATCTTCTATCTGTTTCCGAATCCGACAGTTCTCATCCCCTCCTGTTCTTCTTCTTCTTTGTCGTCGTCCGTAGTCAATACTTCTCACTTAGAGGGCACGTTAAATGTCTATTTTTCCAGCCGCAACGGACGACAGGTTCCATTTTTGAAGAGGAGATTTTGAGTTTGGATTGGGCATTTTCGGTTCCCTGTATTTTCCCCGCTATCTTCATCTTTCAAGATAAAGATATCTTTGAAGTTAAAGGTCAACAAAATTAATGAACGTAAAATTGCACCACCACTTGGACCAATCTGAACCATTGAATGATTAAATCTAGAATCGGACAGTTAGATTGGAGAGATCGCAATCTAGGCGCTAAAAAATTTAATTTAAATAATAATTTTCATCCTGAAAGTTGTTTTACCAAATAAATCCTGACAATCAAATTTCGTAACTTCAAGAGTACATTTTTGGGAATTCACTCGACCATCGATTTTGGTCCATCGCAACTATCCGTCCGTCCGTCCGACCTAGGTTGTTGTTCATCCTGTCATGCGGCTACATTTGGGCAGTACATACATGTCAGGGTTTGGTTTATTTATTTATTTAATTTTTTATAAAGTTTTGTGGTTTCGAAAGTTTGGCAATATTTTCCAAATGTTTAGAAAAAAATTCGAATTTGCACTGGAAAAGGAAATATATATACATATATATATCCAAAGTTTATTCGGTAACCAGAGTGCCAAGTTTCTCCCCCAGAAAAAACACCGGTCCGTGTAGTTGGCAGGGGTTCAAAGTTTCAGACAATTGCAAATCTCTGGAGAAAAAATATAGCTGGTTCGTTATCCCTTGGGTTTTGTGGAAATCAAATCGAATTAGATTGCGGAACATGCACTAGCCTAATAAAACCCCCCCCCCCCCCCCCCCCCCAAATCAAATTTGTTTTGCAGTTCTATTGGGGGGCGAAAACAGAAGCTTGGGTCCAAGCCACCCCAGGCACCAAAAAAAAAGGCCGGACATAGTGCCAGACAAAGCA